>Ga0194132_10008479_pt1 | contig 14668 bp, 17 predicted proteins | sample TA2KigOf80mmetaG_FD_148612 | JGI IMG/M metagenome (GOLD analysis project Ga0194132, IMG submission 148612) | Freshwater microbial communities from Lake Tanganyika, Tanzania - TA2015054 Kigoma Offshore 80m | ecosystem: Environmental > Aquatic > Freshwater > Lake | place: Tanzania: Lake... | reverse complement strand
CGCCCCGCCGCGCGTCGATGGCCGCGTGGACGACGAGGCGTGGGCGGCGGCGGGGCCGTACACCGCGTTCGTCCAGCAGGAGCCGAACGAAGGCGAGGCCGCCACCGAGCGGACCGAGATCAGGTTCCTCATCGACCAGCGCAACCTGTACGTCGCGGTTGTGTGCTTCGATTCGGATCCGGGCAACATCCTCGTCAGCCAGAGCCGCCGCGACGCGGACCTGGACGACACCGATTCCATCCGCGTCCTGCTCGACACGTTCAACGACGGGCAGAACGCCTTCGTGTTCGGCACCAACCCGTTCGGCATCGAATACGACGGCCAGGTACGCGCGGAGGGTCAAACCGCCCAGGGCGGCGGCGGCGGCGGCGGCGGATTCAACGTGAACTGGGACGGCGACTGGACCGTCCGGACGCAGAGGACGGAGCGCGGCTGGGAAGCGGAGTTCGCCATTCCGCTCAAGACGCTCCGCTACGATCCGGGCGACGATCGCACCTGGGGCGTCAACGCCGTGCGCAACATCCGGCGCAAGAACGAGCAGGTGTTCCTCTCGCCGGTGCCCCGCGGCTACGGCCTGCAGCGCGTGTCGGTTGCCGCCAAGCTGCAGGGCCTGACGCTCCCCACGCGACGCGACGTCAAGCTGGTCCCCTACGTCGCGGGGGCGGTGGACGACGACCGGCTGCGGCGCGCCGACCCGGTGCGCCGCAGCGGCGACATCGGCATCGACGTCAAATGGGGCGTCCGCGCGGACCTCACGCTCGACCTCACCGTCAACACCGACTTCGCGCAGGTCGAGGCCGACGTGCAGCAGGTCAACCTGACGCGGTTCCCGCTGTTCTTTCAGGAGAAGCGGCCGTTCTTCCTCGAGAACGCGCAGCTCTTTCAGCTCGGACAGCCGCAGAGCGTGGACCTGTTCTTCTCGCGGCGCATCGGCCTCTCGCCGGCCGGCGAGCCGATCGACATCCTCGGCGGCGGCCGCCTGAGCGGAAGGCTGGGCGGCTACAACGTGGCGCTGCTCACCATGCAGACCGAGTCCGCCGCGGACGGACGCACGGGACTCACCGCCGCGCCCGCCAACAACTTCACCGTCGTCCGCCTGCAGCGCGAGATCGGACGCTCGAACGTCGGCGCGATGTACGTCGGCCGGCAGGGCGTCGGCAGCCGGGCGCCCGCGAACGACTACAACCGCGCCTACGGCTTCGACCTCGGGTGGCAGGCGACGACCAACGGCCGCGTCGCGGCATTCCTGGCGCGGACCGATTCACCCGCGCCTCGGGGCGGCTCGGACTACGCGGGCCGCGCCGTCTACACGTACGCGAACAACCTGTGGGGCGGCAGCGGCGGCTTGACGCAGGTCGGTGAGCGCTTCAACCCGGAGGTGGGCTTTCTGCGGCGCCGCGGCTTCCGCTCGCTCGAGGGGCGCTACAACCTCAGTTACCAGCCGCGGCAGTGGCCGTGGATCCGGCGCATTCAGCCGCACACCAACTTCACCGCGTTTCTGAACCTGCGCAACGAGCTGGAAAGCTCGCAGGGCCACTTTCACTTCTTCGACATCATGACGCGCACGGGCGCGCGCTTCGGCTACCTGTTCGAGACCGGACAGGACCGGCCGCGGCGGCCGTTCACGGTGTACCAGGACGTCACCGGACGGCGGGTCGCGATTCCCGCGGGCGACTACGCGTGGACGCGCGGCGTCTTCGAGGGACACACGAACCTGAGCGCGCCGGTCAGCGCGTCGCTCCTCCACCGCGCCGGCAGCTACTACGACGGCGATTACCACGGGTGGCAGCTCACCCTCGGCCTGCGCGCGGGCGCGCGGCTCCTCTCGGAGCTCGGATGGAACCGGGACGACATCACGCTGCCCGGGGGCCGCTTCCGCAACGATCTCGTGCCGCTGAAGGTCAGCTACGCGTTCACCAGCCTCGCCAGCGTGCAGGGGCTGATTCAGTACAACCGGCAGGCGTCGGCGCTCTCGTCGAACATCCGTCTCGCGCTGCTCGATCGCAGCGGCACCGGTTTCTTCCTGGTCTACAACGATCGCCGCGACACCTCGCCGTTCACCACCGACGAGCTGATCGGCCGCTCGTTCGTTGTCAAATACACCCGGTTGCTCGACTACTGACTCCGGAGGCTGTCATGCGACAGACACTCGTGGCGGTGTGCACCCTCGCCGGCGTGGCCGCTGCCGCGCAGCAACAGGGGCCGCCGACCCCACCGAACCCGCGGCAGCAGCCGGGCGCGATGGTCCACATCTTCGCGCCCGAGCAGCACGACCTCTACGACGGCCACTTCGGCATGGAGATCACCTGGAAGTGAGCGGGCGTCCCTCGCGGTGCCACGGCAGGCGGCCGCTGGCCGTGTTGGAGAGCGTGCGGCCCGGATTGAGCGCCAGACGCAGCGCCGCGCGGTAGAAGCGGTTCGTCGTCCGCCGCTCGACCCACTGCACGAACCAGCGGTCGAGCGCGTCCTCGGCGACGATGAGGCCGAAGGCGCCGACCGGCGTCACCACGTGGTCCACCCACCCGGTCGTCTCCGGACGCAGGCCGACATTGCCGATTGACGCTTCACTGAGCGGACCGAACTCGAACTGCAGGCTGTAGGCCGCGCTCCACGCGGTGGCGCGCGCGCGCGTCATCCAGTACGTGCGATTGAGGCCGAAGTCGGCCGGCGCGCCGGGCTCGTAGTCGAGCCAGAGGTAGCCGGCGGCGGCGCCGTGGATCGGGTGGCCGATGTAGTTCACCCACCAGGCGTCGGAGTCTTCCCACTGGCCCGGAAGACGAATGGACTTGCCGTAGTCGTCCCAGAACGGACCGCCGAGCTCGCGCCGCGTCTTCGCCTGGAAGGCGATGCGCGAGCCGTGCTCGAGCGCGAGCAGCTTGAGGGAGTCGGTGACGACGCCGAGGCGCTCCTGCGCGGCGGCGGGCGCCGCAGCAGCGCAGACGAGCAACGCGGCGATCAGCGTCGCGCCCGGGCGGCGCCGTGCGTCGCCCCTACTTCGCGGCGACGGCAGGTGCGGTCCCGAGCTTGACGGCGGTCGCCATGTTCATGCTCTTGTCCTGCATGTAGTCGACCGACACGCGCTCGCCGACCTTCAGCGCGGCGGCATCGAGCTTCGTCTTGCCGCGGGTGATGGCGGTCTTGCCGTCGAGCATGATCATGACGACCTTGCCGTCGGTGCCCTTCACCTCGACGTGATCGCCCTTCACGCTCTGGACGGTGCCCATGACCTTGTGGGTATGCCCGCCGTGCGCGCGAGCGACCGCCGGAGCGATCAGCGCAACGGCAAGGGCGAGGCCGACGATCAGTCTTGTGCTCATAGGTTTGGTAGGGGCGACGCATCGCGTCGCCCGCCCTCGATACGGGCGAGGCATCGCGTCGCCCGTCCTCAATACGGGCGAGGCACCGCGTCGCCCGTTCTCGATATCGGCGACGCATCGCGTCGCCCGTCCTCGAGGACGGGCGAGGCATGCCTCGCCCCTACCTAGTGTACATGCGGAGCGGCCGGCGGCGGCGCCGGATCGCCGCCCTCCAGAAACCGCTGCTCCTCGATTTCCTGCCGGATTTCAGCCGGCGGCCGCGGATTCATCGCCTGCATCTCCTCGATCTGGCCGGGCGTGAGCCGTGGCAGCTCGCGGATGAAGTGCACCAGGTGCCACGTCTCCTCGGCCCCCTCCGGAGTGCCGCTCCCGAATGCCGGCATCCCCGTGAGGCGTACGCCGTTCTCGATGATGTGGAACAGCTCGCCGTCGCGCAGCGACTGGGTCGCTTCCTGCCGCATGTCCGGGGGCTTCGGATAGAGGCCACGGCCGATCGCGGTCTCGCCGCTGCCGTCGTTCGCATGACAGGAGGCGCAGTGGTCGGCGAAGTGCGCCATTCCGGCCGCAATCGTCTCGCGTGTGGCCGCCATCGGACTCTGCCTGTCCCGGTCCGCACGCGGGACCGCCAGATGGCGCATCGTCCGTGCCACGGCGGTCTCGAGCCGGCCTGGGTCGGCGCGCGCGCTGAGACCGCGTGCGCCGATCCAGATGAACGCGGCGACGCCGGCGAGCGCGGCCGCCGCGATGAGGATCGCCAGCGCCTTCAAGACAGGCTTCACGGCGCGCTCACATGCCCCGCGTGCGGATCCGCGGTGACCGCCGGCGTCGCCGTCGCGGTCGCCGGCTGCATCGAGTGGGGCGCCGGCCGTACGGTGAAGAAGAGGCCGATGCCCGGTACCACCCGGCCGCCGTATCGGTTCTCCAGCGCCGCGGGCACCAGGCTGGCCGACACGGTGAGACCGAACCCGGGCTGCAGTCCGCTGCGCGTGTTCAGGTAGCGGACGTAGCCGCCCTGCAGCTTTCCGACAGTGAACACGTCATCGGACTCGTGCACGTGCAGATCATGCGCCGCCTTGCCGGCAATCTCCAGGCGTCCGAACCATGTGTTCGCGCCGTCCAGTGACGCCATCGTCTCGGCCACCAACGCGTGCGTCGCCTCCCCGCTCTCACTGTTGACGCCCCAGCCGGCCGTTGTCGCCCAGTACCCTCCGGGGCCGAGCGGGATGTGGTAAGTCGCCGACGATGTGGCTCGCATGACGTCCACGCGGGGACCACTGCCGTGCGCGGCCTCGGCTTCCTCGAGCCGTCCGGCGGACACCTGCAGCGCAAGGCGCTCCGTCGGCAGATACCACAGGCGGCCCGAGAACGAATCGAGCGGCGCCAGATCGAGATCGGCGCGGTCCTCATCGGGCTCGCGCCCGTTGAAGACCGAGGCTTCAGCCTTCCAGCGCCGGTCGTACACACCCGCGGTGACCAGGCCGTAGGTGATGTGCGTCGCGTCGAGCCAGTGATGTCCGATCGGCGCCAGCAGGTTCGGCATCGCCGACAGCCGGTGCGGAAACGCCGCGGGACCGAGCGCCGGTTCGCCGGCCGGCCCGCCGTAGAGCTGCCAGCGCAGACCGCCGCGGAGCGGCGCGTCGTACTCGGCGGCAAGCTCCATGAACAGATCGTGGGGGTGCTGGCGGTCGTGGATCGTGTCGCCGTCGCACGTTTCACCGGTGGCCAGCAGGTCGGGATAGCCGCATCCGCCAATCGTCCACGGTTCCAGGCTGAGCATGGTGCGGGCGCCGATGCGCCCCGTCCCCAGCGGCCGGCGCGCCATCCCCATCAGCCAGTTGATGCTGCCGGCCTGGTGGCCGCGGCGATGCTCCTCGCCGCCTTCGTTCAGGTACTGGAGGAACACGTTGCCGTGCACCATCGTTTCCCACGCGCCGGAGGCGCGATGAAACCCGTACATCGGCGTGAGGTCGGGCAGCCAGGCCGTGCCCGATGCATCGCGCGGAGAGAACAGCGTCGCGGCCGCGCCGTGCTGGTGCTGCTCCTCCTGCGCCGGCTCGTGCTGGTGAGTTTCCGGCGTCTGCGCGCCGGCGGACGCGGCGGCCGCGAAGACGAGTACGAACAGAACTGAACGAATCATGAGACCCCTACGATCGCGGGATAGAGACACGCAGAGACACCATGCCTCTGCGGCGCGCCTGCGGGGATCAGATTCGGAGAGGAAGCGGAGTGGCCAGCCCGCCAGGCGGACTGTGAGCGGTGCAGGAGACGGTGACGGCGCGCGCGTCGCGCGCCGGCGCCGGGAGGACCAACGCGGTCAGCGTGGCCGGCGTCGTGCCACTCCTTGGTGCGGAGGCGATCCGCGCCGGCCCGATCGTCCCGGTATGCTCGCAGGACGGATGCGCGGCCCGCACGGCCGCGGCGTTCGTCGTACCGTGGGATCCGTGATGATGCAGGGAGCCGGCGGGCGCCGCGCACGCCAGCTGGCACGCAAGCGCCGCGGCGGGTATCGCCACGAAGACGAGCGCGCCCGCCATCGCCACCGATCGGAGGAGCGTCCTCACCGTGAGGCCAGTATACCCCCGGCTCCGAGCGATCACAGCTCGGCGCGCCGCAGGCGGAGCGCGTTGCCGATGACGGACACGGAGCTGAAGCTCATCGCCGCCGCGGCGATCATCGGCGACAGCAGCAGGCCGAACACGGGATACAGCACCCCGGCCGCAATCGGCACGCCCGCCGCGTTGTAGACGAACGCGAAGAACAGGTTCTGCCTGATGTTCCTCATCGTCGCGCGGCTCAGCCGCCGGGCGCGGACGATACCGCGGAGGTCGCCCTTGACCAGGGTCACCGCCGCGCTCTCCATGGCGACGTCGGTGCCGGTCCCCATCGCGATGCCCACGTGCGCCTGCGCAAGAGCTGGCGCGTCGTTGATGCCGTCGCCGGCCATCGCAACCGTCCGGCCTTCTGCCTGGAGTCGTTTCACGGCCTCGACCTTCTGATCGGGGAGCACTTCGGCCACGACGTCGTCGATGCCGAGGGCGCGCGCGACGGCCCGCGCGGTCGTACGGCTGTCGCCGGTCAGCATCACGATGCGGATGCCCTCGCGGTGGAGCGCGCGAATCGCGTCCGGCGTGCTCGACTTGATCGGATCCGCGACGCCGAGCAGGCCGGCAGGACGGCCGTCCGCGGCGACGAACATCACGGTCTGCCCCTGGGCGCGCAGCGCTTCCGCGTGGGCCGCGAGCTCGCCCGGCTCGGCGGCAAGATCCGCCATGAGCGCGCGATTGCCGAGCGCCACGCGACGCCCCTCCACGGTGCCCGTGACGCCCTTGCCCGTGACGCTCGCGAACTCGCGCGCATCGACCGGCGTCACGCCGCGTTCCGCCGCGCCGCGGACGATGGCGGCCGCCAGCGGATGTTCGCTCGCCCGCTCGAGGCCCGCGGCAAGCCGCAGCAGCGTCGTGTCGTCGAACCCGGGGGCCGGCCTCACGGTCACGAGCGCGGGCTTGCCCTCGGTGAGCGTGCCGGTCTTGTCCACGACGAGCGTGTCCACCTTCTGCAGCACCTCGATGGCTTCCGCGTTGCGGAACAGGACTCCCGCCGTGGCGGCCTTCCCGGTGGCGACCATGATGGACAGCGGCGTGGCGAGGCCGAGCGCGCACGGGCACGCGATGATGAGCACGGCGACGGCGTTGACGAGCGCATGCGCCAGCCGCGGCTCCGGGCCTGCCAGCATCCACACCGCACACGTGATGACGGCGACGGCGATCACGATGGGCACGAACCACGCGGAGACGACGTCCGCCAGCTTCTGGATGGGCGCGCGGCTGCGCTGCGCGTCGGCGACCATGGCGACGATGCGCGCGAGCAGCGTGTCGGCGCCGACCTTCTCGGCGCGCATGACGAACGCGCCGGTGTAGTTGATCGTGCCGCCGATCACGCGGTCGCCCTGATGCTTCTCGACGGGCATCGGCTCGCCGGTGACCATCGACTCGTCCACGGCGCTCGATCCCTCGACGACCGCGCCGTCCACCGGAATCTGCTCGCCCGGGCGCACGCGCAGCAGGTCACCCGCGTGGACGTGCTGCAGCGGGATGTCTTCCTCGATGCCTCCCGGACGCACGCGCCGGGCGGAGACCGGCGCCATCCCGAGCAGCTTCCGGATGGCGCTGCTCGTCTGGCCCCGCGCGCGCAGCTCGAGCACCTGGCCGAGCAGCACGAGCGTGACGATGACCGCGGCGACCTCGTAGTACACGCCGCCGCCCAGGCCCGCGAGCGTCACGACCACGCTGTAGCCGTAGGCGGTGGCCACGCCGAGCCCGATCAACGTGAACATGTTCGCGCTGCGGTTGAGGACCGACGCCCACGCGCGCGCGAAGAAGGGCCACGCGCCCCACAGGCAGACCGGCGTCGCCAGCAGCAGCTCGGCCCAGTGCGGCAGCAGGCCGGCCATGGCCCCCACCAGCAGCGGGGCCGTCAGCAGGGCGCTGATCCAGAAGCGCCGCGTCATGTCCACGAGCTCGGGATTCGGCCCGTCGTCGAGCGTGACGGTCTTCGGCTCGAGCGCCATGCCGCAGATCGGGCACGAGCCGGGCGCATCGCGAACGATCTCCGGATGCATCGGGCACGTCCACTCGACGTTCTGGCCGGGCGGTGGAGGCGCCGGCTCCGGAGGCGGCTGAGGCGTCACGTACTTCTCGGGATTCGCGTCGAATTTCGCCTTGCAGCCGGGCGCGCAGAAGAAGTGATCGCGCCCGTTGTAGTGGCTCGTGCCGGCCGCTGTGGCCGGATCCACGACCATCCCGCACACCGGATCCGTGTGCGTCAGGAGTGTGAGTTTTTTCACGGTCATGAGCGAGAACTCCCGGTGCGTCGCGGCGGCGCAGGGCGGAGAGGCTGCCAAACACCGAGGAATCGTGCAAGCGACGCTCCCGCGGCCATGGCGCGCCGCTTGCCTCGTGCGACGGCATGACTGCCATCGAAATGAAACTCGTCGATCGTCTTCACGCCGCGGAAATCACCTCGAGTGTGGGTGCGCTGGTGCTTGGCATCGGGGTCGGCGCCTACATCGCGGGGTCGCTGGGCGACCTCGCCGCTGGGGTGTTCTTCGTCGGGCTGGCGCTCCATGCCCTCGGCATGTGGGACAAGCATCATATCGAAGCCAGGCTGGCGGCTCCCGAACCGCTGTGGGCCAAGGCGCTGTTCTGGCTGTGCTGGATGATGCTCGTCGGCGTCCTGACCTGGTTCGGCATCAGCCGGCTGACGTAAGCGATCGCAGAAACGCCTCGAGCTCGCGCGCGTCAGGTCGGGCGGCTGCAGCTCGCTGTGCCCGCCCTGCGGGCATGTCGGGCGCGCGGCCGGTTTCGACATGACCTTGATGAACGCGTCCTGCAGGATGTCCTCCGCCAGCGCGGTCGCCGACGCGGCGTTCGAGGTAGCCGAGAAAGGCGCGATGGTTTTCGAGCAGCACCGGAAGGGGTCCATGAATTCAGTTCAGATGCGGAAGTTTTCAGCCCGCCTGTGGGAATTCCCGGTGTGCACGGGTGCTCCGACACTGTTTCCGGTCTTTCGACGACGTTCCGCGTGGCACTGCGCTTGCCCTCTCGACGACAGAACCATGCACCGGACAGCGGCGTTTCTGATCGCGGCGGTCCTGGCGGTCTCGCCTGACGCCTCGCTGGCGTGCAACCTGGCGTGCGTCACCCATGACGCCCTGGAGCACGCCGGCGACGTCATTGTCGCCACGGACTGCCACGACCCGATGACCGCGTCGCAGTGGCCAGTTTCGGCGCTCGTGCGGGAGCCTGGCGCGATCGGGGTGTACGTGAACCCTGAGATGCCGGGCGCCGTCGCTCCGGTGTATGGCGGTCCTCGGTCGCCGTACGAGTCGCCGCCAGCGGTGGCTCCTCGTCCGACCGGCTTCCATGGCGTGCTTCGCATCTAGCCGCCCCTGAACCACTCACTGTCACCAACAGTTCTGTTTCAGGAAAGGCTGGTACGTCATGACGACCCTCATTCGCACGCTCGGCATGGGAGCGCTCGCCGTCGTCACGCTCGCAGGAGCGGCCACGGCGCAGCCCGCGGCGCCCCTTCTGAACACGCTCGAAGTCCGGAAGCTCGTCGCGAGCGCCGAGCCCGCGGCGCACGCCCGGCTGGCCGATCACTTCGCCGCACTCGCCGTGCAGCACGATGCAGGCGCCAGGCGCCACTCGGCCATCGCCGCCGCGTCGGTTGCGAACCCGAACCGCGGCACCGGGGCCGGCATGCGCGAGCACTGCGACCGGCTGGCAAAGCTCGAGGCCGAATCGGCAGCGACGCTGCGCGAGCTGGCGGCGCATCACACGTCCCTCGCGGCCGGCCAGGCGTCCACCGCGCCGGAGGGCGGCCGCCGCTTCGAGGAGGGCGCCGGCGCGCCTGATCCGACCGAGGCGGAGCTCACGGCGCTCGCCGCACGCGCCAGCACGCCCGCCGACCATCGCGCGCTGCAGGAGTACTTCCTGACGCTGGCGGCCCGCTACACCGCGGAGGCCAACGATCACCGCGGCATCGCGATGAGCTATCGCGGCACGCGCATCGCGCAGGCCGCCGATCACTGCGAGCGCGTCGTCGCCAACGCGGTCGCCGCGGCGAAGGAAGCCACGACTGCCGCGGCGATGCACGGCCAGCTCGCCGCGGCGGCGCGGTGAGGTGACGCGATGGTGCCATGCGGCTGCACCGGCCAGCACGATCCCAGACGGATCGTGCTGACCGGCGGTCCGGGGGCAGGAAAGACGGCGGTGCTCGAGCTGATCCGTCACGGCTTCTGCGAGCACGTCGTCGTCCTGCCCGAATCGGCGGGGATGCTGTTCGGCGGCGGCTTCCCGCGCAACTCACACGACGTCGTTCGCCGCGCCGGACAGCGCGCCATCTACCACGTGCAGCGCGAGCTCGAAGAGTCAGCCATCGCAAGGGAACCGGCGATCGTGCTCTGCGACCGCGGCACGATCGACGGCGTGGCGTACTGGCCGGGTCCGGGCGATTTCTGGGAGGAGCTCGGCACGACGCTCGACCGCGAGCTGGCGCGCTATCACGCGGTGATCCACCTGCGCACGCCACCGGATTCGGACTACAACCACGCTAATCCGCTGCGGCTCGAAACGGCGAGGGAAGCGCGCGTGATCGACGAGCGCATCGCGCGGGCGTGGCAGACGCATCCGCGCCGCTTCGAGATCGGTGCGGAGGAGGACTTTCTGGACAAGGCCGCCCGGGCGCTGGCGCTGATCCGCGTCGAGCTGCCCGACTGTTGCCGGGCGCACGTCGATCAGGCGTCCATGATGCCCCGCACCAACATCGCCGCGCCGAGCACGGCCAGCACGACGGCCACCACGCGGCGGAACGAGCGCTCCGGGATGCGCACCAGCAGGCGGTAGCCGGCGAGCGTGCCGAGCAGCACGCCGAGGGTCGCGAGGACGATCCAGAACTGCAGCCCGCTCAGGTCGTCGCCGAACTGCCAGAGATAGACAGGCAGCCGGGCGCCGTCCACCATCAGCGCGACGGCGGTCGCCGTCCCGACGAACGTCGCCTTCGGCAGGTCCACGCCGAGGAGCGCCGCCGACCGGATGCCGCCCTGGTTGCCGACGAGCCCGCCGAGCAGTCCCGACAGTGCGCCGGCGATCCAGGCGGCTGGTCCCCGGAAGCGCATCCGCCGGCCGAGGCCGGTGAGCTCAGCGGCCGCGGTGAAGAGCAGCAACGACCCGAACAGGATCAGCAGCCAGGCAGCCGCGAACTGCTGCTGCAGGAGCGCGCCGGCGAGTCCGCCGACGGCGCTCGTCAGGCCGAAGCTGACGAGCACGCGGCCGTCCACACGCGCGCGCAGCAACCAGAAGCGGCACGCAGTGCCGGCGACGTGCGGGATGGCCACCGCGGCGACCGCGAGCCGTGCGTCCATCTGCATCACGAGCGCGGGTGTCAGGAGGCTGCCGATGCCGAAGCCGGTAATCGCCGCGACGGCCCCCGCCGCGACGGCGGCAGTGACGAGCAGGATGTCAAAGCCCATTCAGCGACACGCGAGCACGTGCATGGCCCACATGACCGTCGTGCGCTGATTCACGACCGGCGACGGAAGCGTGAATACTGAAACGACTGGGACGTGCCCCACGGGGTGACGTGCCGCCATGGCTGGCTGTCGGCAAGCTGAAAGTCGTCGCCAAGCTCCGACGCCAGCGTGTCGGCCGAGTAGCGCACGACCGGCAGCCCGCTGCACGTGTCCGGCCCGTCCAATGCGAACGTCGCGATAATGACGCTGCCGCGCGGCTTGAGCGTCTCGCGCAGGTGAGCGCGGTACCGCTCGCGGTCCTCGGGCGCAACGAGGAAATGAAAGACCGCGCGATCGTGCCAGATGTCCATCGGTTTCAGCGACCATCCCGCGGTGACGTCGGCCTCGATCCAGGTGACAACCTGAGCGTGCGTGCCGACGCGCGCTCTTGCGTGGTGGAGCGCTTCGCCTGAGACATCCAGCACGGCGAGGCAGTCGAGTCCGCGGGATCCGCCGCCTCCGACATCGACGACACAGGTCTCGGCAGTCAGGCCGGCATCTTCGAGCAGTCTGAGCGAGATCGCCGGCAGCGCCTCGAACCAGCTGACCGCGTCTTCCCCCTTCGTGCGGTAAACAGCGTTCCAGTGATCCCGTCGTGTCACCACCGGCATACCCTCCTCAGTGTTACGCGACAACCTACCGCCACGTCAGAAGCCGACACGCACGCCGCCGTTGACCGTGCGGCCATCGAGCGGCGCCCACGCGTCCACGGTCCACCGGCCGTCAGGCGCCCGGGCCGGCCGGATCAGCGGATCCCAGCGTGTCTGACGAACGCCGGTGAGGTTCTCGCCATTGACGAAGAGACGGACACGGCCGAACGGGCGCTCGGCGAGCAGGCCCAGGATCACGTACGGCCGGCTGCGCTCGCGGAACGGGTTCTCCTCGAGGCGCTGCGCGCCGGTGAAATAGAGCTCGATGCCGAAGCGTCCGGCGTCTTCGCGCTCCCACATGCCGACGGCGCCCGCGCTGTGCCGCGGGGTCAGCGGCGTGTCCTGCCGCACGCCCCCGTCGCGCTCGCGTGCGCGGACATAGGTGTAGGTGGCCGTCAGCGCATACGGTTCGTGGCGCAGCGTGCCGAGCAGCTCGACGCCGGTGCTGGTCGCCGGCTCCACGGCACTCGTCAGCACGAGACCACGGGACCGGTCCACGTCAGCGGGATGCCGGACACGGGACCCGAACAGCGTGACCGTGTACGACAGCGGGCCGTCGGCCCGGGTGAGGTCGAGCGACGCGCTCCTGCCCTCTTCGGCGCGCAACGGGCGCGGGATCGTCAGCCGCGTGAGCCCCGCCGCCTCCGTCTCCTCGGTGAGCGGCGAGGATCCGAAGAAGCCGGTGCCGAGCGACAGACGGCCCGTCCATGCCCCCGACCGCACGAGCGCGGAGACCCGCGGGCTGAAGAACGTGCCGTACTCGCTGTGGCGATCCAGGCGGCCGCTCGCGCTCATCGACAGCCACCGCGTCACGTCGACATCGTCCTGCACGAACACGCCGGGCACCGTGAACGTGTAGGCGAACCGCGGCCGGTCGCGCGGGCGAAAGGCGTCGCGTTCGACCGCAAGGCCCCCCACGACGGTGTGCCGCCCGGCCGCCGCGCGCACGGTGAGCTCGCCGAAGGAGGTCGCATGCCGGTCGCGCTCGAGCACCTCGCCGAAGCGATGGTCGTGCCGCTGCTGCATCACCGCGCCGCGTGCGCTGACGAGATAGCGCCGGCGCAGCAGCATCTGCCCGACGGCGCCGGCATCGATTCGACGCGTGTCCAGCGCCTCGCGGTAGGGTGCGCCACGCGGGCGGCCTCCACCCTCGCGGTCCTCGACCATCACGCCAGCGGTGGCGAAGAACGTGCGGCCGCTGCCGTCGTTCCAGAACGCGCGCGGCCGGACGACGCCACGCGCGTATCGCGGCAGGTCCGCCCACGTATCGTCGTTGACGTCGGCCCGGTCCTGAAAATGCCCGCCGCTGAGCAGCGTGAAGGCCCATCCCGGACGCGCGGGCGTCGCGTACCAGCCGACGACGTCGGTGGCGCCGCGCGTCGAGCGGTTCACGAGCAGCTCGCGCTGCGTCTCCGGGCCGGGCCGCCGGGAGATGAGGTTGACGACGCCGCCCATGGCGCCCGCGCCGTAGAGCGAGGACGCCACGCCCTTGATCACTTCGACCTGCCCGAGATCCATGGGCGGAATCTGCAGCAGCCCGAGGCCGCCGACCTCGCCGAAGAGCGGCAGCCCGTCCGACAGGACGCGCGTGTAGCGGCCGCGACGCTCGCCGCGCCGAGCGACGGCGACGTCGCCTGCACGCGCATGCCGCCCATCTCGTTGAGCATCATGACGATGTCGCCGGGCGTCATGAGCATCTTTTCTTCGATCTCGTCGCGGGCGAGCACCTCCACCCGCATCGGCTGGTCCTCGAGCCGCCTGTCGGTGCGGGTGGCGGAGACGACGACTTCCTCCTCGATCGCCGGTGGCGCATGCAGCTCGACGAGCACGGTGTGCGTTTGACCCGCCTCGACCGTCACGGTCGCCGTGGCCGGCGCGAACCCGTCCTTGATCACCACGAGGGTGACCGCGCCGGGCGCCACGGCCACCCTCACGCGTCCCTCAGCATCGGTCCGATGCGGGACGTCGTCGACGACGACGGACGCGTCAGGGGCGGGCGCCGTCCCGGCTCGCACCTCGAGGAGCAGGGTTGCCGCGGGTTGGGCATGCGCCGGGCAGATCGTGGCGACGACGAAGAGGCAGGCGGCGAGCGCCCTCGGCATCACGCGCCGCGCGTGCCGAGGTGATAGCCGGCCCAGACGGCGGCGAGGCCGGCCACCACCTGGACGGCGACGTTGAGCGCCGCCTGCGCGCCCGAGTCCGTGCGCGCGAGCAGGAACGTGTCCAGGCCGAGGGTCGAGAACGTGGTGAACCCGCCGAGCAGGCCGACGAACACGAACTCGCGCCAGTGCAGGCGCAGCTCGATCCGCTCCGACGCGATGAGACCCGCCAGCAGGCCGATGACGAGGCAGCCGGCGACGTTGACCACCACGGTGGCAACCGGGAACCGCGTCGTCAGCCAGCGCTCGTGCACCAGGTGATTGACGGCGTGGCGGGCCAGCGATCCGAGCGCCCCGCCGACGGCGACGGCGATCCAGGTCACCGCGCCATCTCCGAGGGCCGCAGCGTGCCCCTCCGCAGCGCGCGCAGCTTCATGATGCAGAAGATGACCGGCGTGATGATGAGCACGTGGATGGTGGACGTGATCATCCCGCCGATGATCGGCGCCGCGATCGGCTTCATCACGTCGG
>Ga0194132_10008477_pt1 | contig 14673 bp, 6 predicted proteins | sample TA2KigOf80mmetaG_FD_148612 | JGI IMG/M metagenome (GOLD analysis project Ga0194132, IMG submission 148612) | Freshwater microbial communities from Lake Tanganyika, Tanzania - TA2015054 Kigoma Offshore 80m | ecosystem: Environmental > Aquatic > Freshwater > Lake | place: Tanzania: Lake Tanganyika... | reverse complement strand
TGGTGAGCGACCCGCCGATGCTCAGCGTGTTGACTGCGGCATCGCGCAGGTCAATCGCGCCGGCATCGATGTCTCTCAGGCCGGCGCTGAGGATGACATTGCCGCCGACGGCGCCGCTGCCGCCGAGCGTGCCGCCGCCATAGACTCGCAGCGCGTTCGTCCCCGTGCCGCTACCTGTGGCCGCGGCGTTACCGGTCGGGTTGTTGACGCGCAGGTTGCCCACGACGTGCGTCTCGCCTGTGTACGTGTTGGCGCCGGTGAAGACGACCGTGCCGGGACCGGTGATGGTCACGGGCGTCGTGCCGTTGTCCGTGATCTGGGCGTTGACCGTCAGCAGTTTGCCTGCGGTGCTCTGGTTGTTGAAGATCAACTCGTTACCGCTGGCGGTCCCCTGCAAGATGCCGCTGTTGGGCGCGGTGCCGATGGTCAGCGAATCCCTGCCTGCACCGAGCAGAACCGCACGGGTTCGCAAGGTACCGGTGGCGGTATTAATGGTCGCGGCATTGGCCGCATCGCTCATCATGATGGTGTTGGTTTCAGTCGTCCCGGCGGCGAGACCGTAATTGCCGACGATCGCGGTCTGGAGCCTCATGTTTTGAGTATTGTTGTTGGGGATGTTGGCCCCGCCGGGGACATTGGTGTACGCGGTGTACGCGCGGATGTGGCTTCCGCCAACGCCCGGCACGCCCGAGTTCGTCGCCCAGTCCGTGCCGCCGACCGTCGCCCAGCCCATCTGGGCGGCTGTGCCGAGGATGCCGTTCGTGTTGGTCGTCGTAGTGGTGGCGACATCGTCGGCGCTGATGTTCATCGTGGAACCAACGTTGCGGGTCAGCGCCTTCAGTTGGAGTGTCGCCGCACCCGAACTGCGGGTGATGGCGGACGCCCTGCCTTGGGTCAGCGTTGTGCTGGCGATATTTTCGTTATGCACGCCGCCCGCGAGTTCGACCGTGCCGCCGCTCAAAGTCAGAGCGCTCGTGTCGTGAAGCTTGGTGGTGTCACTACTCGTGTAGTCCAACCTGAGCACGCCGCCTGCCGCAGTGGTCACGCCCGTGAAGGCGTTCGTGGCGCCGCTGAGGGTGAGCGTGCCCGCGCCGAACTTGGTCAGGCCTGCGTTGTTGGTGCTGGGGAGCGTGCTGGCCCAGGTCACGTTCTGGCCGTTGGTATCGACGCCCATCGCCGCGGAGCTGTTCTTGACGCGGCTTGAGATATCCAAGGTGTTCGAGGATGTGTACTGCAGTGCACTCGTGCCTGTCCAGCGGATGTCCGCAGTGCCGCCGCCCAAGGCGTTGGCGTGGGCAACCTGCAGGATACCGGCACTGATGGTAAACCCACCGAGGTAAGGCGAGTTGTCGGCGGACAGGACAAGAGCGCCCGTGCCGGTCTTGGTCAGTACGGAGCTTGCATTGCCGGTAATCTGGCCGCTCATCGTGGCGGTGCGCCCTATGGTCGATCTGACCTGAACCGTGCGAGCAGCGCCGTTGAGGTCAACGGGCGTGGTGAAATTGAGTTTGTTGTTTGCCGACGACGCGTTCAGAACGAACGTTGACGGATTGAAGCCGGGGGTGGTTCCCCACGTGAGCGTACCGCCCGAGGCGATGTTGACCGTGACCGGGGTGCCGAGGGCGATGGTGGCGCTTGAGGCGCTGAAACCGCCATTCGAAATATCCAACTGGCCTTGCCCGGTGCCGGCTGTGCGCGAGAAGTTGGTGCCGGTTTCAAAGACGCCGTTGTTGGTGATGTTGAGGCTCGAGCCGCCGCCGGCGCTTCCGGTGTTCGGCAGGCCGACGCCGTCGACCGCGCGGAGGGCGCCTTGAGCAATCGTCGTGGTGCCGCGGTACGTGTTCGTGCCCAGTAAGGTCACGATACCGCTCTCAAAGGAGTTAATCGTGAGGCTCAGCCTGTTAGCCCCGGCGGTGGTCTCGCTGATCGTGCCATTGACCACGAGTGTGGAGGGGCTTGTCTGGGCAAGGAGCTGGGAGTTGGAGGAGAAGGCGTCGAGGTGTACCAACTGGTTTCCACCGCCACCCCCCGGAGCGCCGGCGTTCGTCTGGCCGGTGATCGTGTTCAAGGTTAATATCCCGCCGCTGCTGTTCGTGCGGAACCACCCAGAGCGAGTTGCGCTGGTGTTCTGCACGAGACTGTCGCCTGTTACCGTAACGGACATGCTGCCATTAGCGCCGAGCCCCGATGACTGGCCAGTATTCGGGAAGCTGATGCCCGTAACGGTCACCGGGATGCTGTTGCCGATGTAGTTGGGGTTAGAGTCACTCTTAGGCCCTTGGGTCAGTGTTCCCAAGCTCAGCGTACTGCCGGTGCCGCCGGTAACGGTCAGCGTCGAGCCGCCGTCAAGAAGGATCTGGCCGGTGAACGCCAGGTCCGTATTCGAACTGGCGATGTTGACCGTGGCGTTGCCGCTGCTGTAGAAGCCGCGGTTGGTCGCCGCCGATGGGCCCAGGTAACGCAGAACAGCGCCGCTATTGCCGTCGCCGAGTCTGAGGCCGTTCCCGTCGGTGGTGGCGTAGGCGCCGATGGGGCTGGCAACGCCCGCGTTCTTCACGTCGGATATCACCAGCGTGGTGTTGCCTTGGACGAAGGTCTGGCCGGTGTATGTGCTGTTGCCTTTGAATTCAACAACAGTGCCCGCCTGTGTGGTCTCATTCAATCTGATCTGGCTTGACCCCGTTAGACCGATGTTGCCAAGAACGGTCAACGTCGTGTTGGCGACCCCGGGTCTAATTTGGAGGGGGTTGTTATTTTGGATTGATCCGCTGAACGAGTCCACGATCAACCATGGGCCTTGACTCAGGAAATATGCGCCGCCGTTGCTTCCGCCCGTGATGTGGACATTGCCCAGATGCAGGGTCGAACTTCGACTGCCGTTCAACGTGAACCACGGTTGGCTGGCCGGGAACGCAGTGTCACCCATTTTCAGGGTGACGCCGGCTGGCAGGCTGATGGTGGAGCCGTAACCGGACTGCGTGAACCCGCGGTTGGTCACCGCGTCAAAGCCGGTGTAGTTGAGAGTGCCGCCGGGGTTACCGCCACTGAAATCGAAACCGCCCGCGCCTGGCGCCGGATAGGCGCCGAGCGGGCTGTTGACGCCCGCGTTCGAGAAGGCCGCCACCGTAAGTGTGCCGGAGCTATTGTTTGAGTCGAGCGGGTTGCCGCTGATCCTGGTCGGGCCGGTGTAGCTGTTGTTGGCGTTGGCGAGAATGAGGTTACCCGTGCCGGAATGATTCAGTCCGGCCCCGCCGACTGAGTTGGATATGACACCGCTCACTGAGCCGCCCGTGCCAAAGAATGAGCGGGTCGAGCCGTTAAGGTCGATGTCGTTCAGGAACTCCACATTGCTACCCACCGCGAAATACGTCGGATTGAATCCAGGGGTCGAGCCCCACATGAGGGCTGTCGGGCTGGCAATCGTGCCTAACGCGACTTGCGCTCTGCCGGTGGACGAGCTGAACCCGCTGGCGCCGCCGATGGTCGAGGCAACGCCCGTACCGGCATTGACACTAGTCCCGTCGTTGAGCACAAAAGTCGTTGCGTTGGTGATCGACGCGATTATTCTGCCGGCGGGAATATTCGCGCTCACGACGGGCTGTCCCACCGCCAAACCAGCCGTGCTCGATGCAGTGACAATGGGCGAGCCGGAAGTGGTCGTAAGGGTCGGAGTGAGGGCGGGGGTCAACTGCACCTGCCCCTGGCCGGTGCCGAGGGCCCGCTCGAAGTTCGTGCCTTGCGTCTGGAAGACGCCGCCGTTGAGTTCGAGGTGCGAACCGCCGCCACTGCTGGCGGTATTCGGCAGGCCGATACCGTCGTCAGCACGAAGGGTACCGGCGCTGACCAGCGTCTTGCCCGTGTAGGTGTTCCTGCCTTGGAAAATCTGCGTGCCGGTGCCGACCTTGGTGATGGCGCCGTTCGTGCCGATCAGGACGCCGCTGTAGGGGTTCACCGGGGTGCTGTTGTTGCCGCCGACCGAGAGCGTGACCGGGTTGCTTCCGTTGTCGGACAACGCGAGGTTGTAGGTGCCGTCGAGGCCGCCGACCGTGAAATTGCCGCCGACCGTCGAATCGAACACGACGCTTCCGCTGCTGAAGCTCGTGGCGTTTCTGAACAGCACGCTGTTCTGCAGGGCGTTCTGATGCTTCAACGTCAGCGTACCGGCGTTGAGGAACGTGTTGCCGGTGTGGGTGTTGGCCGCGCTGAGAATCAGGTTGCCGGCCCCGGACTTGGTCAATACGTTCGCGCCGTTGGCCAGAATCGGTGTCTGGATATCGAGCGTGTCGCCGGATTGGTCCACGCGGACGACGAGTTCCGTACCACTATTCGCGGTAATGCCGGAACCGCCGCTGATGACGCTGGTGCCGTTGCCCCCCTTGAGCAAGCCGCCATTGGTGAGTGTCAGGGTCTGGCCTCCGTTGAGCGTGAAGTTCGGAGTGCCGCTGAGGTTCAGGGTGTTGAGGGAGATGCTGTTCTGATTGGCCGGCGTGGCCGTGAGCTTCACATGCGTGCTGCCGGTTACGGTGTTGACTGCCGTGAAGCCGGAGTCTGTGCCGTAGACAGGGGCGCGCACGAACGACGGGCTGGCGGCGTTCATGTAAGCATAGTCCGCGCCGCCGAAGAAGTTGCCCTGGTCGATGAAGCCCTGGGGTCTGCCGGTCAGACGGATGAAGTTGTCCGTGCCGTTCACGCCGCCAGCCGCGCCGTCAACCACATAGTTGGCGGTCGCGCCGGCGGTGCGGGTGCCGTAAGAAGAGTACGCGACGCTGACGTTCTGCGCGGCCGTGCGGGTCGATTGAATGGTCCCATCGCCGGCGTTCAGGTTCAGGGCGCCCAAGCTGACGGCACGTGCAGCGGCGGCCGCCACGTTATCATACTGGAACGTGCTGGTGCCGGTGAACGTCATCGCGGTATTAGCCATATTGACGCCCGAGCTGGCATCGATTCTCAGCTTGCCGTTGTTCATCGTGGTCAGGCCGGTCCAGGTTTGCGCGCCCGTAAGTTCAAGCGTGCCGGCACCGAACTTCTGGAACGCGCCGGTGCCGGCGCCCGCGCCGGTCATGGTGAGCGTGGTGGCGCCGGTCGAGACATCGATACCACCGCCCGACGAGGTGAACCCGCGATTGATGGAAACGCTGCCGCCGGTGTAAAGCAGACGGCCGCTGGTGAGGACCAGGTTTGCCGCCGCGGCCGAAGACGCGCCGATATTGCTGTTCAACCCGCCGTTGGCGAGCGTGTTAACGCTTAGGAAACCACCGCTAACATTTGTCACGCCCGCGTAAGAGTTGTTGGCGTTAGAGAGAATCAAGATACCAGCGCCGGTCTTCGTGAGGCCGCTGCTGCCGGCGCCGCTAAGCAGGCCGCTCATCGTCGCCGTGTACTGGTTGATCCACATCAGGTTCGTGGTGCTGTTCACGTTGACGTTAACGGCGCGTGCGGAGCCGTTCAGGTTGATGTCGTTGAGGAATTGAATCGTGCCGGTCGACGTGGTCGTATTAAGAGCAAGGGTGGCTGGGGCGAACGGAGCGGTGCCCCACGTCAATGCCGTTGGCGTGGCGATGCTGCCGAACGCGACCTGAATGTTCGCGCCGTTGGCGCCGAAGCCGGTCGTGCCGCCGATCATCCGCATCTCGCCGCCGAGCGTGCCGCCGACGCGCGCGAAGTTGGAGCTGGCTTCATACACGCCGCCGTTGAATACGAGGTTCGAATTGCTGGAAAGGCCGACGCCTTCCGCCGCGCGGAACGTGCCGCCATTTAAATACGTATCACCCGCATACGTGTTTGCGCCCTCGAACGTCCACATTTGAGGGCCGGTTATTCGCACGGCTTCGGTGCCATTGGCGATCGAGGAGGTGATCGCACCGGTGAGGCGGGAATCCGCGAGGGGTCTGTTGGCCGCGTCAAATGACTGTGAGCCGCCGTAGAATTCCGGCCTATTGGAACCGGCAGTGACCGAAGCGACGGTCAGGTTAAGAGAGTCGCCGTCCCTGCCAATTCTGTTGCCGCTGCCGCCCAATGTCAGGTTACCGATGCTGAGGCGGTTTCTGGCCGCATATCCGCCGACCGTGTTCAGTGCGCGGAGATCGCCGCTGGAGACGGTCCACGCGACATCGCCCATCGTGACCGTCCGTCCAATGGCGCCTAGCCCGGGATATGCGGCCAAGCCGGTGAAGTCAAACTGGCTTTCGCCGACGTTCATCGTGAAGCCGCGATTCGTCGTGGCGGTCGGGCCGGTGTACCGGAAAATGGAATTGACGTTAAATAGCATGCCCCCTGCGCCGGCCGTCGGAAACGCGCCGATGGGGCTGGCAACGCCCGCGTTGGCAAGCGACGGCACCTCGAGGACGCTTGTGTTACTGCCTTGCAGTATTATTGGGCCAGTGAACGTGCTCGTGCCGCGCAGTATCCATCTGCCGCCGGAAGCATTAAGCATGACGGCATTCCGGTTGAGCGCGTCGCCGATATTGATAACGCCGTTGATGATGCCGAGGCCGCTGCCCTGAAGCTTCAGGACGCCGCCGCTGTAAGCGCCGTAGGAGGTTCTGTCATAGTCGGCGTTGCCGGTGACGGAACCTACGACAAATGTTGCGGTGGCGTTAGAGGCGTTGAGAATTGCGCCCCCGTTGTCACCGCCGCCATTGATGAAGACGTTGCCGACTTTCAACGTGGAGTCGGCGTTCGGAACGCTGATCCCGGGGCTATTATGCTGGCCAATGGACACATCGCCCATCCACAATTGAGTATTGGCTGGAATACTGACGCTGGTCACGCCATTGTTGATCGTGGAGAAGCCGCGGTTGGTAGTAGCATTGATGCCTGTGTAGGTGAGGCCGCCCCCTTCAAGCTGCATGCTTCCTGCGCCGGCCGCCGCGTTGGCGCCGAGCGGGCTGTTCACGCCGGCATTGGGAAGATAAGCAACGGAAACCGCGCCGCCACCCGTGAATTTGGGCATGCCGGTGAAGCTGTTGCGAAAGTTATCCAGGAACAACGTGCCGGAGCCGACCTTGTAGATCGTGCCGGTGCCGGTGAGAAGGCCGGACAGGCGCGGACTGCCTGTGAACGCGTTGATGACGCGCGTCTGGGAGCCGAGGGCAATGGGGTTCACAAAAGTAGTCGTGTTGCCAAGCATGAACTCGTTCGGATTGAAGTTGGCGCTGCCCCAGGTGAGCGTGTTGGCGGCAGCATTGGCAAGCGATGTACCGAAACCAACTCGTGAAGTGCCGCTGGAGCCGAAACCGCCGTTGCCGTCAATCTGCATCTGGCCCGCACCCGTGCCACCCGTGCGGAAGAGGTCCCAGTTACTCACCGAGCCGATCCTTAATACGCCGCCGTTGAGCTTTAAATTCGAAGCCGTCGGCAGGCCGATGCCGGGCGTCGCCGACAGGACGCCCGCGGTAACGAGCGTGTGGCCGGTGTATGTGTTGTGGCCGTGGAGGGTGACCACGCCGCTTTCCGGGTACAGGCTGGTGTCCATCGGTTCATATCTGCCGGTCTTGGTCAAACTGGAGGCGGTTGTGTTGTCTCTAATGGTAGAGTTGACATGTAGAACTGCGGCATTCGCGTAGTTGGTGAGTTGCAGGTTGCCACCCGGGGTCTGTGCCATGACCGTGCCGCCGTCCCTGTACGAACCGACGTTCAACTGGCTCCTGCCGTGGCCAAGCATGATGGCGCTGGTCTGCATCACGCTGTTCATGTTCATGTCAACGGTCGTCTGCGCATTGTGCTTCTGCACGAGTGAATAAATGTTGACAGTCGGGACAGACTGATAAATGTTTCCTACGCCCGAACCGGCCGCGTTAATACGATAATGAGCCGCTGTGTTGGGAATGGTCGTTGAAGTCGGGCCGACCGCATTCAGATTCGTGTATCCGCTGTAGGCCGCGATGAACTGATTGGGGCCGCCACCTTCGTTGGTCCCCGAGTTGGTCGCCCAGTCCGTGCCGGCGCCTGTATCGGTCACCGTCGCCCAGAATCCGAGGATGCCGGTTGCGTTGTTGGTGTTCGTGGTGCTGATGGTGTTTCCAAGCGCGCCGACCCTCTGGAGGTCAACGGCTCCGGTGTTCGGCGCAATTGCGTTCAGGCGCAGAATCGCGCCGCCGGTGCTGTCGTATCTGACGAACGCATTGCCATAGCCCGATGCCAAATCGGTTGAGCCGACGATTTCGGTGTGGATGCCGCCCCCGCCGGCGCCCGAGGCATCGCCGAATTGGAGCAGGCCGCCATGAAGGTTGAGCGGTGCGGCGTTAGCGAGCTTGGACGTGTTATTCAGGCTGTAGTCCAGAGTGATCCGTCCTTCTCGAAGCGTGGTCGCGCCGCCGTAGGTGTTCGTGCCTCTCAAAGAGATCACGCCGAAGGGACCAGTCTTGGTAATGCCGAGGTTCGCGCCGCCATCGTTAATGGCGCCTCCGAAAACAAGTGTATTCGCACCATCTGGGCGGATTCCCGCGTTGTATCCCGTATTGATTAAGCCCCCACTTCCCGACAACGTGATCGGCAGGTTGAAAGACGTCCTTCCAGCGATAACATACGGTGCGGAAATCGGGCCGGTCAGGGTGATGCCATTCGCGCCCGGGGTTTGCTCATTAACACTCACGCCCGGTCCAAATGTCGGCCCCACTCCGAACGTGATGCTTGAGAAACTCATCCCGACCTGGTCATTCACCAGGATAAGACGAGTACCATTTGCCGGAGGGTAATAAGCGCCATAGCGAATAGGACCGAGCACCAGATCACCGCTGAGCTGCGGCGCGTTAAGCGACCAGTTCGCGTTCTGCGACCATAACTGGTCGGTGGCAGTTGGGTTAGCGGGAGCGTTATTCATCGCGCCCCACCAGTTGTTTTGTGCAATGGCCGGGGAGCCCGCCAAGGCCAGTGTCAATGTGAATCCCAAAACGAAACTAAACCGGATGCAGTTTTTCATTAGACGCTCCCTGCTTTGCAATCTGTGGCTCTGAAGGGGAACATAGAGACCAACGGAAATACAAAAAGTAAAAAATCAACGTCTGCAGCAGTGGGCCCTATCACTCGCGTTGCCAACACAAGCGAGCTGGCAACAAAAAACGCCATGCAGGTTCGGCGCGGTGTTCATGCAGCGCAAAACCCGGAAGGCGTTTCTGGTGAAAAATTCGATGGCGGACATTTCCAGTAGCGTTCTCCCGAAAAGATAAAAATGGGAAAACCGGAAAGGGCTGCACAACCGGCCTGTGGGTTCGATGATATCTTGCCCCCCCCCCCCGGTCAAGCGGATGGCACATTTTTTAGAAAAATCAATGCTACTCCATGTTTTTTAGGCCAGCGCGTGGTGGCAGGTTCGGGTTTTTCTGCATAAAAATGGACCCGACCCCGGCCTGTGAACCGATCAGCCTGCAGGCCCTGACGGCCGCTGCCGTTGGGGGGCGGTTGGGCACATACCAGGGGGCATTCTGGTGCCGGTCACTCGGCGAGGCCCTATTCAACGAGGTTGCTCGCTCACGCTTCGGGTGGTGTGCTTACCAGGGCGTGTAGCCGCCGTTGACGCAGAGCGTTTGTCCGGTCACGAACGCGGCCTCTTCGCTGGCGTAGTAGACCACCGCGTGTCCCACTTCCTCTGGCTGGCCCCAGCGCCGGGTGGGAATGCCGGCCAGATAGGCTTCCTTCACTTCCTGCGGATCCTTTTCGTGGCGCTCCACGGGGATCCAGCCGGGCGCCACGGTGTTGACCGTAATCCCGAAGGGGGCCAGTTCCGTGGCCATGCTGCGCGACCAGCCGATCTGCCCTCCCTTGGCCGCAACATAGGCGCTGAAGTTGCCGACGCTCTGATGAAACACTTCGCTGGTGATGTTGATGATCCGCCCCCAGCGCTGCTTCTTCATGTGCCCCACCGTGGCCCGCGTCAGCAGATAGGGACTCTTGATGAAGAAGTCAAGCATCGACTGGTAGAACTCCCATTCATACTGTTCGATCGGCCGCTGCGGCTGGTCCGGAGTGGCGTTGGGAACCAGGATGTCGATGGGACCAAGCCGCCGCGCCACGGTCTCGCACAGCCGCTGTACGTCCGCGGGGTCGATGACGTTGGCCCGCACCAGCGCGACCGTGCAACCGGCCTGGCGCAACTCGTCCGCGGTGGCTTCCCCCTTGGCCGCGTCGTTCTGATAGTTCAGCGCCACCTTGGCCCCGGCCTTGCCGAGCTGCAGGGCAATCGCCTTGCCCAGGCCTTTGCTGCTGCCGGTGACCAGGGCGACGCGTCCGTCGAGGGAGAACATGCTGGGGGCCTCCGCGCTTATGTCAATACTTTTTCAAAAATAACAAGGTTGTTTCCGCGATCCGGATCCCAGCGGATGCCGACCACGTCGTAGCCTTGCGAGATGGCCAGGTGGAGCATGGGGCGGTGCTGGTTGTGGCATTCGAAGCGGATCGATTCGTAGCCGTGCTGGCCTACCCAGGCCTGCACGGCGTCCATCAATTGGGTGGCGACGCCGTGGCGGCGGTAGTCGGGGAGGACGCCATAGAGCCAGGAGAAAAAGACGCCGGGTTTCAGTTCGAAACCGGTGAAGAAGCCGACCGGCTGGTCGTCGAGGCTGGCCACCATTATCAGCGCGTTGTAGCGGCCGAGAAAGCGGCGGCGGAAAAATTCCGCATCGCGCGAGGGGCGGTAAACCTGGTTATAGAGATTGGAGACCAGCGGGATTTCTTCCGGGCCGACTACGTCGATTTTGGCGGTCGCCATCTTGCTCCTCGTGAGGCTACGTGCGGCAAGGGGTTGGTGAAACCAGCCTCGCGCCAACATTTTGCCCCGACGTCGGGCGGTATGACAAGATGCCACCTGCATGACAAGGTGCCACACGTTATGTACATTCATCATCATGATCCCGTTCGCTTTGCGACGATCCATCTTTCCGGCCAGCTTGCTGGTGGCTTCGCTGCTGGCAGCGTCTTACAACGGCGCGGCTCCCCCATCTGGCCGCGGCACCGCCCGAGAATCCGGCGGCGTGGCCGGGCAAGAAATCGAAGTGGCAGGGGTTTGACCGCTATGATTTTGCCGCGGGCGAGGGCCCCGGTTACGTGGTCGTCCTAGCCAGGCCGGCCGCGGGCCGTCCCTGGGTCTGGCGGATCCCCTTTCCTGACTTTCATGCGGAAGCGGATATCGCGCTGCTGGGCCGCGGCGTTCACATCGCCCGCCTGTCCGCGTCCGATCTGCTGGGCTCTCCCCAGGCCGTGGAAGAAGGAGAGAAGTTTCATCACCTGCTGACCACGCAGCACGCCCTGGCCCGCAAGGTGGCGCTGGAAGGAGTCAGCCGCGGCGGGCTGCTGGCGTACAACTGTGCCGTCCGGCACCCCGACCGCGTGGCGTGCATCTATTGCGATACGCCGGTGCTCGATTTCAAGAGTTGGCCGTGGGGAATGGGAAAGGCGTTGGCTCGCCCCACGATTGGGCCCTGGTGCTCAAAGTGTACGGGTTGACGGAAGCGGAAGCGCTCTCCTATCAGAAAAATGGTTCATCCGACTAAAGCGTACTTCGTTTGGTGAATCCCGAGGATTTTGAGTTTGAGGAATTCAGGGTCTCGAAAGCCGTAGGCTTGGCGTTGCATGGTTTTGATTTTGTTGTTGGTTCCTTCGAGCGGACCTGTGGAAATCGGATAGTCGTACCAGGCCAGGATGCCGTAGGCATGCAGGCGGAGGGTCTTGGCAAAGCGGATCAGTTGTCGAATGCCAGAAGTTTCGGCCTGCCCAATCCAGTCCAACAGAAAGGCTTGAGCCGTATCCTGGTCTTCCTGTTCCCAGACTTCGCTGAGTTGTTCTTTGAGGTAATAGGCGGCGGCCAAGGGTTGGTTTATCCGTAAGGCTTCCTGGAGTCGCTGGGGTTCGTTCCGTTTGGGGTCCAGATTGTCAGGACGTTTTAACAGCAGCCAGCGGGTTCCTTTCAAGACTTCCTTGTGCAGTTGATCAGTGGCTTCCCGGTATAAGTCGCGGCGCAGGTCGGACAGTTTGTCGTTGAACAGCTTCATCACATGGAAACGATCGAAGACCAGAATCGCTTGCGGCAACTGGGTGGTCACCGCGTCGATGTAGGCGGGCGACATGTCGGTGGCCACGGCCTTCACTTTAGCCCCCGAGCGGCGCAGCCGTTTCCAGAAATCCTCCAGAGAATCGCCCCCTTTGCCGTCACCGACATGGACCACGGCACCGCTGTCGAGGTCCAACACGATGGTCAGATAGCGATGTCCCTTGCCGATCGAAATCTCGTCAATGGCGATGTGCTTCAAGTCTTTCAGCCGGGGCTGGGAAAACCGCCGCTCCAGGTCTTCCTTCTGGATCTCCTTCACGACCTCCCAACTGACTTCCAGATGGTCCGCCACGTCCTTGATCGTCATCAGCCGCGACAACTCCAAGGCATAGCGTGCGAACGACCTGGTGTAGGTTCGTCGGGACTGGGCAAATCCGATGGCCACCTGCCGTATCATTCCGCAGGCCTGGCACCCTACCCGCGGGATCGGCACGACCAGCATCACCGGCCGACTGCCGATCGGCAGACTGCGAAACCGTCGCTCCGCCTGGCCGCGCAACACGACCTCCGGCGATCCGCAAGCCGAGCAACGGCAATCTTCTCTCGGTTGCGTCAAATGAAACACGACTCTCCCCTCGACGTACTCTGTCTTCCTATGCCGATAGCCACGGACGCCAAATCCGTGGTACAACAGACTCGTGGACATGCTGCTTCCTCCTGTTTGAAGCCGTTTTTGCAACTCCAAACAGGAACAGCATGTCCGCACTTTTTCAACCCGGCGCGCGCTTCAGTCGGATGAACCAAAAAAGAGCCCTTCACAGGTGGGGCAGTACCCGTGAAGGGCGGGCCAGGGACGGCGAACCGTCCTGACCCACTCATTATTATCTGGCGTCCTGTCGGTTCAAGTCCCTCCCACAGGGCCGTTTCTGTGGGGAAATCGCATCTTGCTCGATGGCGGTATCGGAACCCGGCTCTTTCATCCCGGGCCAAGTGATTTCTCCAGCATGCATTCTCAGTCAACTCAACCTAACGGAGACGATCTTATGCCACTGAAACTTCACGTCAGCATTAACAAGAAAGTCGGTCTGCCAGAGTATTCCAGCGCCGGAGCCGCCTGCGCGATCGAGCTGGAGTTGGACCAGTCATTGCTGGTCGCCGATCCCGACGGTCTTCAGGCACGTGTCCGGCAGGCGTACGCCGCGTGCAGCCAGGCCGTCAACGAAGAGCTGGAGCGGCAAAAGGTGGGAACGCCTCGCTCAACAGCACCCGCACAGGAGTCTCACAAGTCAGCGCCGCAGACCAATGGCCACGGTGCCAGCGAAAAGCAGCTCAGCTACGCGCGGCAACTGGCCGGCCAGATCAATGGCCTGGGCGTGCGCAAGCTGGAAGCCTTGTCGCAAAAGTTATTCGACAAGCCGGTCGCCGGCCTGACCAGCCTGGATGCCAGCGGGCTGATCGACACTCTGAAAGAAATCAAGGCGGGGAAGATCGACTTGGCGGCTGCGCTCAATGGGGCCGCGACATGAGCACTGCCATCGAGGCGGAGCCGCGCCACGATCGCCGTGGTGGTGTCTGGGACTACATCAGTCCGAGCCGGCTGGCGTTGTTTCTGAAATGCCCTTTAGCCTGGAAGCTGCGCTATATCGACGGCGTGCGATCGCCAACTTCGCCGGCGCTGTTTGTGGGCAAGGTGGTTCATGCGGGGCTCGAATCCTGGTATCGACATCGAATGCTTGGGCTGGAGCTCGGCGCTGGTACTCTGCGAGCATGGATTGCTGATTTCTGGGGACAATCAGCCGCTGACGAGAATATGGCGTTCGAGTCGGTGGCGCAGGAGACGGCTCTCCAGGCACAAGCAATTGAATTGGTCGGCACATATCTGGCCCAAGTGCCGGCCGATGAGCCACGGCCATTGGCGGTCGAAGCCACGCTGGAGGCGCCGCTCATCGACCCGAACTCGGGCGAGAATCTGGGGATACCGCTCCTGGGCGTGGCAGACTTGATTCTCGGCCCTGCGACCAGCGCGCGGATCTGCGATTTCAAGACCTCAAGCAAGGCCGCGCCGCCGCATGAGATTACACACGAACTGCAATTGACGAGCTATGCCTGGCTGTTTCGGCAGACAACGGGCCAGTCCGAGTCAGGGCTCGAAATCAGGAGCTTGATCAAAACAAGATCGCCAAAGGTCGAGGCTCACGCGTATCCGGCCAGAACCGGCCGACATTTCGCGAGGCTATTCAGCGTGATTCGCGAATATCTCGATGCCCTGGACAGCGGCCGGCACAATTTCCGGCCAGGCGGGGGCTGCGCGATGTGCGATTTCCGCGAGTCACACTGCCGTGACTGGACGGGGAGCGGCCGTTGAACACAAACAAGAGCGCGATCTGGCCCCGGCTTCGGCCGGGGCCAGTCGTGCTTTTATTTAGCAATTCCAAACCCACATGGCTCGGCTGAGTGGCGTATTCGCAAGCAGGACGGATCAGCCGAACAAACTACCGCAAACGCATCACACGAAAGCCTACGGTGTCGTCACGTTACGGGTGCCCGCCGCTGTGGCGGCTCGCAGAGCGACAGTAGACCCACATTTCCCATTTGACTTCCCGCACTTTGGTATGTGATTTGCGCCACGCCCTTGAAAAGCAGGGGTATTCTGCCAAATCATGCCAAGCTGACAGGGGAACCCAATGGGT
>Ga0194132_10008476_pt1 | contig 14674 bp, 8 predicted proteins | sample TA2KigOf80mmetaG_FD_148612 | JGI IMG/M metagenome (GOLD analysis project Ga0194132, IMG submission 148612) | Freshwater microbial communities from Lake Tanganyika, Tanzania - TA2015054 Kigoma Offshore 80m | ecosystem: Environmental > Aquatic > Freshwater > Lake | place: Tanzania: Lake Tanganyika... | reverse complement strand
GGTTTTGATTTTCACTTTGCCGGACAGCCTGTGACCCATTTCAAGGTAAGCAGCACCGGCTTTCTCACCTTCGATACTCTGGCCGCAAATACACCAATCACAGGTCCTGAAGCGCTTCCCAGCAATAACTTGCCCAATAAAACCATCTCCATCTGGGGATTGGGTGCCAACGGCGGTAATGATAAAGTTATATGTAAAATCTTTGGCAATCCGCCAAACAGGCAGTTCTGGGTAAAGTTCTACAGCATGAGCACGCCCGGTGACAGCCTTTCTTACACCTACTGGAGTATGGTGCTGGAAGAAGGTACGCACAATATTTATTTGGTTTCCATGAACCACGGGGCGGTGCGCGATTATGTTTCGCCGAAACACATGCCTGGTATTCAGATTTCTGCCAGCAAAGCCACCAAGTTCAGTGGCAGTCCCAATTTTGTAAATACTGCTTTGGGTGAGACTTATAAAGATAATTTTTATATCTGTTTTATATATGGAACTCAGCCAACGACAGATGTTTTCGTAATGGCCTTTCAATTGCCGGTTTTAACCCTTGCGGGGAATAATAATCCTGTAAAGATGGTGGTAAAAAATGAAGGTTCGCAGGTCGTTACTTCATTGAAACTGAATTATCAGGTTAACAGTGGAACGATTCAGTCATTTAATCTCAGTGGCTTAAATATTTTGCCATCTTCAGGTTCTATGGATACACTCATGGCTACGGGAAGTATTTCTGCAACAACACCCGGCGACAGACAGCTAATAAAGGCATGGGTAAGTGATGTGAATGGCGGTAGTGAGTCCAATAAAACCAACGATAGCACGGTTGCCCATACTACGGTCTATTCAGGAACAGCGCCCAGGGCGGACAAAGTGCTCTTTGAATACGCAACCGGTGCCTGGTGCGCGGATTGTCCGCCTGCCGAGGCTGTGGTTGAAAAAATGAAAAAACAGATGGGAGATACCCTCATCGCTATTGCTCACCATACACTGGATGGCATGGCATTGCCAGTTAATTCTCTGGTAAGCGAAAAACTGGATTCTTTTCCGTCTTCGATTGTCAACAGATCGTTTTTGCCCTCAAACCATCAGATTGCCGCAGAAGGTTCCGGAAGTTGGATTTCCACTGTGCGCAACGCAACACAAAAGCAGCGCTGGGCTGATATCAGCATAATCAATCTACAACTGGATACACATGGGTTACTTACCTGGAAAATTAAGGTAAGAATGCTGGACTATGCTGCAACATCTGACCTAGGTTTTGGGAGTGTTGTGGTGGAGGACAATATACGTGGTAACGGGCAGGCTTATGATCAACAGATTGCGAATAAGTATATCGTAGCTGATGGCAGTTCATTCAAAGGTAAATCCAGTCCGTTGGTAGGTTACTATCACCAAAATGTGCCAGTTTCTTCGCCCACAGGCATCTGGGGCTCACCCGTTGTGACTTCCGGCGAGGTTCTCAAACCCGGCGACAGCTTTGAGTGGAACATGAGTTACCGCTTTGACAAGTTGCTGAAAAAAGAATTTATGGCCGGAACTGCGCAGTATTTACCGAACGGTACCGATGTGTATGTCTCGGGTAAGCCCATAGACATGCGGGTTGTAGGATTTTTGGCCCTCAGCGGACAAAGCGGTGACCGCACAGTGCTGTCGGTTACCCAGGCCAAACTGTGGGATGTAAATATGAAAAGCAGCAATGTCAGCAGAACATCCATGCGCCTGTATCCCAATCCTGCAGAGGGGCAGACGATTTTGGCTACAGGCATGCCCGGTGACAAGCGTGTAATACTGTTAACTGCCCCGGGTCGTATTGTAAGGGAGTTCACAGCCCGCGAAGCTGATATTATTATTTCAACAGAAAATCTTTCTGATGGAATTTATTATTTGCAATGCATTGGAGGTGCTGGTTCCAGTCAGGTTACCATGCTGGTTCGTCACTGATTCAGCGATATCAGATCCTGTATCATATCTATGGCCTGTTCGGCTGAATGAACAGGTTCCAGGCAGGTTTCCCCCAAACAAACGTAGATGTGCAGCGAGTCGGTATTTTTACCGGTAAACTGTGGTAAAATACACTCAGTTTCAGTGAAAGATACCTGAGCATGGGCAGGCAGTGCAAAGCACATTTTTTGTGCAGCTTTTCTCGAACCCGGTCCCGTGCAGCTCACCTGAACAAAACCGCCCGATGATGCCAGTGCCAGTCGACCCCAGTTGCTATACCAGCCGGGATATTCAGCCAACTGTTTTTTAACAAATCCCAACAAATCCATACCCATTGCTATATAGCCCGGTTTTTGAAAGATGGTGCCCAATTTGCAAAGGCAATGTGCCATCACCGATACCGAACTGTTCATTACATCATCGGCCAGGTCTGTTTTTCTCACAATCAGGGTTTCACCGTCTTCCGGTGTAAAATACCATGTGCCTGTTTCGGGGTCACGGAACTTTTGAATGGTTTGCTCTGCAAGGATTTTGGCGAAATTGGCATATTCCACTTTTCCGGTAGCCGTGTACAATGCTACAAGGCCTTCCGTTATACAGGCGTAATCTTCCAGGAAGGCGGTAATACTGGCTTTGCCGCGGCTGTGAATGCGATACAGTGACTTGTTTTGCCAAAGATTATTGTGAATCCAGGCGGCCAGTTGCTCTGCTCGTTGAGTGTATTCAGGATTTTTAAGATATAAACCTGCATCAGCCAGGGCCTTCAGCATCAGGCCATTCCATGCGGCAATGATTTTATTATCGAGTCCCGGCCGTGGTCGTAAATCCTGAAAATTGCGGAGCTTTTGTTTTACTGTACGCAACAGGGCGGTGTAAGAACTCACGTCGATATTGAGTGTTTCCAGCACCCGCAAGGGTGCTATCTGTCTGTGCAAAATATTTTGCCCATGCTCCCAGTTGCCGTTTTCTCTGCAGGAAAAAATGGTTTTGGCAAATTCAAGTTCTTCCGGGTTTAGGCATATTTCCAGTTCGGCATGACTGAACACGTAAAATTTGCCCTCTACGCCCTCGCTATCGGCATCTAGTGTGCTGAAGAAGGCATTTCCATCATCCAGCTCATTTAAACAAAACTGAATGCATTCTGTGGCAATTTCTTGGTAAAGCGGGGCATCTGAAATCGCAAATGCACGGCTGTATAAACTGATGAGCTGGGCATTGTCATACAACATTTTTTCGAAATGGGGCGCAAACCATTTCCCGTCGGTGCTATATCGGCAAAAGCCGCCTCGTAAGTGGTCATAAATACCACCGTTGGCCATTTTCAACAAGGAAAGGTGGGTGAAATCCAGCGCCTCTTTGTTGCCGGTTTGTAAATAGTAATCCAGTAAAAATTCATATTGGTTGGGAAGCGGAAACTTCGGCACCCGGTTTGTGCCGCCTTCTTCCCAGTCGAATCCCTCGGCCATTTTTTCATACAGGGCCGGTACTTCAGCTTTGCCGAATTGAGATGAGCCGGCAGCAATAACTTCGTTCATGCCCCTTAGCCCGTTCATAACCTTACCTGCATATTCTGAAGCCTTTTCTTTTTCATGGTTCCAAAGGCTGTGTATTTGAAGCAATACCTGTTGCCATTTATCTATGGGGAAGTAAGTGCCGGCATAGATGGGACTTCCATCGGGCAGACAAAACACGTTTAGCGGCCAACCGCCGCGTCCGGTCATGAGCTGGCAGGCGTCCATATACACCATGTCTATATCCGGGCGCTCTTCTCTGTCTACTTTCACATTAATAAAAAAAGTATTCATCAGTTCGGCGGTTTTTTCATCTTCAAAACACTCTTTTTCCATCACGTGGCACCAGTGGCAGGCACTGTATCCTACGCTTATCAGTACAGGTTTATTTTCTCTCTGTGCCTGTTGCCAGAGTTCACCATGCCATTCAATCCAGTTAACTGGATTGTGGGCATGCTGCAGCAGATACGAGCTGCCGGCATTAATAAGTGCATTGGTGTGTTTGGGATTGGCTTTCACGAAAACTTGGTGTTAATTTGAACAATCATGGGCAAAGTTCGTCTGGCGGTGGCAATTTTAGGTACAATGATGCTGATTAATGTTGCATTCAACCAGAAAGTAATTACCGCCGATACCTTGTCCCGTAATTCATTTTCAACCTATCGTGAAGCAGCCGACACACTTTGGAACAAACTGTCATCCAGGAAGAAATCATCGCTGTTGGCATATACGGCAACGGATACGGTATATTACCGCATGCTCAGAAAACAGAACACGGAAATGAGCGATCAGATTATGCGGGGTTTATGGCTCACCTATGGCTATAAGGTTGATAAGTCTTATGACAAGGTATACAAGCAACTTAAGAAACAGAAACTTAGTTTGCAACGGGCTAAAAAAGATACGATACTCGTTTTATTCGACGCAAAAAATGCTGAGATTATGCGGGTGGAGCAATACTTTACCAAAGGGAAAATACCATATTGCTTACGTTTTATGATCTGGAATGCAGAGGATTATTGGTATTACACTGGCAGCATAGATTTTTTCGAAGACCGTACCCGACTTCGTTAAAGACCGGAGAGCAGTTGCTTCACCATGCCTGGCCCTTGATAAACAAATCCGGTGTATACCTGATACAGATTGGCACCTGCGGCTTTTTTCTCACGGATATCCGAGGCCGTGAAAATACCGCCAACGCCCATAATCGGATAATCGTTACCCAGCAATTGCTGCAACTGCGCGATTACTTCGTTGCTTTTTCCGCTGACAGGTGCTCCACTCAATCCGCCTGCTCCGATTTTTTCTAGTATTTTCGGATTACAAACAACTCCTTCTCTGGAAATGGTTGTATTTGTCGCTATAATGCCTTCAATGTTGCATTCGCGAACCGTATCGGCAATTTCCTGCAGGGCTCCAGGGGTTAAATCAGGGGAAATTTTCAATAAAATAGGTTTTTGTGTCGGGTATTGGCCTCTCAGAATGTGCAATTCCCGGAACAGGTTTGTTAAAAATGCTTTCTCCTGCAATTCGCGCAAACCGGGCGTGTTGGGGCTACTCACATTCACCACGATGTAATCTACCCAAGGGTAAATTTTCTCAAAACAGATTCGGTAATCGTGTATGGCATTCTCATTCGGCGTGATTTTGTTTTTTCCGATGTTTCCTCCCACAACCAATCCGTCAGGTCTATTTTTCAGGCGTGCAACCATGGCGTCTATTCCTTGATTGTTAAACCCCATTCGGTTAATCATTGCAAGGTCTTTTTTTAGTCGAAACAAACGGGGTTTTGGATTGCCATCCTGCGACAATGGAGTAACGGTTCCTACTTCCACAAAACCAAATCCCAGATTTTTCAGCAAATGCAGCCACCTTGCGTCTTTATCAAAACCGGCTGCAAGACCAATGGGATTGGGGAATTTTATGGCTAGAAAATTTACGGGATGATTCGTGTTGCTGCCGTATTGCTTTTTAATAATATTCTTTATGACAGGCAGTTTCAGACCGATGGAAAGTAAATCCATAGCCACATAGTGCGCTTTTTCGGGTGTTAGCAGAAACAAGAAAAAACGCAGGATGCCGTACATAGCTGTTAATGTTTAAAATGGCGCATGCCGGTCATGACCATCGCAATATTATTGGCGTTGCAGTAATCGATACTGGCCTGGTCCTTGATGCTGCCACCGGGCTGCACCACAGCTTTGATGCCCGCCTTATCGGCGATTTCCACGCAATCGGGGAAAGGGAAGAAAGCATCGGAAGCCATCACAGCGCCTTCCAGGTCAAACCCAAATCTTCCCGCCTTTTCAATGGCCTGGTTCAGTGCATCCACGCGGCTGGTTTGTCCGGTACCACTGGCCAGTAAGCAGGTGTCTTTTGCCAGCACAATGGTATTGCTTTTGTTGTGCTTCACAATTTTCAGGGCAAACTCCAGATCGGCAAACTGACTTTCCGTAGGGTGCAAAGTGGTGGCCGGTTTCATAACTTTTTTGGTCGCCAGACCATTGTCTCTGTCCTGCACCAGTTCTCCGTTCAGCACAGTTCTGATGAGCTGTTGCTTGAATGCGACCTGATGGATTTTTAGCAATATGCGGTTGGCTTTAGCCTGTAGTATTTTCAATGCTTCCGGCGTATAATCTTCAGCCAGTAGTACTTCAAAGAAAAGTGTGTCGATTTTTTGGGCTGTTGTCGCATCCACCATTGCATTGATTGCCAGAATACCGCCAAAAGCAGAAATAGGATCACAGGCAAATGCATCGTCCCACGCTGCTTCTGATGTGGCGCGGGTTGCCACGCCGCAGGCGTTGTTGTGTTTCACAATCACGCAGGTTACGCCCTTATTTTTATCAAAATCCCGCAGCAGGCAGAGGGCACTGTCTACATCCAGCAGGTTGTTGTAGCTGAGTTCCTTGCCTTGCAGTTTGGTGAAAACAGCTTCTAGGACACCCCTGAATTCGGCTTTCTGATGAGGGTTTTCGCCGTAGCGCAAAGGATAGTTTTTAGCTCCGTCAAACCAATCCCCAATTTGGCGGTCGTAGTTGGCGGTGGTATTGAAAGCCCTGCGGGCAAGCTCTCTTCTTTCAGCTATATTGAGGGAGCCGCTGCCAACTGTGTATTTCTCAAGAAACCAGTTGTAGTCTGCCTTATCGCTGATAATGCATGCATGGTTAAAGTTTTTGGCACCGGCCCGAATTAGGGAAACGCCGCCAATGTCAATCTTTTCAATGATTTCCTGTTCGGTGCCACCGGCATTCACGGTTTCCCTGAAGGGATATAAATCAACGATAACTAAGTCTAACAAAGGAATTTCATACTGTGCAGTTTCAGATAAATCCTGTTGATTTTCTCGGCGTGCCAGTATGCCTCCAAATACTTTGGGGTGCAAGGTTTTAACCCTTCCGCCCAGAATGCTGGGATAGCCGGTAACCTGTTCAATGCCGGTGCAGGGGACACCCAGGTCTTCAATGAATTTTTTGGTTCCTCCGGTGCTGTATAGGGTTACATGGTTTTGATGAAGTGCACGAACGATGGGCTCAAGACCGTCTTTGTAGAAAACAGAAATCAGCGCAGATTTTATTTTGACATCCACGGGGCAAAATTAGTTCTGAATAATATGGAAAGGACGTGGATCAACACAAAGGTTTTTACATTTTGTACACAAACCTCAGTTTGTGGGGTGTTTGATTTTTACTTCCTCACACAGATGTTTGTTCCCCTTGTTGTGCTTTGGCTCAAAAGGGCAATGTCGGCAAGCGCTTCCGCAGCAAATACCGCGTTTTAAAAGAAAGTATTCCGTAAAAACCAGGTATCCGTTTTCGCAGTAATAGTCTGAATGTGCTTTATCAGGCTCCTTTTGGCTCATGTGCGGACAAGTTTAGCCGTTGCCGTGGCAGTTTTTAAACTTTTTGCCGCTACCGCAAGGGCAAGGATCGTTTCTACCGACTTTCAGTTCGTTGCGAATGGGCGATTGAGGTATGGACTGGTACTCAGGGGCCTGTGGTGGCATGGACGGATCCTGCTGCATGGAGCTACCGCCAATCTCTTCACGGCTGGTTTTCATTTTAGGTTCCTCTTTTCTCTTGCTTACGCGGGCTTCTTCAACACGGTCCCCGCTTTCTATTTCACTGCGGAAAAGGAGTCCCAGCACACGCTGGTTAAGTCGGTTCAGCATTTGTCCGAAAAGTTCAAAACTTTCAATTTTATAAATCAGCAAAGGATCTTTCTGCTCATATTGTGCATTGTAGGTACTTTGCTTCAGCTCATCCAATTCGCGTAAATGCTCTTTCCACTCATCATCAATTATTTGCAGGGTAACCATTTTTTCCAGTTCGTGAATGAGTTCCTTACATTCAGATGCCAGGGCTTTTTGAAGGGGCGTTACAATTTGAAATGCGTTAAAACCATCGGTCATAGGTACCAATACGTTCTCTATTTTATCTCCCTGTTCCTGCTGTATACGACGGAAAACGGGCAGCGCCTGCTTACGTATGCGTTCGTTTTTATCCTGGTAGTGTTTGGTCAGGCTTTCAAACATTTGTTCAATCACTTCATCCTCTTTGGATGTTTGCAAAGCTTGGGAATCAAAGGGCAGGGCAGAGACCATGGTTTTGATCACTTCCAGCTCCAGTTGCTCGTAGCTGTCAGCGTCTTTGGCCTGTTGCACCTGTTCTGAGCACCAGTTATAGAGCATATTTTTCAGGTCAATGCTCAGGCGGTCACCAAACAGGGCATTACGACGCATCCGATAGATATTGGTGCGCTGCTTGTTCATCACATCATCGTATTCCAGCAGCCGTTTGCGCACACCGAAGTTGTTCTGCTCCATACGTTTCTGGTTGCGCTCGATGGTTTTGGTCATCCAACTGTGTTCAATCACATCACCTTCTTTGTAACCAAATTTATCCATCATACGGCTCACACGTTCAGAACCGAATATGCGCATCAAATCATCTTCCAGACTCACATAGAACCTTGAAGTTCCGGGATCACCCTGGCGGCCTGCTCTACCGCGCAACTGACGATCCACACGGCGACTGTCGTGGCGCTCTGTGCCAATGATAGCCAGTCCACCCGCAGCCTTTACCTCATCGCTGATTTTAATATCCGTACCACGGCCTGCCATGTTGGTGGCGATGGTTACAGCGCCGGGTTTGCCTGCTTCAGCTACAATTTCGGCTTCACGCTGGTGTTGTTTGGCATTCAGTACATTGTGCTTTATTTTCTTCATGGTCAGCATACGGCTCAGCAATTCGCTGAATTCCACGCTGGTGGTACCTACCAGCACCGGTCTGCCGGCTACCTGAAGTTTTACCACTTCATCAATAACGGCATTGAATTTTTCCCGCATGGATTTGTAAACCTGATCTTCATAATCCTTGCGTATAGTGGGTTTGTTGGTAGGGATTACCACCACTCCCAGTTTGTATATATCCCAAAGTTCCTGCGCTTCCGTTTCTGCCGTACCGGTCATACCGGCCAGTTTGTGGTACATCCTGAAATAATTCTGAAGTGTAATGGTGGCATAGGTTTGTGTTGCGGCTTCAATACGCACATTTTCCTTGGCTTCAATAGCCTGATGAAGTCCATCGCTGTAGCGGCGTCCATCCAAAACGCGACCTGTCTGCTCATCAACAATCTTGACCTTGTTGTCCTGTATGATGTATTCAACATCCTTTTCAAACATGGTGTAGGCTTTCAGCAGCTGCTGCAAGCTGTGTATACGGTCGCTTTTGATGGCAAATTCGCGCATCAGTTCATCTTTACGGCGCACTTTTTCCGCTTCATCAGCCGATGTTCTTTCAATTTCTGCAATTTCACTGCCTACATCCGGCAACACGAAGAAATTGGGGTCTTCACCGGCACCGGTAATAAGCTCAATGCCCTTGTCCGTGAGGTCTACGCTGCTGGTTTTTTCGTCAATGGTAAAAAAAAGCGGCGAGTCTGCTTTGGGCATTTCCTTTTGCTGATCCTGAAGGTAATAACTTTCTGTTTTGGTCAGAATGGTCCGCATGCCGGATTCTCCAAGGAATTTTATCAGTGCTCGGTTTTTAGGCAAACCGCGGTGAGCGCGCAGCAGTGCAAGTCCGCCATCACCTTCTTTGCTGCCTGTATTCCCTTCTCCAATGAGTCTTTTGGCGTCGTTCAGTGCAGTTACAATGTACTTTTTCTGTGTTTCTACCAGTCTTTGAATTCTGGGTTTAAGAGCATCAAACTGCTGGTCATCGCCATGGGGCGTGGGCCCACTGATGATAAGTGGTGTTCTGGCATCGTCAATCAAAACGCTGTCCACTTCATCCACTATGGCAAAATGGTGTTTTCTCTGCACCTGTTCCTCCGGACTGTGTACCATATTGTCACGCAGGTAGTCAAAACCAAATTCATTGTTGGTGCCGTAGGTAATGTCTGCCAGATAAGCTTTGCGGCGCGATTCACTGTTGGGCTGATGATATTCCAGGCAATCTACTGAAAGTCCCATGAAGTTATACAGCGGGCCGTTCCATTCGCAGTCACGACGGGCCAGATAATCGTTTACGGTAACCACATGCACCCCACGTTTTCCGAGTGCATTGAGATAAACCGGCAGTGTGCTCACCAGAGTTTTTCCCTCGCCCGTTGCCATTTCGGCAATTTTACCGCGGTGTAGGGCTATACCACCAATAAGCTGCACATCATAATGAACCATGTTCCAGCGGATGTGTCCGCCTGCTGCTGTCCATTCGTTGCGGTATATGGCCTGATTACCCTGTATTTCTATGTGGTTCCGGTTTACGGCAATTTCACGGTCCAGATCGGTAGCCGTTACGGTTAATTTTTCATTTTCTGTCAGTCTCCGCGCAGCCTCTTTCACGGCTGCAAAGGCCTCAGGCAATATTTCCACCAGGATTTCTTCTAAACTGTTGTCCCGGCTTTTTTCCAGTTCGTCAATTTGGTGAAACAATCCGTCTCGCACATCGGTCTGATCTTCCGGAGTCTGATTCAGTTCGGCTCTGGCATTTGCAATCCTGGCATCAATATTGGCAAGGTGTGTGTCGATTCGGCCAATAAATTCCTGGGTTTTATTACGCAATTCATCATTGCTCACGGTTGCATAAGCAGTAAAATGCTCGTTTATTTTTATGACAATGGGTTCAATTTCTTTGCGGTCGCGGTCGGTTTTGTTACCGCTAAAAATATTGCTGAGTCCGGATATGAGTTTTCCAATCATGGGATAAGGTGCGAAATTACATATTACAAGATGTAAGCCAAATAAGGCAATGATTAAAATACCGACATTTTTGCCGAAAATGAAAAATCCCTCCCTGCAAAGAGATTTTTAGGGGAATTAATATGAATTTTATTTTACCTGAATATTCTTGGAAGTAGTTATAGCTTCTACGTATTTATTATTCAGGCTAATGAGCTCGTGATTGAATTGTTTAAATGTTGAACTGCAAAGTTGAAGCCAGGAAGATCCGTCACTGCTGATCTAGGTCAATGTGTTCCCTGAATTAAATAATTGAAAAACAGATCGAAGAAGGTAACTTTATCTTATTTGTTGAACTTTTTACAGCTTGTTTTGTTTAATATTTCATGCGTACCGCCATTACTTCCGTTTTGTATCTGTTTGTTACATTGGGCTTTTCTCAAAGTATTGTTATCAAAGGCATTGTTAAGGATGCATCGACCAATGCTCCTGTCTCATTGGCGGATGTGAAAATTCTAAAGACGGATCTGATGATCAAATCAGATTCTGCGGGAAATTTTATGATACAGCTTTCCGAGCCCGGGTTTTATGTGCTGGGTGCCACGAAAGAAGGTTATTCCGATGCATTTGCCGCAGAAATGCTATTTACCTATGACAAAAGCCCATTTGTGCAAATCAGCATGGAAAGTCTTACCAAGAGCATAGGAACCGTCAATATATCGCGAAGTGCCATACAGGCCCGGAGAGCTGAAAGCCCAGTAGGTGCGCAGTCTTTGAGTATCCGGGAAATCGAACGAAACCCGGGGGGAAACCGCGATATCAGCAAAATTGTGCAGTCACTGCCGGGTGTAATCAGTGTTCCAAGTTTCAGAAACGATATTGTTATTCGCGGCGGTTCTCCGGTAGAAAATAAATTCTACCTTGATGGTTTTGAAATACCTGTTATCAATCACTTTCAGACCCAGGGAAGCACAGGCGGACCTGTGGGTATTTTGAATGTGAATTTTATAAAAGATGTAAATTTTTATACAGGTGCTTTCCCTATAAATTATGCCAATGGCATGAGTGCCGTGGTAGATTTCAGACAGATTGACGGGAATACAGAAAAGACAAAATTCCGCTTCACTTTGGGCAGTTCTGATCTGGGGTTCACTGCTGATGGACCGCTGGGGAAGTCAAAAAAAACCACCTTTATTGTTTCTGCCCGTCAGAGCTATTTGCAGGGATTGTTTACCTTGCTAAAACTGCCATTTCTTCCAAATTTTATTGATTATCAGGCCAAAGCAAGGACTAAGCTCAGCAATAAGTCCGAATTGAATTTTGTTATGCTTGGGGCGGTGGATTATTTCCGTCTTAATACCAATGTTAGCGATGGAATAACCGATTCATTGAAACTTAAAACCAATCAATATATCCTGGGTTACATTCCAGATTATCAGCAGTGGAACTATACGTTTGGGACTTCCTATACTTATTTTGGGAAAGCAAAGCACCAGGTTTTTTTAAGCCGGAATATGCTGAGCAACATCAGTACAAAATTTCAGAATAACGACGAATCAGATCCTGCGAAAAAAATTCTGGATTACAGAAGCACCGAGGAGGAAAACAAACTTCGATATGAGCAGTTGCGCCGATTTGGCCGCTGGAGCGTGATGAATGGGGGAGGGTTTGAATTTTCCCAGTATGGAAACCGAACATTCAATAGAATATACACACCGGCAGGCCCGCAGACTATTAACTTCCAAAGCGATTTGAATCTTGTAAAGTATAATGTCTTCAGCAAATGGAACCGCAGTTTCACTTCAGGCGCCATGGTGGCCATGGGTTTCAGGCTGGATGGCTCCGGGTACAACAGTAACACAAGCAATCCGTTCAATCAGCCGGGTATTTCTTTATCCGCTTCATTGCCGTTGGCAGACGGATTGTTTTTCAATGCCAATGTGGGACGATTTCACCAGCTGCCTGCTTACACACTTCTAGGTTATAGAGACAGTTTGGGTTTGCTCGCCAACCAAAATACGTTACAATACCTGCGGAACAACATGGCGGCAGCCGGTTTTCAGTACAATTACGGGTCTGAAACAAAGATTACCCTGGAGGGATTTTACAAGCAATACAACCGCTACCCTGTGGCACTGCGTGAAGGTATCAGCCTGGGCAACCTGGGCGGAGATTTTGCCATTGTTGGTAACGAGCCAGTTATCTCCAACGGAACAGGTAGGGCCTACGGAATGGAATTTCTTGTGCAGAGGCGCAGCCGCAAAGGTTTGTATGGCATAGCAAGCTACACGCTATGTTGGAGCAGTTTTGCAGATCCTTCAGGCAAACTGGTGGCAAGTGCTTGGGACAGCCGTCATACGTTAGTGCTGACAGGTGGTATGAAGCTAAAACGCAACTTGGAATTGGGCGTTAAGTGGAGATTTATAACCGGCAGACCCTTCACGCCTTATGACACAAACCGTTCATTGTCAAAATACAGCTGGGATATAGTAGGGCAGGCACTTCCAGATTATCGCCGTTTAAATACGCTGCGTGTAGGCGACTTTAATCAGTTTGATGTGCGGGTGGATAAGGTCTGGTACTTCAGAAAGAGTTCATTGAATCTGTACCTTGATATTCAAAATTTCTTCAACACACAATACACAGGCCCCAACACGTTAGTTGCGGCAAGAAATACCGATGGTTCTCTGGTTGCAGATCCTTCCAATCCGCTGCAGTATAAAGCTGATTTTCTGCCCAATACCTCGGGCACTGTTTTGCCTACCATAGGTGTGATTCTGGATTTTTAATCCATAAAAGAACCCACTGGTATAGCGGGTCTTTTTCACGAACATCAGTTCAATCAATAATTGTAGGTAAAGCCTATTTCCTTGGGATGAATGCACATTACCGGTGTGTTGCTTCTATTCACAATCTGCTGTGTGTAGGTACCCCTGATTATGTCACTAATTCCCACTTCCATGTCAGTCATTACCATAATTAAATCGGCATTGGCTTTCTCGGCATAATTCATAATTTCAGTAGCATAGTTTTCGAGCAATTTGTCTTGAATTTCCACGGACTTGAAGTTCACGCCATTTTGAATCAGCTTATTCTCAACCGACTTAACATTGGCTTTGATGCGGTTTTGGGTAAACTCATCACTGCTGCCTTGATAGGCCACATGAATCTCAGAGTTGAATTTTTTAGCCACATGGATTGCCCAGTCCGTTTTTTGGCGGCTTTCAATGGTAAGATCTATAGGCATAACAATTTTTTTATAGCCCTCACCAGCAGAATGGTTTTTTACTACCACAACCGGCACATCTGCATATTGAATGGTTCTGCTGGCATTGGAACCGATTACCTGTTCAAGTCCGTTTGCTCCATGGCTCCCCATGATAATGGAGTCAAAATTCTCTTCGTTGGCAATGTTTGAAATGGTTTTATAAATCCGGCCGGAGTCAATTCGGGTATGCACAGTTACTCCGTGTTTGGTTTTTACTTCCGCAGCAATATTATTCAGTCGGTTTTGAACAGCCTCTTTTACGAGTTCTGACTGGTTTCCACTGGTGAAAATACCGCCGAATAAACCTTCATCCACAATGTTCAGCAGGGTGATTTCATTCTTGTACATCTGAGCTACTTTAATGGCATGGCCTAAAGCACTGGAAGCCAAATCCGAAAAATCGGTCGGCACAAGAATGTTGTTATTGGTTTCGCGTTGCATATTTAAAAAAAGATGGTGCAAAATTACTACATTGTACAGCAATAAAAGCGACTTTTATCACATTATTGATGTTGTTTGTCGGCATAAAAAACAAAAAGCAGGACAAGCCTGCTTTTTGAAAAGGGTAAGTCCTCCGTTTATGGATTTCTTTCAACCACCAGCCGGCTGGTTTGGCAGCCTTCGTTGCCTTTCAACTGAATGGTATATATCCCTGGTGGCAGGGTAGATGTTTTGAGTGTGGTTTTTTCACAGGATACAGCTGATTTGTAAACCAGTTTACCGGTTGATGCGTAAACGAATAGTTCGTTAAATTGACCATTCCAGGCAATAGCG
>Ga0194132_10008473_pt1 | contig 14676 bp, 10 predicted proteins | sample TA2KigOf80mmetaG_FD_148612 | JGI IMG/M metagenome (GOLD analysis project Ga0194132, IMG submission 148612) | Freshwater microbial communities from Lake Tanganyika, Tanzania - TA2015054 Kigoma Offshore 80m | ecosystem: Environmental > Aquatic > Freshwater > Lake | place: Tanzania: Lake... | reverse complement strand
CTGAAGTACTCCAGCGCCGAGGTCGACGCGCTCGAAATCCAGCGTGCCGTGATCTCCTCCGCGGAGGCGAAGGATCGGCCCGCATGAAGGGACAACGCGACGCAATCCGAGTGAACCGAGAACGGGTGGAGAGGCGGATGACGAAACAACTGACAGTTGCGAGCATGGCGTTGGCCATGACGGTGGCAGCGTTCACGAGCGGAGCGTCGGCCCAAGGTCGGCCGACCACGTTCGAGGAGTTGGCGAAATACAAAGGTCCCGATCGCGAACAAATACTGGTCGAGGGCGCAAAGAAGGAAGGCAAGGTCACGTGGTACACGACCTTCGTCCTTCAGCCCCTCGTCGAAGAGATCGTCAAGGGGTTCAATCAGAAGTATCCCGGCATCAAGGTCGAGTTCTTCCGCGCCAGTACCGATAACGACCTGGCGCAACGCATCATTTCCGAGTTCACGGCACGGCGTTATGACGTCGACGTGATCACGCCGTCAGGCTCCGGTCCGGTCATAGCGGAGTCCGGCGTGCTGGCGTCGTGGGACTCGCCCCATCTCGCCGACTACCCGGTCGGCGAGACTGGTCGGGAGCCGAATGGCCGCTGGGTGACGATCACGCAATACGCTCGTGCGTTCGGCTACAACACGCGCAACGTCAAACCCGAGAATGTGCCGAAGACGTGGGACGATCTGCTGAAGCCCCATTGGAAAGGCAAGATGGTCATGTCGAATGCGGTGACCGTCGCCGGCATGATCATCGGCGGCACGCTCGACACCATGGGCGAACAGAGGGGCATGGAGTACCTGAAGGCTCTCGGGAGGCAGGATATGGCAATCGTGGCAATCGGTACGGCAGCCACCGTCGACCAAGTGGCGGCGGGCCAATACGACGCTTGCATTTGTGCCGTCCACACGCTCGATATTCTCAAGGCCAAGGGCGCGCCACTCGGCTATGTGGTGCTCGGCGATACGTACTTCCAATCAACGCAGGAGACGATGCTGCCGAAGAATCCGCGGAATCCCCATGCCGCACTTCTGTTAACCGATTTCCTGATCTCGGCCGACGGCGCTCAGAAAATCATGTTGGACAATAAGTATCTGCCGCAGCATCCGAAGCTGACGGCCAATCATCCCGCGCTCACCGGGAAGAAGCCTTGGGTGCTCACACCCGCAAGATCCCTGGCCGGGGCGGCCAAGTGGGACCGGATTCTGAAGGAAGAGTTCATCCGGTAGTTCCGAGGGTCGAGGCGGCGGGGACGGTGGTGAGCCCACCTCCCGGCCCTTCGTCAGCGGGACCTTGACCTCATCAGAGTACACGGGCGTGTCACGACGGCGAGATGCCAGTCCATCATCTGGGTTGACGCCGATTTCGGCCGCGGCGTTGGCTCGATTGCCCCTCTACTCGGTTTTGTTGCTGCTGATCCTGCTTATCGGCCCGCCACTGGTATCGCTCGTGGTATCGAGCTTTCAAACCGGCGCGTTGACGCCGCGGGCCGAGTGGTCGATGGCCAACTACGTCGCCGTGCTCGAGGACATCGAACGTGGTGGTCCGGTTTTCAATTCGATCGTTTTCGCCCTCGGATCGTCGGTGGCGGCGCTTCTTCTCGGTGGGTTGTTGGCGTTCATCGTCGAACGCACGAACACGCCGTTTCGTGGGCTCGGATATTTCGTCGCCATCGGTGTGGTCGCCATTCCGGCAGCGGTCTATGCCATCGCCTGGACACTGCTGCTGGGTCGTGGCGGCCTCATCAATCTCGCGCTGGCAGACATCTTCGGGTTCTTCGACCTGCCCTTTTCGCCGATCCGGATCAACAGCCTTACCGGCATGATCTTCGTCGAGGGGCTGGCCTACATGCCGCTCGCTTTTCTACTGCTCTCGGGACCGATCCGCTCCATGGACCGCTCGCTCGAGGAGGCGGCCTTGGTCGCGGGAGCACGCCCGTTCCAGGTCGCGCGCCGAATTTCGACGCCACTGCTCCTGCCCAGCATCATCGCCGTGCTTCTGCTGACGATCACCCGGGCACTGGAGGCCTATGCCGTGCCCGCCATCATCGGCATGCCCGGACGTGTGCTCGTGATGACCACCGAGGTCTATTTCTCGACGCAGCGTCTGCCGCCGCAGTACGGCCTCGCCAGCGCCTACGGCATGGTGCTCGTGCTGTTGGTCATCGGACTGCTCTATCTCTACACGACGGTTACCTCGCAGACTCGGCGCTTCGCAACGGTGACCGGCAAGGGCTTCGAAACTTCGATCATTCAGTTCGGCTGGCAACGCTGGATCTTTTTCGGGATCATTGTCCTCTATCTGATCGTCATGGTCGTTCTGCCGCTGCTCATCCTCGGCTGGGCTTCGGTCATGCGTTTCTATGCCGGCCCGACGTTCACTGATCTCGGATTTGGCCAGTACCGGAGTCTCCTAAACTATCCGATTGTCGTGCGCGCCTTCACCAACAGCGTGATCGTCGCGGCGCTTTCGGCAACCGCGATCATGGCCATCTCGGTCGTCGTGTCCTGGTACAGCGTCCGAGGAGCACCTCATCTGCGGCGGGTCCTCGATATCGTGGTGACGTTCCCGCTCGTCTTTCCGGGCATCGTGCTCGGGCTGGCCCTGTTGCAGACCTACGTCCAGATTCCGATCGGAATCTACGGGACGCAGGTGATCCTGGTGATCGCCTACGTCACGCGTTTCATTCCCTGGGGCTACCGCTATAGCCACGCGGGCATGATCCAGATCCATCCCGAACTCGAGGAGGCGGCGCTCCTGAGTCGAGCTTCGCGCTTCCAGGTCGGTCTGAGAATCATCGCGCCCCTCATCATCGTTCACCTGATCGCAGGTTGGACGTACGTGTTCTTGATTTCGGCCCGAGAACTCGAGACATCGGTGCTGCTCGTGAGTTCGCGCAGTCCGGTGATCGCCCCGCTGCTGATCGACATTTATTCGAGCGGCAGCATCCCGCAGGTATCGGCGTTCGCGACGCTCATTTTCCTGACCTTCGGGACGCTCGCCATCGTCGTCTACGCCGTCGGCCGGCGTTACGGCATCCAGATGCGCTAGGAGCGACCAGACCACGTTGCCTCTTCGAGGGGACCTCACCATGACAGACGACGCACCGAAACATCGCGAGATCACGCAGGAGGACATCGATCGGATGCGAGCCCGGATCGGCGTGCTCATACCCCATACGCAGCCTTGGAACGAGGTCGCGACGGAAGATGCGATTCGTCACCACGCCCTCGGTATCGGTGATCCGAACCCGCTGTTCTGCGACACGCAATATGCCAGAGCGACTCGCTGGGGCGGTGTCGTGGCGGCACCGTTCTTCATCGAAACCATGGGTAAGAGCCGAAACAAGCTCATTCCGCCGGAAATTCGCGAGAAGGGGCGAGGGGCGCTCTCGGGCGTCCACCAGTTCTACGCCGGCAACGAGTCGGAATACTTCCTGCCCGTTCAAGCGGGCGATCGCATGACCATTTCGCACTTCGTCAGCGACGTGCAGGAAAAGAGCAGCGAGTTGTCGGGTCGCTCCGTGCACTACAAGTATCGCCACGTGTGGGCAAATCAGCGCGGTCAGGTCGTCGCCATTGCCAGTCGCCTCGTCATCGCCGGTGGACGCGAGAAGAAAAGCGGTGAACGCAAGAAATACGCGGACATCAAACCGCAGCACTACACGCCGGAGGACATCAAGCGGATCGAGGCGGTCTACGGTGAGGAGGAACTGAGGGGCGCGCGCCGCCGCTACTGGGAAGACGTGCAGGTCGGCGACGCACTGCCACCCGTGCTCAAGGGGCCGCTGACGGTGACCGACGTGGTCGCCTTCAACATGGGTCGGGGTTCACCCTTCATCAAAGGAGCCAATCGCGTCGGCTGGGAAGACCGCCTCAAGCATCCCGGCGGCTACACCGATAACGAATACGGGATTCCCGACATTTCGGAACGTGTGCATTGGGAAGAAGCATTGGCCAAGAAAACCGGCAATCCGATGCCCTACGACTACGGCGGTCAGCGATGCGACTGGCTCGGTCACCTGATGACGAATTGGGTCGGCGATGATGGCTTCTTGCGCCGCATCCGGGTGAACATGCGGCTGTTCAACTACGTCGGAGACACGACGTGGTGTGAAGGGCGTGTGACGGAAAAATACGAGGAGAACGGCCAGTTCCTCGTGCGCTGCGCTATATGGTGTCGCGACCAGCGCGACCGGCGCACGGCCGACGGTTTCGCCGTCGCGGCGTTGCCCTCGAAGCAGCGTGGCGACGTCGTTCTCCCCGTCCGGACCGAGCGCGACATTCTGGGAGACGTCTACGAAGCGTCGTTGGCGCAAGCGGCAGCCGAAGCCGCGTGACGATCGTGATCGCAAGAAAGGACGAGGCGACATGCTTGAGGTGACCGACCTCGTCAAGGAGTTCCAGACCGATCGCGGCGAGCGCGTGCGTGCCGTCGACAACGTCACGTTCTCCGTCCCGCACGGCCGTGTCCTGACGCTGCTCGGCCCATCGGGTTGCGGCAAGACGACGACCCTGCGGTCGATCGCTGGTCTCGAGCGGCCGACCGGAGGCGTGATTCGAATCGCCGACAAGGACATGTTCCGAGCGGATCGTAAGCTGTTTGTCCCACCCCAACGTCGTCCGATCGGCATGGTGTTCCAGTCCTATGCGATCTGGCCGCAGATGCGGGTCGAGGGCAACGTGGCCTTTCCCTTGCGCGTCCTGCCACGCCGGGATCGACCGTCACGGCAGCAGATTCGCCGCGAGGTCGCGCGGGTCCTGGAGATCGTCCAGTTGTCGGGGTACGAGCAACGCGAGGCGACGGCCCTCAGCGGCGGCCAGCAGCAGCGTCTGGCGTTGGCGCGGGCCCTCATTCGGCAACCCGACGTCTTGTTGCTGGACGAGCCGTTGTCCAACCTCGATGCCAAGTTACGCGAGCACATGCGCTTCGAATTGCAGCGGCTGCATCGTGAGTTGTCCCTCACGATGATCTACGTGACGCACGATCAGAGTGAAGCGCTCGCCTTGTCCGACGTCATTGCCGTCATGCGTTTCGGCAAGATCGTTCAGATGGGCGATCCGCAGGATCTCTACGACCGGCCCGTCAATCAGTTCGTCGCCGATTTTCTCGGAACGACCAATTTCGTTCCCGGACGTGTCCTGAGTGGCGCCGATCGGGAGGTCCGAGTGGAAACGGCACAAGGGATATTGGCCTGTCATCCGGGGCAGCCGTTGACCAGCGGCCAGCAGGTGCTGGTGTCTGTGCGCCCCCAGAACGTGCAGATGATGACAACGAGAGACCCGGCGCTCACGACCAACGTGTGGGAAGCGCAGGTTGCGACCAGCGTCTTCCTGGGCGAGGTCCGTCATTACCTGGTGACGGCCGGCCCGGTGCAACTGCGATCGGTCGCCGATGCCGCCCAGAACCTGACCCATGGTCAGCGGATTTGGCTTCATCTGCCGCCCGATCAGTGCGTGGCGGTCCCGCACGAGGAACCGCTCGCGGCGCAGTCCGCTCCCACGGATCTCAAGATCCGAGGCTGATCATGGCGATCGGCGACGCCGGGGCAGAGCCTCGTGGGATGGTCACCGAGTACGAGGCCAAGGTCGCATTGGCGGCGGCGGGCTTTCCGGTCACGCTCGGCCACCTCAGCGAGTCCGAAGATGCGGCGGTTCAGGCGGCCGAGCAAGTTGGCTTTCCGGTCGTGCTCAAAGTCTCTGCACCGGACATCCTGCACAAGACCGAGGTGGGCGGCGTTCGCGTCAATCTTACGACCGCCCAAGCTGTCCGCGACGGCTATCGTGCCATCGCGGCCTCGGTTCGGGCGGCGCGTGGGGCGGCACAGCAGTTCCGCATCCTTGTTGACAGCATGGCGATCGGCCACGAGTTCTTCATCGGCGCGACCCGCAGCGAATTCGGACCGCTGCTGCTGTTCGGCCTTGGCGGCGTGATGACCGAGGTCTTTCGCGACGTCGCCTATGGTCTCGCGCCACTGTCGATGACCGAAGCGAGGCGAATGATCCGATCGACCAAGGCGTCGGCGTTGTTTTCCGACTTCCGCGGCACGCCCGCGGTGTCGCAAGACGCCATGGCCCAGTTGCTGGTCAAAGCCGCCCAATTTCTGGTCGAACGACCTGACATCACGGAACTCGATCTCAATCCAATCATAGCGCGCGGGGATTCCCTGCGCATTGCCGACGCCCGGTTCATGATGGCGCTACCACCTTCGACGGGCGAACCACCGCGCGAGCCGACCGATGCGACGGTCGATCAGCTCTATGCGCCGCGTTCGATCGCTGTCGTCGGGGTCACCACCGGCCGCTACAACCGCGGTCGGACGTGGATGCGTTCGGTCCAGAAGGCTGGCTTTGTTGGGCCCCTCCACGCGGTATCGCGCAAGGAAAGCGTCGACGATTTCCCAACCGTCGCGAGCCTCGATGACCTGCCGGCCGTTCCCGATCTCGTCATGATCGAGGTCGGTCGTCAGAACGTACCCGAGGTCTTGCGCCAATGTGTCGCCCGCAAGGTTCCGTGGGTTGCGATCCGTGCCTCAGGGTTCGGTGAGGACGGGACGGAGGAAGGGCGCGAGCTACGCCGCGAATTGATCGAGATCGTGCGCGGGAGTTCGACCTACATCGTCGGTCCGAGCGCTCTTGGACCATACGCTCCGGCCGCGGGAATCGTTCCGGACGGGGCTTCACGTCGGCCCGGAGGCGTCGGCTTTCTCACCCAGAGCGGCGTGGTTTTTCTCGCACTCGGTCGTATCGCCCAGCAGAAGTGCTTTGGGATCAGCCGGGCGATCAGTTTTGGGAGCGAAGCCGACGTCGGGATCGAGGTTCACCTGCGGGGACTACGTCGTGACCAAGCGACCGAGCTCGTCGCCTGTCACGTCGAGGGTGTTCGTCATCCGGTTGCATTCGCCCGGGAACTCGTGGCAACGGCCCGTGAAAAACCCGTGTTGGTCGTCAAGGGTGGCAGAACGGCCCTCGGGGCTCGCGCAGTCCAGTCGCACAGCGGCGCGATGACGTCGCCCGGCAAAACTTGGGACGCGCTCTGCGACAAAGCCGGTGCCCTGATGGTCGACGACTTCGACGATCTCGTCGATCATGTCGTTGCGTTCAAGAACGTGCGAGGCCCATTCGGGCGGCGGCTGGCATTCGTCACACCGAGTGGCGGACAAGGCGTGCTTTTCGCCGACGAATGTGATCGTCATGACTTCACTATGCCGGCGCTGACGGAGGACACCGAGCGGCAACTCGCTGCGGTGCTATCGGCGGGTACGAGTATCCACAACCCGTTGGACTTCGCGGCGGAGTATTTCCAGCCGAAGGTAATGACGCTGGCATTGGCGCTGGTGGCGGCCGATCCGAACGTCGACGCGATCGTTTTTCACATCGCGATCGATCTCTATGCGGTGACCGCGAAATACGCCGAGTGGGTCAAGGATGCCTTTGTCGAGGTCCTGTCTTCGACGGCCGGGGCGATCTTGGGTAAGCCGGTGATTACCCTAATGCCGCACCTGATCGACGATGCGTTGCGCGCCGAGGTCGAGCGACGCCTGCTCGAAGCCGGGGTCGCGGTCTTCCCGACGGCACCGCGCCTTCTTCGCGCGATCGGCCGCATTCAGCGCTTTCGCGAGGCGAAGTCGTCGGGCGCCGACGGGTAGGGGTTCCGTCGGCGAAAGTCTTTTCTTCACTTGCGCCGGCAGGCTAGAGTAAGGACCGCCACGCCGGACGGCGGAGCCGTCTTCGGCAATGACGAGGGACCGGGCGGCATTGTTCACGGCAACTGCCGGCTGGTGGGGCCCATCATGCATCACAGAATGCCGCCGCTGAACGCGCTGCGCTCCTTCGAGGCGGCGGGCCGTAACCTCAGCTTCACGAAAGCCGCCCAAGAGTTGTTCGTGACTCCGGCGGCCGTAAGCCAGCAGGTGAAGATGTTGGAGAGCTACCTCGGCCTCCAACTCATGCGCCGCAACGGCCGACGCCTCGAGCTTACCGACGCGGGCTTAGAGTGTTTGCCCGAAGTCAACGCCGGTTTCGAGCGGTTGAGCGCCAGCATCGAACGCTTGGCCCGGCGCAAGGCGGACGACCTCCTTACGATCAGCCTGTCCCCGTGCCTGGGGACACTCTGGCTCTCTTCGCGGCTTCCACGGTTCGAAGCGAATTACCCAAACATCGATTTGCGGATTCTGGCCGTCATCAACAAATACGCTGACGGCAAGTACACCTCCGATATCGCCATTCGGTATCTGCCGGGCCCGTTTCCGGGCTGCCACGTCGATCCATTGATGCCCGAGTACGTGTTTCCGGTGTGTAGCCCGGCGTTGCTGCAAAACGGTCCACCATTGCGTTCGCCGTCCGATTTGCGGCATCACCGGTTACTCCACGACGAGGGCATGCAGCCCGTGCCGGGGTTCCCGGATTGGCGCCGCTGGCTCGAGGTGGCCGGGGTACCGGATATCGACGTCCGGCGTGGGCCACGGCTCTCGATCTCGTCGATGGTGGTTCAGGCTGCGTTGATAGGTGAAGGTGTGGCGCTGGCGCGAAGCGTGCTGGTGGCCGACCACATTGCAGCCAAACGCTTGGTCCCGTTGTTCGGTGTGCGATACCCGGAGGTGTTCCACTACTACCTCGTGACTTCGGCCGGCAGCTCGCGCAAGAAAAAGATCCGCCTGTTTCGCGAGTGGATTCTCCAAGCGGCCAAACAGGGCGCACGCGGCGTCTAGGTTGGAGACTTCGTCGATCCGGCAACCTCGATCATTCTTATGGCTGCGCTTGCCGTGGCCCGGCCCGGTCGGTCATGATCGACGGATCAACACCGGCGGGGTCTGCCCATGAGCCTTCTCGACCAGCGCGCTATCGCCGATCTGCGGGCGAGCGTTCGTGCTCCGCTGTCGCAGGCGCGTCACCTCCCGGGGTGGTACTACGCCTCGCCCGAGGTCTATCAGCGAGAGGTCGAACGCATTTTCCGCCGCGACTGGTTGTGCGTCGCGCGTGTCGAGGAGATCGAGCGGCCGGGCGACTACACCACCGCGACTATCGTCGATGAACCCGTGCTCCTGACTCGGGACGAGGACGGCGCGATCCACGCCTTCGCCAACCTCTGCCAGCACCGCGGCGTGCAACTCGCGACCGGCTGCGGCAACGCCCGGCGGCTCACCTGCCGCTATCACGGTTGGACCTACGACTTGCGGGGGCGCTTGGCCGGCGCGGCGTTCATGGACCAGGCCGAGGGCTTCGACCGTGGGCAGATCGGACTCAAGCCCCTGCGGCATGCAGAGTGGGCGGGTTGGATATTCGTCAACTTCGACGATCACGCGCCGCCGCTCGAGACGGCGCTCGGCGACTTCGCCCGCGACCTGGACTTCCTGCACTTCGAGCGCTGCCGGATATCGAACAAGCATTCGACCGTGTGGGACTGCAACTGGAAGTTCGCCAACGAGAACCTGAGCGATCCTTATCACTTCCGGGCGCTGCATCCGAGCTTCGGTGCCCGCATCCCGCTCGAGCAATACACCTTCGACCTGCGGCCCCGCGGCGGCGTGTTCGTCACCTATGACTCGGCGCCGCAGACGCCGGACGGCGGGACGCCGCTCGGGCCCATGCCCTGGCTCGCCGATCGTTCTCCCGGGTTTTCGACGCAGGCTTTCTTGGCGCCGCACGTCACCGTGATCGGCCGGCGCGACGAGGCGCACATCTACACGACCTGGCCTGAAGGCCCGGATCGCACGCGGGTGTTCGTCTATCACTTGTTCCCGAAGGAGCACTTCGCGCGCAACGACTTCGCGGAACGCGCCCGGGTCTATCACGACTTCATCGCCAGCGTGATCGAAGAGGACCGCTCGGTCGTCCCGGAACTGCAGCGCGCCGCGCGCTCGATGAACTTCCGCCCCGGTCGCCTGGGTTGGCTCGAGGCGGCGGTACACAACCAACAGCGCCACAATGTGGAGCGGCTGTTCGGATAATCCAGCCCGTACGCCATCGACGGTGCGGCCGGATCGTCCGCTGTCGGCCGCGGCGCTGTCAGGGGACGTCTGGCAGGGGCTCTGCAGTGCGAATCTCGCGTTCCATAATTTCCGCCACCTGCCGTCGGCGATCGCCGTCGAGGCGCTTGGCGATGCTTACCACTGTGATGGCCGCCTTCGGCTCGCCGCGCGCGTCGTGGACGGCCATGCCAATTCCCGTGATGCCCGCCATGACCTGCTCGCGATTGAGGCCGTAGCCAATCCGCTTGGCGGCGAGGACCGCACGCCATACCTTGTCGGAACTGAGGTCGTTGTAATCAGGGTAGCGCTCGGCGTTCGCCGCTACGATCGCCTTGGCTTGGTCGGTCGCCATGGCGGCGAGGATGGCCACGCCGCCGGCACCGATGCCGCAGGGGAGTCGTGCGCCGACATCACGAATGAGCGCACGCACCGGAAAGTTCCCTTCCATTCGTTCGACGCAGATGACGTCGTTCATGAGCGGCAGGTAGAGATAGACAACGTCGCCCGTCTGCGCGACGATTCGCGTCATTGTCTCCTGGAGGTAGGCCTTGATCCCGGCGAAGCGTGCCGAGTCCATCAGCGCGTGTAGTCGCACGCCGAGGAAATAGCGCTTGCTGTAAGAATCGAAGCTCAGCATGCGTTGCCACTGGAGTGCTTGAAGCAGCCGGTGCGCCGTCGCTGGATGCAGCCCGGACATCTTCGTCAGATCCTTGAGTCGCACCCCCGTCGTATTGTGCTCGCCCACGGTGACGAGGAGATCGATGGCCCGATGGATGCTCTGCGCCCCCTTTGGTGCCGTGCCGCGCCGCCTCGTGTTGGCCGCCATGTTTCCGAACCTGTATCCGATATTTCTATCACATTATGAAATAACATCGTTGCATATTATGAGACATTTGCTTGGTGGATGGTCGGCGATCGGGCTACGCTGTTGGCCCGACTTGGGAGGGAGCAGTTGATGGCGTCAGCGGTTCAGTTGCGCGTCGGTGGCGGTGTCGGCGTGGTCGTCATCGACTATCCCCCGGTCAACGCGCTGGGCGCCGACGTGCGGGCCGGCTTGCTCGAGGCGCTGGCACGGTGTCGCGAGGACGATTCGGTGTTGTGCGTGGTATTGCGTGGCGCGCGTGGTTCCTTCGTCGCTGGGGCTGATATCCGCGAATTCGGTCAGCCGCCAAAACCGCCCAGCGCCATCGAAGTGTTCGCGGCGATCGAAAACATGAACAAACCGGTGGTCGCGGTCATTGAAGGCGTCGCGCTCGGTGGCGGTCTCGAACTCGCCTTGGTTTGTCACTATCGGCTAGCGGTTGCCGGCGCCCGTCTCGGTCTGCCCGAGATCAAGCTGGGCCTGCTTCCGGGGGCGGGCGGGACACAGCGTCTGCCACGCCTCGTCGGGTTCTCGGTAGCGGCTCCGATGATTCTCGGCGGTGAGCCGATTTCGGCGAGCGAAGCCCGCGACATCGGCTTGATCGATGCGTTGGGCGAAGGCGATCTGATCGAGCAAGCCATGGCGCTCGCCAACAGTCTTCGGTCTACGGATGGGAGGCCGCCGAGTATCCGGGACCTCGTTCAGCACGTTGAAGGCGCCCGTCGCGACCTCGCAACACTCGATGCGGCGCTGGCCGCGCTGGTGAAACGTGGGCGCAACCGGCGAGCGGCTGAGGCCGCCGCCAAGGCGATTCGCGCCGCGGCCACGGAACCTTTTGAAGAGGGGCTGAAGCGCGAGCGCGCGCTGTTCCTCGACCTTCTCAACTCTCCCGAATCGAAGGCGCAACGTTATCTGTTTTTCGCCGAGCGCACGGCGGGTAAGGTCCCGCCGAAGGCGGCGTCGGTGGGGCCGGTCGACGTGCAGCGGGCGGCGATCATCGGGGCAGGCACCATGGGTGGTGGTATCGCGATGTGCTTTGCCGCCGCCGGCATTCCCGTCACGGTAATCGATCGTGATGACGCTTCGGTGGCCCGTGGACTCGGGGTGGTAGAGGCCAACTATCGCAAGACGGTGGAACGCGGGGGGCTCTCCCGGGCTGAGATGCTGGCCCGCCTCGCACTCATTCGGGGCGCCACATCCTGGGACGATCTCGGCTCGGCCGACGTCATCATCGAAGCGGTGTTCGAGGAATTGCCCCTGAAGAAAGAAATATTCGGTCGGATCGATAAGGTAGCCAAGCCCGGGGCGGTGCTCGCCACCAACACCTCGACGCTTGATGTCGACGCTATCGCCGCTGCGACCGCGAGGCCTGAATCTGTCGTCGGGATGCACTTCTTCAGCCCGGCGCACATCATGCGCCTCCTTGAGATCATCGATGCCAAGAAGACCGGCCCTATGGCCTTGCGCACCGCCCTGATGCTGGGAAAGAAGCTGGGCAAGACGTCGGTCGTCGTCGGCGTCTGCGACGGATTCGTCGGTAATCGCATGGCGCTTGGCCGCGGCGCACAGACCGAGCGCCTGATGCAGGAGGGGGTCTTGCCACGCGACATCGATCGCGTCTCGCTTGCTTTTGGTTTCGCCATGGGTCCTTGTGCCACGGGCGATCTCGCTGGACTCGACATCAGCTGGCGTATCCGCAAAGCCAAGGGGCGTGTCGCTCCGATCGCCGACTGGATCTGTGAACAGGGCCGTTTCGGCCAGAAGACGGGCAAGGGGTACTATCGATACGAACCCGGTTCTCGAACGCCCATCCCGGATCCGGAGGTCGAGTCGTTCATTCGATCGCGCGCCAAGTCGCTCGGTCACGACCCCGGGGCTGTCGGCGACGAAGAGATCTTCGATCGTCTGATGCTGCCGATGATCAACGAAGGCGCTCGGATCCTCGAAGAGCGCGTTGCGCGTTGCGCGAGCGACATCGATGTCATCTGGGCCAACGGGTACGGCTGGCCCGTATGGCGTGGCGGACCGATGTATTACGCGGACCAAGTTGGCTTGCGTATCGTGCGCGACAAGCTGGCACGCTATACCGCCAAGCTCGGCGACGAGCGCTTGAAACCAGCCGCGCTGATCGAAACGCTGGTCGGCAGTGGCCGTAGCTTTGCCGATCTGCCGCCGAACGATCGATAGGACCAGGAATGCCATGACCGACGCCGTAATTGTCTCGACCGCCCGAACCCCGATCGGGAAGGCTTACCGCGGGGCGTTCAATCTCACGCATGGCATCGAGCTCGGTGGTCACGTCATTCAACATGCTGTGGCGCGTGCCGGAATCGATCCGTCCGATGTCGAGGACGTGATCGTGGGATGTGGCTATCCCGAAGGGGCCACCGGGCGGAACATCGCCCGTCAAGCCGCGCTCCGGGCCGGGCTACCGACCGGCGTCTCGGCCATGACGATCAATCGCTATTGCTCCTCCGGCCTGCAAGCGATCGCGATCGCCGCGAACCGCGTCGTTGCTGAAGGTGTCCCGGTTGCTGTGGCGGGCGGACTCGAGTCCGTCAGCCTCGTGCTCAAGAATGCGAATCAGGCCCACGCCCGTAGCGCGTGGTTGGAGCAGCACGTTCCGGGCATGTACCTGTCCATGATCGAGACCGCCGACATCGTGGCCCGGCGCTACGGCATCAGCCGTGAGGCGCAGGACGAATATGCGTTCGAAAGCCAGCGCCGGACAGCCGCGGCTCAGCAGGCCGGTCGGCTGGCGGAGGAGATCGTTCCGCTACCGACGAAGAAGCAAGTAACCGATCCCCAGACCAATGAGACGAGCCTGGTCGACGTCAAGCTGACTCAGGACGAAGGCAATCGGCCGACGACGACCATCGAAGGCCTGGCGGGGTTGGAGCCGGTGCGCGGCAAGGGAGAGTTCATCACGGCCGGGAACGCTAGCCAGCTTTCGGACGGGGCATCAGCCTGTGTCGTCATGGCAGCGACCGAAGCGTCGCGTCGCGGGTTGAAGCCACTGGGGACCTTTCGAGGCTTCGCGGTGGCCGGATGCGAACCTGACGAAATGGGGATCGGGCCGGTGTTCGCCGTGCCACGAGTGTTGAAGCGTTTGGGGATGTCGATGGCCGACATCGACCTTTGGGAGCTCAATGAGGCATTCGCCAGTCAGGTGCTCTACTGCGTCCAACGACTGGACATTCCGCGCGAGCGGTTAAACGTCAACGGCGGTGCTATCGCCATCGGTCACCCGTTCGGCATGAGTGGCGCGCGTATGGTTGGTCATGCCTTGATCGAAGGGCGCCGGCGAAAGGCGCGATACGTGATGGTCACGATGTGTATCGGCGGGGGCATGGGAGCGGCCGGCGTCTTCGAGGTGCACTGACGATTGCGGCGGGCCGAGGGGCGGGAATGTTGCAACGTGGCGCGTTGGATGGGGTAAAGGTGCTCGAGGTCGGCCAGTGGGTGGCTGCGCCCTATTGCACGTCACTGCTCGCCGACCTTGGCGCGGACGTGATCAAGATCGAGAAACCGCGCACCGGCGACGACCAACGCCACTCGCCGCCGTTCGTCGGCGATGAGGGCGCTTTGTTCATGCAGCTCAATCGCAACAAGCGCAGCGTCGTGCTCGATCTTGCCAAGCCGGCGGATCAGGAACGTTGCCGACTGCTCGCGCGCCAGGCCGACGTCCTCGTTAGCAACTTTCGCACCGGCACGATCGATCGCCTCGGCCTCGGGTACGAGGCGTTGTCTCAGCACAACCCCGGGATCGTCTATTGCGTCATCTCAGGGTTTGGCCTTACCGGCTCGCTCAGTCATCGTGCCGGCATGGACCTGATCGCTCAGGCTATGT
>Ga0194132_10008470_pt1 | contig 14678 bp, 14 predicted proteins | sample TA2KigOf80mmetaG_FD_148612 | JGI IMG/M metagenome (GOLD analysis project Ga0194132, IMG submission 148612) | Freshwater microbial communities from Lake Tanganyika, Tanzania - TA2015054 Kigoma Offshore 80m | ecosystem: Environmental > Aquatic > Freshwater > Lake | place: Tanzania: Lake... | reverse complement strand
GAACCCATCGACGGCCAATCTGGCCGCGACGCCGGCCTCGAGGTAGGCGATGCCGTCGGCGAGCGTGAACGCCAGCTCCCGTACGGCCGTCGCGCCCGCCTCGCGGATGTGGTAGCCGGAGATCGAGATCGGATTCCACAGCGGCGTCTCGCGCGCCGCGAACAGCAGCGTGTCGATGACGAGCTTCATGCTCGGACGCGGCGGAACGAGCCACTCCTTCTGGGCAATGAACTCCTTGAGGCAATCGTTCTGGATCTTCCCGCGCAGCGACGACCGCGGCACGCCGGCGCGCTCGGCGACGGCGACAGCGACGGCGACGTACATCGCGTAGAGGATCGCCGCCGGCGCGTTGATCGTCATCGACGTTCTGACCTTATCGAGCGGAATTCCGGCGAACAAAGCCTCCATGTCGGCGAGCGAAGCGATCGCCACGCCCTCGCGCCCGACCTCGCCGAGCGCGCGCTCGTGATCCGAGTCGTAGCCCATGAACGTCGGCATGTCGAACCCGACGGACAACCCGTCCTGTCCTTGGCTCAGTAGATAGCGGAAGTGCGCGTTCGTGTCCTCGGCGCTGCCGAACCCGGCGAATTGCCGCTTCGTCCACAATCGGCAGCGGTGCATGTTGCGGTGGATGCCGCGGATGAACGGAAACTTGCCGGGCTTGCCGATGTGCGGCGACGCGTCGTTCTCTCGCGGCGGCCCGTAGCGCTCCTCGACCGACAACCCCGACATCGTCGTGAACAGCGTGGGCAGAGGCGGCGCGCCGCGCGCCGGTTCGGTCATGTCGCCGCCTTCGCCTTTCCGATCTCGTCGGTGAGCTTCGGCACGATCGCGAACAGGTCGCCGACGACGCCGAGGCTCGCGACCTGGAAGATCGGCGCGTTCTGATCCTTGTTGATGGCGATGATGAACTTCGATCCCGACATGCCGGCGAGGTGCTGCGGCGCGCCGGAGATGCCAACCGCGACGTAGACCGTCGGGCTGACGGTCTTGCCTGTCTGCCCGATCTCGTACTCGTGCGGCACCCAACCGGAGTCGACCGGCGGGCGCGACGATCCGACAGCGCCGTTCAGGGTCGCGGCCAACCCGTCGAGCAGCGCGAAATTTTCCGGCGCCCGCAACCCGCGGCCGCCGGAGATGACGATGTCCGCTTCCGAGAGCGAGGCGCGCTCGCGCTTGATCTCGTGCCGGCCCAGGACGCGCACGCGCGGCTCCCGATCTGACGTTCTGCCCGGCAACGCGACCTGCTCAGCGACGCGGTCGGATGCGGCATCGGGCAACGGGAAGACCTTCGGCAGCACGACCGCGATCTGCGGCCCATCCCCGGACAGCGCGACGGTCGCGAGGATCTTACGCGTGTACATCGGCCGGCGGGCCACGAGGTGATCCGTTTCCCAAGCGAGGTCCTCGACATCGGTGACGATGCCGGCGCCCAGCCGGGCGGCGATGCGCGGCGCGCAATCTCGCCCCCAGGCCGTCGACGGGACGAGCAGCGCGGCCGGTGCGTGCGCGCGAAAGGCGTCGCTGACGACCGCGGTCCAAGCTTCCGTCGTGTAGGCGCCCAGCCCATCTCCCTCGGCGCGCAGGACGACATCGGCGCCGTGCGCCGCCAACTTCGTATTCGTATCGTCTCGGGACGGTCCGATCAGGACCGCGCCGGCGCGACCGCCGAGCGCCGTGGCGATCTCGCGCGCCTTGCCGAGCAGTTCCAGCGTGATGCGCCGCACCGCGCCGGCTTCGTGATCCACCAAGACCCAAACGTCTTTGCCCATAACCGTCCTCTCGCGCTCGTCGCTAGATGACCTTCGCGTCGTTCTGAAGGAACGCGACGATCGCCGAAGCCGCTTCCTCCGGCGTCGGCGGTGTCATGATCTGTCCGGCCTGACGCTTCGGCGGCGCCTCGAACCGAACCGCGCGGCTGCGCGCCGCGGCGGCTCCGACGGCGCCGTCCAGGGCGAGGCTCTCCAGCGTATGCGTCTTGATCTCCTTGCGCTTCGCTTTCATGATGCCGGGCAACGTTGGGTACCGCGGCTCGTTGATGACCCGCTCGACGGTGAACACGGCCGGCAAGTCGACCTCCAGCGTCTCGGATCCGCCCTCCAGCTCGCGGTCGACCGTCGCGACGCGACCGTCGAGGGCGAGCTTCGAGATCGCCGTTGCCTGCGGCAGGTCGAGCAGCTCCGCCAGCGCCGCCCCGACGACCGCGGCGTTGTCGTCCGTCGCCAGGCGCCCGGCGAGGATGACCTCGAAGGGAAGATCGGCGATGACCTTCGCGAGCACACGCGCGACGCCGATGCCGTCGGCGCCGTCGATCGCCGGGTCGGTGACCAACACGCCCTCGTCGGCCCCCATTGCGAGCGCGGTGCGCACCGCCTCGGTCGCGCGCTGCGGACCGACGGCGACGACGGTCACCGTTCCGCCGTGCTTCTCCTTGAGGCGCAGCGCCTCTTCGACGGCGTGCTCGTCGTAGTAATTGAGGATCCAGTTCAAGCCGCTCTCTTCGATGCCGCTGCCGTCGGATTTGGCTCGGATCGCTTGCTCGGTGTCGGGAACTTGCTTTACGCAGACGACGATGTTCAACAAAGCTTCACCTCAGCTCTCAGCTCCTTATTATCCAATATCGGCGGCGAGCGGTCCGCCACGCCGCGCCCAAGCGGCGCCGACCGCGGCCTTTCGCGGGCAACGGCGTCACGACAGCAGGTTGCGCGCGATCACGAGGCGCTGGATCTCGGAGGTCCCTTCGTAGATCTCTGTGATCTTCGCGTCGCGGAAGTGCCGCTCGGCGGGGTAGTCGTTGGTGTATCCGTAACCGCCGAAGATCTGCACGCATTGGGTCGCGGCCCACATCGCGGTCTCCGAAGCCGCCAGCTTCGCCATCGCCGCTTCCTGTGTGCACCGCCTTCCTTGCGACCGAAGCCACGCAGCCCGCCAGGTGAGCGCCCGCGCTGCCTCCAAGCGGGTCGACATGTCGGCCAACTTCCACTGGATCGCTTGGAAGTCGGCTATCGGCTTTCCGAATTGGCGCCGTTCCTTCGCGTAGGCGACGCTGTCCTCGAGGCACGCGCGCGCGATGCCGAGCGCCTGCGCCGCGATGCCGATGCGCCCGCCGTCGAGCGTGGCGAGCGCGATCTTGAAACCTTCGCCGCGCCCGCCCAGCAGGTTTTCGGCGGGAACGCGGCACTCCTCGAACAGGATCTCGGCGGTCGAGCTGGCGTTGATGCCGAGCTTTCGTTCGACGCGGCCGACGGAGACGCCCGGGCGATCCTTCTCGACGACGAACGCCGAGATGCCGCGGCTGCCGGCGACCGGCTCGGTACGCGCGTAGACGACGCAGATCGACGCTTCGACGCCGTTGGTCACCCACAATTTCGTACCGTTGAGGATCCACGCGTCGCCGTCGAGCCCAGCGCTCGTCTCGATGGCGGCGGCGTCCGATCCGGCCGACGGCTCGCTGAGGCAATAGCAGCCGATCTCGCGTCCGTGCATCACGCGCGGCAGGAAGCGCGCTCGCTGCTCGGCGGTGCCGAACCGCGCGATCGGATCGCAGACGAGGGAGTTGTTGACCGACGCGATGACGGCCGTGCCGGCGCAGGCACGGGCGATCTCCTCGAGCGCGAGGACGCAGGAAACGGCGTCCATGCCGGCGCCGCCGTCCGCTTCCGGCACGAGCATCGACATCAGACCGAGCTCCCCGAGCTTGCGCACGATCTCCGTCGGGAAGCGGTGCTCGCGATCCAAGGCAGCGGCGATCGGCAGGATCTCCGCGGTCGCGAAGTCGCGTGCGAGTTTCTGGACGATGCGTTGCTCCTCAGTCAGCTCGAGCTCCATGATCCCCCCCCCTTCGCGGCAGTCCTGCGTCGATCGTAGGGGCCTTCCGCGGCGCCAATCTGCGCCGCCCGGTGCACTTCGAGGCCGATGTAGTCGCGGCCGGCGATGCGCGCTTCGCCCCTGTGCAATCCCATGCGCACCCGGACGGAGGTACCCGCCGGCCAGGCGTGCGCGAACAGCGCCTGCTTGGCGGCGGCCTCCGCCGCGACGCCGGCGCGCGCGGAGCGGAACACGACGAAGAATGCGTCGTCTGCGGTGTTGATCTCGACGCCACCGTGGGCGGTGAACACCTCGCGGCAGAGGGTGCGGTGGTCGGAGAGCGCGTGCGCGTACGCCTCGCCGAGATCACGCAGGAGCCTCGTCGACCCTTCGATGTCCGTGAACAGGAACGTTACGATGCCAGCGGGCGGCGAAATGTTCATGTTGTCCGTCTCGATGCGAAGCGCGGCTTCGCCCGAATTGGAAGCCATTCTTGATTCTACTCCGCGGACGGCGCCTGAACCCCCGGCGCCGCCGAAGGCGCATCCCTTGAATTGTCTTGTCGTCAGGTCATCGAGAAGGGGACCGTCGACTTGCGCATCTCCAGGCGAACCGTCATCCACGGATCGACGACCTGGCTGATGCGCAGTTGCCCGGCGAGGCTCGCGAGAAGGTGCGCGTCCGTCGCGGACATCGCGCGCGCCCGCCCCATCAGGTCGATGAAGTCGGCGGTCACGAGCTTGCAGGCCTCTTCCATCGTCGGTGCGCTCCCGATCGTCATCCACGTCGTCGTTGTTTCCAGCCGCGGCCGACCAGCGCCTGACGCGGTCGCGGCGCGCGCCTAGGACTTCTTGTCGTACGCATAGAACCCGCGCCCCGACTTCCGCCCGTGGTGCCCGGCCAGGGTCATCTGCTTAAGCAAGGGCGGCGCCGCGTATTTGTCCTCGCGGAATTCCTCGTACAACGCCTCGGCGATGTAATACGTCGTGTCGACGCCGATGAAGTCGATCAGCGTCAGCGGGCCCATCGGATGGTTGAGGCCCAGAGTGATGCCGGCGTCGATGTCTTCCTTCGACGCCACGCCCTTCTCCAGCGCGCGCACCGCGTCGAGTAGATACGGGATCATCAGCAGGTTGACGATGAAGCCCGGGTAGTCCTTCGTGATCACGACACGTTTGCCCAGCGACGTCGCGAACGCCGTGCAGGCGGCGGCGGTCTCGTCGCTCGTCAGGTACCCGCGCACCAGCTCGACGAGGGACATCATCGGCACGGGATTGAAGAAGTGCAAGCCGCAAAACGCCGCCGGCCGCCCCGTGACCGACGCCATTTCCGTGATCGACAACGACGACGTGTTGCTCGCGAACAGCGTCGCCGATCCGCAGATCCCGTCCAGATCGCGCCAGATCGCCTTCTTCGCATCCATCTTCTCGACCGCGGCCTCGATGACGAGGTCGCGGTCGGCGAACTCCGCGAGCGTCGTCGTGCCGCGCACGCGCCCGCGCGCCCGCGCCGCCTCTTCGGCGGTCAGCTTCTGGCGGGCGACCGACCGGTTCATCGAATCTTCAACGCGGCGTAGCCCGGCCGCGAGAATGTCGTCGGAGACCTCGCGGACGAGGACGTCGTACCCGCCGCGCGCCGCCGCCTCGGCGATTCCCGATCCCATCAATCCGCAGCCGACGACGCCGACCTTGCGAATGTTCATGGCTTCCGCCCCCTCTCGACGCGCCGGCCCGTCGTCAGCGACTGACGCGCCGCCACGGCTCGCGCACGTACGCTTCCTGCATCTCCGGGGTCACCGGCACCGGTGGCCGCCGGCCTTCGACGCGGACGACCGCGTCGTCGATCTCCTCCTCGCGCAGCCGGTGCCACGCCTGGTACCCCTCGCGCGGCAGCGCGCGCAGCGCGTCTCGCAACAGCGCCACGTGCCGCGCTACGACCTGCTCCCCGACGATGCGTTCGCGCGCCGCGTCGCGCGCGGTGCATGTGCGCAGCGATACGTCCAACGCGACGACGACGACGGGCGCGCCGGCGCGCCGTGCCGTCGTCCGCAGATCCCGGCGCGCCAGCGTCGTCAGCGCCGTGCTGTCGGCGACCGCCAGACGCCCGATCTCCAAGCGATGCCGCAGGATGTCGTTGAACAGAGCGAACGCGCGCGCCGAGACGCTGATGTCCATCTCGGAGTCGGCGATCATCGCGCGGCAGCGATCGGACGAGACGACCTCGGTCTCGGAGAACCAGCGCCGCGCGAACGTGGATTTGCCGCTGCCCGCCGGCCCCAGCAGGACGACGAGCGCGTTCCCCGGAACGACGATGTCCGTCATCCGAGTACAGCGCGGATCAACGGCGGCGCCGCGGCTGGCATCGCGTCGATCGTATAGGCGTCGCGGACGGCGACAACGGCCGCGCGCTCGTGCTCGGCATCGCGCGCGTGCACGCGCGCCAGGACGTCGCCGGCGCGCACGGCGGCGCCGACCTTGGCCTCGAGGACGACGCCGACTGCCGGATCGATGTCGTCTCCTTTGCGCGCCCGTCCGGCGCCGAGCGCCATGGCGGCCAGCCCCAGCGCCATCGCGTCGATGTGATGCACATGTCCATCGGCCGCGGCCGTGACGTCGCGAACGACCGGCGCCCGCGGCAACCGATCAGGGTCATCGACGACGGTGGCGTCGCCGCCTTGAGCGCGGATCATTTCCCCGAGCTTGCCGGCCGCGGCGCCGTTTCCGAGGCTCTCCTCCAAGCGGGCGCGCGCCTCCACCTCATTCGCCGCGACGCCGCCGAGCATTGCCATCTTCGCTCCGAGCACGAGGCACAGCTCCCGCAGATCAGCCGGACCGGCGCCCCGCAGCGTCGCGATCGCCTCGTGCACCTCCAGTGCATTTCCGATCGCGTCGCCAAGCGGCTGGTCCATGTCGCTGATGACGGCGGCCATGCGCCGGCCGAGCGCCTCGCCGATTTCGATCATCGCCTGGGCGAGCCGCCGCGCGAGGGCGACATCGCGCATGAACGCGCCGCCGCCACACTTGACGTCGAGCACGATCGCGTCGGCGCCGCCGGCGATCTTCTTGCTCATGATGCTGCTGGCGATGAGCGGGATGCTGTCGACGGTTCCAGTGACGTCGCGCAGCGCGTACAGCTTCTTGTCCGCCGGCACGAGGTCGGCGGTCTGTCCGACGATCGCGCAGCCGACCCGCCGCACTTGATCGAAGAACGCCTCGCCGCTGATCTCGGTGCGACATCCGGCAATCGTCTCCAGCTTGTCGAGCGTGCCGCCGGTGTGGCCAAGCCCGCGCCCGGACATCTTCGCGACCGGAACACCGAGGGAGGCGACGAGCGGCACGAGCACGATCGACGTCTTGTCGCCGACGCCGCCGCTGGAATGTTTGTCGACCTTGACGCCGGGTATCGGCGACAGATCCATCGTCTCGCCGGAGTGCGCCATCACGAGCGTCAGGTCCGCCGTCTCCGGCGCCGTCATGTCGCGGAAGAACACCGCCATCAGGAACGCGCTCATCTGATAGTCCGGGACGTCGCCGCGCACGAACCCGTCGACGAGGAAGTGCAACTCTTCGCGCGAAAGCGCCGCGCCATTCCGTTTCTTGAGGATGAGGTCGTAGGCGCGCATCTGTGCGACCTCCTACGGCAGCTCGCCGACGATCCGGCGGACGAGGCGCACAAAGCGGGGCTCCAGCGCCTTGGACGCCGCGAGCACCTCCTCGTGGGTGACGGTCGTCGTCTGATCGCCGGTGGCGACGTTCGCGATCGCCGACAAGCCGAGCACGCGCATGCCGAGGTGCCGAGCGGCGATCACCTCCGGCGCGGTCGACATGCCGACGGCATCGCCGCCGACGCCGCGCATCATGCGCAGCTCGGCGTGCGTCTCATAGGAAGGGCCCGTGACGGCGACGTAGACGCCCTCGCGGATCGGCATCGCCTCGGCCGCGGCGGCGCTGCGGGCCAACGCGACGAAGTCCGGGTCGTACGGCCGGCCGAGGTCCGGAAATCTCGGTCCCAAGGATTCGTCGTTGAGGCCGATCAACGGATTCGTGCCCTGAAAATTCAGGTGATCTGTCAGGATCATCAGGTCGCCGGCCGCGAAGGCCGGATTCAATCCACCGGCGGCGTTGCTCACGATCAACGTGCGGCACCCCAGCGCCCACAGCACGCGCACGGGAAAGACGACCTCGTGCATCGCGTAGCCTTCGTAGAAGTGCGCGCGGCCTTGCAGGGCCGCGACGCGCTTGCCCGAGAGCGTGCCGAGGACCAGGCGGCCGGCGTGCCCAGCCACGGTCGACCGGGGAAAGTGCGGGATGTCGGCGTACGGCACAGTCCCGGCCGCGGCGATTTCGCCTGCGAGCGCCCCGAGCCCGGAGCCCAGGACGATGCCGATCGTCGGGTCGAAGGGCACGCGCGCGCCGACGGCCGCGGCCGCCTCCGCCAGGCGCACCCGCAGCGCCGGCGTCATCGCGACACCTCGGAGAGGAAGGACGCGCCGGGTCCCCGCCAGGAGACGCCCAGCGCGTCCGCGACGGTTGCGCCGACGTCCGAGAACGTCTGGCGCGTTCCCAATTCTAGGCCGGCGCGCAGGCGCGGGCTGGTCACGAGCAGCGGCACGTACTCGCGCGAATGGTCGGTGCTCGGCGTCGTCGGGTCATTGCCGTGGTCGCCGGTGACGATGAGCACGTCGTCGTCGCGCAGCCGCCCCGTGATCTCCGGCAACCGTTCATCGATCCGCTCGAGGTTGCGCGAGTATCCGTCCGCGTCGTTGCGGTGCCCGTACTTCATGTCGGAGTCGACGAGGTTGACGAACAGAAGCCCGCCGCTCATCGCGTCCAGCGCGCTCGCGGTCTGCGCCATGCCGTCGGCGTCGTCGTGCGTGTGCACGGACCGTGACAATCCGCGCCCGGCGAACAGATCCTCGATCTTGCCGATGCCCCATACCTCGATGCCGGCCGTTCGCAGTGCGTCCATCACGGTCGGCCCCGTGGGCAGCAGCGACAAATCCTTGCGCCGCTCCGTTCGCGTGTAAACGCCCGGCGTACCGACGAACGGTCGAGCGATGACGCGGCTGACAGCGTGCGGCGCGACGAGCAGCGCGCGCGCGATCTCGCAGATATCGTACAGCCGGGGAATCGGGATGACGTTCTCGTGCGCGGCGATCTGGAAGACGCTGTCGGCGGACGTGTACACGATGGGGAAGCCAGTGCGCACGTGCGTGTCGCCGAGCTGCTCGATGATCTTCGTTCCCGAGGCTGGCACGTTGCCGAGCGTCCGCGTTCCGATCCGCGCCTCGAAGGCGCCGATCACGTCTCGCGGAAAACCATTCGGGTAGGTAGGGAACGGCCGCGGCAGCTGCAGTCCCATCAACTCCCAGTGACCCGTCGTGCTGTCCTTGCCGGCCGAGACCGCGGCCATGCGCCCGTAGCAACCCCGCGGTTGCGCGGCCGGCGGTGTGCCCTCGACGGGAACCACGTTGCCGATGCCCAAAGCGCCCAGGTGCGGCAGCCGAACGCCACCGACGGCCGCGGCCAAGTGCTGCAGCGTCGCCGATCCGACGTCCCCATACGCGGCTGCATCCGGCAACTCGCCGCAGCCCAAGCCGTCGATGACGATCACGGCGCAGCGCCGTCCGATCAAGTGCGACCACCCTGTCGCTTTGCGGCCGGCGTGGATTCTCCGGCACCCGAACCTCGCGCGCCGGCCCCGGCGGGCAGGCGCATGCGGTCCCGCGGATGGGCGCTGTCGTACACCTGCTGGATGCGATCCCGCGCCACGTGCGTGTAGATCTGCGTCGTCGCGATGCTCGCGTGCCCCAGCATTTCCTGCACCGCCCGTAAGTCCGCCCCGCCTTCCAGTAAGTGCGTCGCGAACGAGTGGCGCAGCATGTGCGGGCTCACTGGTCGATCGATACCGGCGGCGCGGGCGTGCCGCCGCAACACGGACCAGATCTCTTGCCGCGACATCCGCCGGGCGCCGCGGCGCCCGCGCGGTTCATGCAGGAACAGCGACTCGGCCGCGCCGCCGCGCGCGATGACCGGCCGCGCCTCGCGCAAGTAACGCAGCAACGCTCGCACAGCGTGGCTCCCCATCGGCACGACCCGCTCCTTGCTCCCCTTGCCACGAGCCCGGGCGATCTCCATGGACAGATCGACGTCGGCGACGTCCAGCCCCACTAGCTCCGAGACGCGGAGGCCCGTGGCGTACAGCAGCTCGAGGATCGCGCGATCGCGGATCCCGTGCGGCGTCACGTCCGGCGGCGCGCCGAGGATCCGGAGCGCTTCCTCGGGCGTCAACACCCTCGGCAGGCGCGTCCGCTGCTTCGGCGTCGACACGTCCTCCGTCGGATCAGCGGCGACGACGCCTTCGCGCACAAGGAACTTGCAGAATGATTTGATCGCGGCCAACCGCCGCGCGCTCGTGGCCGGCGCGGCGCCGCGGCGCCGCAGCGCAAACAAGTACAACGTCACGTGCGCGCGCGTCACGTCGCGCGGAGCGCCGACGTCCTTTTTCGCGAGGAACGCCGCGAAGTCGTCCAGATCGGTCTTGTAGGCGGTCTGCGTGTGCGGGCTCAGGCGGGCCTCGGCGCGCACGTAATCCAGGAACGCGTCGATGTGACCATCGATGGCCGCGGCCCCGTCGCGCGTCATGAGCCGCGGACGCGCTCCGGATCGGACAGGTAGATGCCGAGGATGGACTTCGCGTCCTGGATCTCGCCGCACCGGATCATCGCGTGCGCTTCGTCGCGGGCGACCTGCAAGACGTCGAACGACTCCTCTTCCCGATCGAGGACGTTGGGCTCGAGATCGCGGCAAAGGTAGAGGTGGACCCGTTCGTCCAACATGCCGGGCGACGGAACGAACGTCATCAAGTGCTCGACGCGTCGGGCGCGGACGCCGACCTCTTCGCCCAATTCGCGGTCGACCGCGGCTTCCGGAAGCTCGTTCGGCTCGAGCGTGCCCGCGGGAATCTCCACAGACCAGTCGTCGATCGCGCGGCGGTATTGGCGTACGAGGTGCAGCCGGCCTTGATCGTCGACGACGACCATGCCGACCGCGCCCGGATGCCGCACGACGTCGCGCGTCGCGGTCTTGCCACTCGGAAGCGCGACCGTCAACCGCTCGACGGAGATGTAGGGCCCACGGTAAATGACTTCGCGCGTTAGGATTTCTTCCGGCTCTCGGGACATGGCGGGTCGCCCTCGATCGTGGTTCTAGCGAACGGAAGCTTCGTCGAAGACGGGCGTTCCCTCGTGCGCCACGAGGTCGCGGAACGCCCCGATGAGGCGATTGGTCACGGGCCCCGGCTTGCCGTCTCCGATCGAGCGCCCGTCCAGCGTTACGACCGGTCCAAGCTCGGCGCCCGTTCCGGTGAGGAACATCTCGTCGGCGGTGTACAGGTCGTGCAGCGTGTACGTCCCTTCGTGGACCGCGACCCCGAGATCGCGCCCAATCTCGATGACCGCGTCTCGCGTGACGCCACGCAGGATGCCCAGATGCGGCGCCGGCGTGAACACCTCGCCGTTCTTGACGTGGAAGATGTTGTCGGCGCTGCACTCGCAGACGTACCCCTGCGCGTTGAGCATTAGCGCCTCGTTAGCGCCGTGCAGGTTCGCCTCCATACGCGCCATGATCTGGTTCAGGTAATTCAGCGACTTCACGCGCGGATTCAGCGCGTCCGCGGACGCCTTGCGGTGCGTCGCCGTGATCATCTTCAGCCCAACGCGATACGCCTCTTCCGGATAGAGCTGGATCTTGTCGACGATGATGACAATCGTCGGAGCCGGGCACTTGCGCGGATCGATGCCGAGATCGCCCCTGCCGCGTGAGACGACGGGACGGATGTAGGCGTCGCGCAAGCCGTTGCGGCGGACCGTCTCGACGATCAACCGTTCCATCTCCTCGGGCGGGGCCGGGATCTGCAGCATGATCGTGCGCGCCGACTCGTACAAGCGCGCCACGTGCTCGCGCAGCCGTAAGACGCGACCGTGGTAAACGCGGATCCCTTCGAAGACGCCATCGCCGTAGAGAAAGCCGTGATCGTAGACGGACACGGTCGCCTGATCGGACGAAACGAACGCGCCGTTCACGTAGGCAACCTGACTCATCGCGTCCTCCCCGCGTTCGGAGCATCGTTCCTGTGGACCGCCACGCCCTCGCCCGCCCCTCCGCCGGAGGCGTGACGTAAAGCCGCCTCGACGAACGCTCGATACAGCGGGTGCGGCCGCGTCGGCCGCGACTTATATTCGCCGTGGAACTGCGTGCCGACGAACCACGGGTGATCGGCGAGCTCTACGATCTCGACGAGCCCGCGGTCGGAGTTGACGCCAGTGACGCGGAGGCCGTTCCTCGTCAGGGCATCGAGCAATCCGTTGTTCACCTCGTAGCGGTGGCGGTGCCGCTCGCCGATGAGCTCCTGGCCGTACGCGCGCGCCGCTGCCGATCCCGGCTCGAGACGGCACGCGTACCGTCCCAGCCGCATCGTGCCGCCCAAGTCCGTGACCTGCTGCTGGTCGGGAAGCATGTCGATGACCGGGTAAGGCGTGTCGGGATCGACCTCCGTCGAGTTCGCGCCCGCCATGCCGCAGACGTGCCGGGCGAACTCGACGACGGCCCACTGCATGCCGTAGCAGATCCCCAGGAATGGCACGTGCCGCTCGCGCGCGTAGCGGATCGCGCGGACCTTCCCCTCGACGCCGCGGCTTCCGAAGCCCGGACAAACGAGGATGCCGTCGAACGAGCGCAACCGCGCCGCTACATCGGCCTCGGACAGCGACTCCAGATCTTCCGAGTCGATCTTCGTGACCTCGACGCTCGCGTCGGCAGCGATGCCGCCGTGGCGAAGGGCTTCGACGATGCTGACGTAGGAGTCCTCTACACCCATGTACTTGCCGACGAGCGCGATCCGGACGCGGTACTTCGGCTCCTTGACCCGCTGGACGATCCAACGCCAGGACTCCAAGTCGGGCTCGGTCTCAGGCAAACCGAGGTGGCGCTCGACGAGGCGCCCAAGCCCCTCGCGCTCCAGGATCAGAGGCACATCGTACAGGGTTTCGGCGTCCCGCGCTTCGATGACCGCCTCGGGCTCGACGTCGCAGAACAGCGCAATCTTCTCCCGCGCGCCGGACGTAAGAGGATAGGACGTACGACAAACGATCACGTCGGGCTGAATGCCGATGCTCCGCAGCTCCTTAACAGAGTGCTGCGTCGGCTTCGTCTTCAGCTCACCCGAGCCCGGCAGGAACGGAACGAGCGATACGTGGATAAACACACAGTTGCGCTCGCCGATCTGGTGCCGGAACTGGCGCAGCGCCTCCAAGAAAGGCAAGCTCTCGATGTCGCCGACCGTGCCGCCGACCTCGACGATCACGATCTGGGCCGAAGCTCCGTCCGCGACACGCCGGATCTCATCTTTGATTTCGTTCGTGACGTGCGGAATGACTTGGACGGTCCCGCCCAGGTATTCCCCGCGGCGTTCGCGCCGGATGACCGTGTCATAGATGCGGCCGGTCGTGGTGTTGTTGTCGCGGCTGAGGTCGGCGTCGAGGAAGCGCTCGTAGTGACCGAGGTCCATGTCGGTCTCGGCGCCGTCCTCCGTCACGAAAACCTCCCCGTGTTGATGGGGATTCATCGTACCGGCGTCGACGTTGACGTAGGGATCGAACTTGAGCATCGTCACGCGATATCCGCGCGCCACCAGCAGTCTGCCAAGGGAGGACGCGGTGATTCCCTTGCCGAGTCCCGACGCGACGCCGCCGGTCACGAACACGTACCGTGTCACGATCGACCTCCCGACCTCGAGGGGCGAAAACGGAGAGAGGAGGATCCTCTCCCCCTCTCCGGTCGACGTGTTCTAGTTTTGGGTCGGTTGCGCATCCCCATGCCCGCGAAGATTCTATCACGAGCGCACGGCGTCCTCCGAATCGGCGGGCCCGCCCGTGCCGCGCGCGATCAGCTCCTTGGCGTGACGGCGGGCCACCGGCGTCGGCTCCTCGCCGCCGAGCATGCGCGCGATCTCCTCGACGCGCCGCTGACGGTCGAGCGTCACGATCGCTGTGCGGGCCCGGCCGCGCTCGGTCCGCTTCTCGATCTGGAAGTGATGATCGGCGTAAGCGGCGACTTGGGGTAAGTGCGTCACGCACAACACTTGCGCGCGCTTCGCGATCGCTGCCAGGTGCGCGCCGATGACGCCGCCGGTGCGCCCGCCGACGCCGGCGTCCACCTCGTCGAAGACCATGACTGGCACCGGGTCGGCGCCGGCCAACGCGGTCTGCACGGCAAGCATCACCCGTGACAATTCCCCACCGGACGCGACGCGTTGCAACGGCCGCGGCGCTTCGCCCGGGTTGGCGGCAAGCTGAAACTCCGCCCGATCCCATCCCAGTGGGCCGATCGCGACGCGCGTGTCGCCGTAGGCGATGCCGCCGGCGTCCTCCCGCGTGCCCACGGATATCCCGAACCGGACCTGCGGCATCGCCAGCTCGCGCAGGACGACCGCGACCGCTTTCTCCATGCGCGCGGCGGTTTTCTGGCGCGCCTCCGACAACACGCCAGCGGCCTCCGTCAAGCGGTCGTTCGCCCCGACGAGCGCCGCTTCGATCTCCGCGCGGCGCTCGTCGGTGCCCTCCAGCGCCGCTAGCTCGGCGGCGGCGCGGTCGCCGTACGCGATGACCTCCTCGACCGTGTCGCCGTACTTGGATGTCAGCGTTCGCAGCAGCGCCAATCGCGTTTCGACGGCCTCGAGCCGCGTCGGATCGGCCTCGGCCCCTTCGACGAGCCGGCGTACGTCGCGCGCGGCGTCGGTGATGGTCTCGGCGAGCGCGCCGACGGTCGCCGCCAGCGACTCGGCGGCGGGGTCCCACTGCGCGGTCTGCCGCA
>Ga0194132_10008467_pt1 | contig 14682 bp, 11 predicted proteins | sample TA2KigOf80mmetaG_FD_148612 | JGI IMG/M metagenome (GOLD analysis project Ga0194132, IMG submission 148612) | Freshwater microbial communities from Lake Tanganyika, Tanzania - TA2015054 Kigoma Offshore 80m | ecosystem: Environmental > Aquatic > Freshwater > Lake | place: Tanzania: Lake... | reverse complement strand
CACGATCGGTCTGCCCGGTGGCAGCCAGGCCTTCGCGATCGCAGAACGGCTGGGCCTGCCTGCTGGGATCGTGGCCGATGCCCGTTCGCGCCTCTCGGAGACGCAGCAGGCCTTCGAGACGACGCTAGCATCGATCCGCGAGACCCAGGAAGAGACAAGCGAAGCGCTCGACCGGGCACGGCGCGCCGAGGCCCGGGCAGCCGAAGCCATGCGCCAGGCCGAGGAGGAGCGCCGCCGCGCCCGGCGCGAACGCGACGAGGCAACCCGGGCCGCCCGTGCCGAGGCCGAGCGGCTGGTTGACCAGCTGCGCGACGAGGTCCGCGAGACCCGCCGCGCCCTGGAGCGCCAGACCGTGACCGCGCCGTCGCTCGACCAGTCGATCGCCCGCGCCGAAGAACACCTGGGGCGGCTGCCGGAGCCGGAGCGGCGCGAGGAGACACCCGTGGTCGCGGCTCCGGTCGCGTGGCGCCTTGGGGATCGGGCGCGCAGCCGTTCACAGGGCTGGGAAGGGCGCCTGACGGCCCTGGAGCGGAACGGCCAGCGAGCCACCCTCGATGCGGGCGGCCTGCGCGTCACCGTGCCGATCGAGGACCTGGAGCCGCTCGCCGCCTTGCCTGAGCCGCCGCGTCCGACCGGCCGGGCGGCCGAGTACGGTGCCGGCAGCGGGACGGCAGCCGCGATCCGCCTGGACCGGGTCCGGAGCGTCGCGTCCTCGCTGGACCTGCGCGGCGCGCGCGTCGACGAGGCACTCGAACTGCTGGGCCGCTATCTCGAGGACGCCTCGCTGGCGGGACTCGAGAAGGTCCTCATCATCCACGGCCTCGGCACGGGTGCGCTGCGTGACGCGGTCCGGGCGGAGGCGTCTGCCCATCCGCTGGTGAAATCGGCGCGCGCCGGCGAACGCGGCGAAGGCGGCGACGGGGCGACGATCGTGACCCTCTAGTTGCAGTCGGCGGGGCCCGCGTGTGGGGAGTCGGCCGGTTTCACTCTCACCCGCGACCCCGACCGCCACCCCCAGCGGTCGGGGACCCTTCGGGTGGTGGCGATGGCTCCGCGCTCGGATCCGGCGCCGGCTGATCGACCGGCGGCTCTTCCGGACAGGGGATTGGGTTGCCGTTCTCGTCAACCGCCAGCGTGCCGTCGGGGTTGATGATCACGCCACCTGGCTCGCAGGGGATGCCGATGTTCGGATCGATGGGCGGCGGTGAGGGCGGCGGCGGCTCGCAGACCTCGCCCGGCGCGAAGGGCGCGCCCCAGGTCTTGCCGTACGGCGCGTACCCGAAGTCGTAGAAATAGGACGTCCGGCTCTTCTCACCCTTGGCCGGGCCGCCTCGAACGCCGGCACCCCGTTTCGCGCGGTTGACCCAATCCTGGTTGAACTTCTGCCACTGCGGGAAGCCGGCCTCCACATCGGAGAGGTCGAGGACGCCGATGGTCACCTTGGGACCCGCGCAGCCGTCCTGCCAGAGATCGCCGGTCGCCTCGTCGATCTCGATGCCGACCTTGTTGTCGTCGACCTTGTTGGGCACGGTGCCCTCGATGAACTTCTCGACGACGGTCTTGGACGAAAAGGGACCGGGGCGCATCCCGGTGAACGCGTCCACCTCGGCCTCGACGATGCCCGGCGGCTGCTCGAATCCGCCGATCTCCTCGTTGCGCAGCGCCTCCTCGAGGAACGCCTCGAAGAGCGGTGCCGTGGACTCCAGCGAGAACACGCCCTTGGTCTTGGAGTTGTCGCTGTTCCCCATCCAGACGCCGATGGCGATCGCCGGGCCGTCCTTCTCGGTGGACGGGGCCACGAAGCCGTACGCGGAGAGGTCCTTGGTGTCGTTGGTGGTGCCGGTCTTGAGCGCGGCCGGCACACGCGTGCCCTTGACCTCGACGCTGAACTTGCCCCAATAGGGGTTGACGTCGGGGTCCGTGTTGCCGAGCAGGATGTCCGTCATCAGGTACGCGGACTGGGCGCTGACCACGCGGGTGCCCACGGACTTGGCGCCCCTGAGTGGCCAGACCTGGGAGCCGGCGCGGTCGTTGATCCGGGTGATCGTGCTGCGTGGCATCAGGACGCCGCCATTGGCGATTGCGCCGTACGCCGATGTCAGGTCGACCGGGTGGACCTCGAGGGTACCCAGCGCAATGGAGGATCCGGCCTGGTTCACGCGGTTCTGGAACTCGATCCCGAACTTCTTGGCCACGTCGAAGACGTGGTCGGGGCCGTTCATGAATGCCGCCTTCACGGCCGGGATGTTGAGCGAGAACTGGAGGGCCTGGCGCAACCGGATCGGACCGCGCTCGAGGTTGTCGGCGTTGGTGGGGACGTAGCCGCCCCCGAAATCGGTCGTGACGTCCATCAGCATCGTCGCCGCCGTCATCGTCCGATCTTCGAAGCCCGTGATGTAGTTGATGGGCTTGAACGCAGATCCCGGTTGCCGCCAGCCGTCGGCCAGAACGTCGAACTGGGGCTGGAACTGCTTGGTCTTGCGGGTTCCGTAGTAGGACGCGCTGCCAACATATGCGAGCACCTTGCCGGTCCGATAGTCGACCGCGACCAACGCCCCGTTATGGATGTTCTGGCCGCGCAGTTTCTGGATCCAGCCGAGGTCGGGGACCTTGAGGGCCTTGAGGTAGGCGGTCGTGGACTTCTGGTTCGGCGCGAGGACGGCCGCCTTGACCCACTTCTCGGCGGTCTTCTGCATGTTCCAGTCAAGGGAGGTGTAGATCGTGTAGCCGCCCGTGTCGATCTTTTCGCAGTTGTCCGGTTCCTGCGGGCAGAGGATCTCGCCCAGTTCCCGGCGGACCTGCCAGACGAAGTGCGGCGCGCGCCAGTTGGCGGTGGCCTGGCGGGCCAGGACGACCTTCTCCTTCTTGGCCCTCTCAAGTTCGGCATCGGTGATCGCGCTGCGGCGCCCGGGTGCCGTGAGGACGCGGTTCTCCTTCATGGCGTCGAGCACGAGGTTGCGCCGGAGCACGATCGCGCTGTCGGCGGGCACGACCAGGACCTCGTCCCCCTTCGCGTCGGTCTCCACGACCGCGTTCTTCACCAGGTCGAAGGCGGTAGGCGACTGGGGGATGGCGGCCAGGGTCGCCGCCTGGGCGAGCGTGAGCTCGCGCAGATCGGTGACGCCGAAGTAGCTCTTGGCAGCCGCCGCGACACCGTAACTCTGGTTGCCGTAGAAGTTCTGGTTGAGGTAGTAGGTGAGGATCTGCTGCTTGCCTTCCACGCCTTCGCCGAAAGCCTGGGTCAGCCGAACCGATTGGATGATCTCCTTGATCTTGCGCTCGTACGTGCTGCCCTCGAATGCGCTGGGCGGCAGCAGGCGCGCGCGCACCAGCTGCTGGGTGATCGTGGAGGCGCCGCGGGCGCGACCGCGCACCGTGTCGTACGCGGCCGAAAGGATGGCCAGCGGGTCGAAGCCCGCGTTCTGCCAGTACGTCTTGTCCTCGATGCTGGTCGTGGCGTCGATCAGGATCGGCGGCAGGTCCTTGTACTCGACGAGCGCGCGCTTCTGCTGCCCGAAGCGGGCGAGCTCCACCTTGCCGGAGGAGTCGAAGACCACGGTCTGCTGCTCGAACTCGATGTTATCGAGCGTTTCCTGGGGGTCGGGCAGGCCCTGCGCGTAGACCGCGTAGGCACCCACGGCTCCGACGAAGCCGAGCATGCCGACGAGCAGGAACGTGCCGAAGAGGAAGAGGGGGAATGCCACGGCGGCCGTTCGGGCCGCGCTTCCTCCCCGGGGGCGCTTGCCACCGTTGCGGCGGTGGCGCTGGCGCCGCGCGAGGCTGGTTTCCATTCTTGGCCGCACGATAGCATGCTGGGAACGATGGACGCCCGAACAGACGATCGAACCGCCGTCTCTGCTCCGCCCGCGGACGATGGGATTTCCATGACGACCGATCTCGAGCCCGGCGGCCTGCTCGCGGAACTGAGCTGGCGCGGCATGCTGGCCGACGTCACCCCGGGCCTGGCCGAGCGGCTGGCGAGCGGCTCTCCGATCTCGGCCTACAACGGCTTCGATCCCACCGGACCCTCTCTGCACGTCGGGCACCTCGTGCCGGTCTTCGGCATGCTCCACCTCCAGCGCCATGGCCACCGTCCGATCGCGATCGTCGGCGGCGGGACCGGGATGATCGGCGACCCGTCAGGCCGCTCGGCCGAGCGCGTTCTCCAGACGCGCGAGACGATCGTTTCCAATACCGCGGCCATCCGCGTCCAGCTGGAGCGCTTCCTGGACTTTGCACCGGGGCCCACGGGCGCCCTGCTCATCGACAACTTCGACTGGCTGGGCCGATTGGGGCTGCTCGACTTCCTGCGCGACGTCGGCAAGCACTTCACGATCCCGTACATGCTGGCGAAGGACTCCGTCCAGAAGCGCCTGGACTCCGGCCTGAGCTTCACCGAGTTCAGCTACATGCTCCTCCAGTCGGCCGATTTCCTGCACCTGTACCGCGAGTTCGGTGTCGAGCTGCAGACCGGTGGGGTCGACCAATGGGGCAACATCACCGCCGGCCTCGAGCTGATCCGGCGCGTCGAGGGCGCAACCGGGGACGGCGGCGACCCTGCCCACGGCCTGAGCTTCCCGCTCCTGACCGCCCCGGGCGGCGAGAAGTTCGGCAAGACCGCGGGCAACACCCGGGTCTGGCTGGATCCGGCCCTGACGACGCCATACGCCTTCTACCAGTACTGGCTCGACTCCGCTGATGAGGCGGTCGGAGTCCTCCTTCGGCGCTTCACCCTGTTCGACCGGCCCTCGATCGTGCGGCTGGAGGCAGCGCACGCGACGGCCCCGGAGCGGCGGCGGGCGCAGGCCGCACTCGCCCGTGACATCACGGCACGGGTGCACGGCGCTGCGGCGGCCGAGGAGGCCCTCCGCGAGTCCCGGGCTCGCTTCGGCGGCGCCGACCTGGCCGGCGTCACGGCTGACGTCACGATCGAGCGCGCGGCCCTCGCCTCGGCGCTGGATTTCGCGACGGCCGTCGGCGCCGCGTCGTCGCGGTCGGAGGCGCGTCGGCTGATCACGCAGGGCGGGCTCACCATCAACGATGTTCGGATGATGGATCCTGCGGCGGCCGTGACGGACGACCGCGGTGGGCAGTTCCACGTGCGGATCGGCAAGAAGAAGGTGCTGATCGGCCGGATTGCGGACGCCTGAGGCGCGCGGTCACGCCCGGGGCGCTTGCCCCGGGCAGTTGCCGCCGACATGAACAGAGGAAGATGCCGTTCGGGGCCAGCATCACGCCGTGAGCGCTGAGGGCCGAGGCATCGTCCGGCCTCGTCGGCGATGCGCCGTTCGAACACCGCAGCGAAGCGCCGTGGGCGTGACGGGCTGAGCCACCGATCGGCACAATCGGCCCTGACACCACTGCAAGGAGGGCGGATGGCGACCGAATTCGGGAAGCTCGCGGCCCGCCGCCGGATCCCGTTCCCGCCGAGCGTGCCGTTCCCGAAGCGGGGCCGGCCGGAAGCGGACGTCCTCGCAGACATCAGGTCGCTGATCGCGGAGGACCCGTGGCCGGTCGAAGGTGACTTCGCCCTCGCGTACGCCGGTCCGCCGCACCCCATCGCCGCTCGCGCGGCGAACCTCGCCCGTGGCTCCATCTTCGTGGAGTGGGTGGAGGACATGTACCCGTCCGCATTCCGCCTCGAAAAGGAGGCCGTCTCGATGATGGCCTCCCTGCTCGGGGCGCCCGAGGGCGTCGGCTTCCTGACCACCGGCGGCACCGAATCGAACATCTCGGCCGTGCGGCTGGCCCGCGAGATCGGGGCGAAGAGCCGCCCGGAATTCATCCTGCCGACATCCGGCCACTTCTCGTTCCGGTTGGCGGCCGAGCTGCTGGGCGTGCGGATCCGCGACCTGCCGATCGACGAGGCGACGATGCGGCCGCGCGCGGAGCAGCTACCGCGCCTGGTCAACCGCAACACCGTCGGGATCGCCTGCTCGGCGCCGGAGGGCGCGTTCGGGCAGCTGGACCCGGTGGCGGAGTTCGCCGCCTTCGCCGAGCGCCGCGGGCTCCCGCTGCACGTCGACGCGGCCTTCGGCGGCTTCATCCTGCCGTTCCTGCGCGATCTCGGCGAGCCGGTGCCGCCCTTCGACTTCTCCCTGCCAGGCGTCACCACGATCAGCACCGACGGCCACAAGCTGGGCCTGATGCCGCTCACGACGGGTTTCTTCCTGGTCCGCGACCGCGACCTGCTGGCGCATATCCCCAGCGACGAGACGATGCTTCACACGATCACGTCCACCAAGCCCGGCGGGACGGCTGCCGCGGCGTGGGCGGTGCTCCAGGCCCAGGGCCGGGACGGCTATCGCGAGACCGTCCGCCGGGCCATGCGCACGGTCGGAACACTGGCCGACGGGATCGCCGCCATCCCCGGGCTGCGCGTGGTGATGCCACCATTCATCACGGTGCTCTGCTTCACGGCAGATGACCTGGACGTCGCGGCGATCCACGAGGGCCTTCGGCGCCGCGGTTGGGGCTCCTCCTATGGGCCGATCAACGGCATCCCGATTGTCCGGCTCTCCATCAGCCCGTATCGAACGCCAGCCCAGGCGCGTGGCTTCCTTGCGGCGCTGCGCGAGACGGTCGCGGAGGTGGGAGCGTGAGCACGGGCCACGTGATGACGGTGGCGGGTCCGGCCGATCCGGGGTCACTCGGGTTCACGCTGCCGCACGAGCACCTCTACATCAACCAGTGGCACATCCCCGAGCGGTTCGACTACCCACTGCTGACCGACGACGATGACATCCTGGCCGACGAGATCGGCCGGTTCGCTGCCGCCGGCGGACGGACGATCGTCGAGTGCACGACGCCCGACGCCGGACGCCAGCCCGCCCGCCTGCGCGCGATCGCGGAGCGCACGGGGCTCATGGTCGTCATGGCGTGCGGCTGGTATCGGGCGCCCTACTACCGGCCCGAGGACCGGATCGAGCGACGGTCCGTGCGCGACCTTACCGCGGGCCTCATCCACGAGATCCGCGAGGGCGAGACCGAGTCAGGGTTCCGACTGCGACCCGGCCTGATCGGCGAGATCGGCGCCGAGAAGGGCTGGGTCTCGCCGATCGAGGAGCGCACGCATCGCGCAGCCGGGCAGGCCGCCGCGGCGACCGGGCTGCCGCTCTTGACGCACTCGGTCTACGGGGACGTCGGCCTGGAGCAGTTGACCCTGTTCGAGTTGGAGGGGGCCGATCCGGGCCGGGTGGCCATCGGCCACGCGGACACGACGCTGGATCTGGGGTACCTGCTGGCGATCCTCGGCCGCGGCGCGCTGGTGATGTTCGATTCGTTCATGGACATGCGCGGCCGGCAGGAGGAGCGGGCGATCTCGCTCGTCCGGGAGCTCGTCGACCGCGGGTTCGTGCACCGGATCCTGCTCTCGCTCGACGTCTGCCGCACGAGCCACCTCACGTTCGGGGGTGGCGGCGGCTTCGGTTACCTGGCGACGACGGTCGTGCCGCGACTGCGGGCAGCGGGCGTCGACGAGGCGGCCATCCACGCACTCACGGTGACGAATCCGGCACGCTGGCTGACGATCGGAGGGGGCTGATGGCAGGGCTGGCGCGAACGGTGCTGGGCGACGTGGACCCGTCGGGCTGGGGGGTCACGCTCGTCCACGAGCACCTGGTGGTCGACTGGGGCGAACTGCAGGGCAAGCCCAAGCTCCGCTTCGGGTTCGAGGAGGGCGTGGGCCGGATCGTCGAGCGCTTGGCGGCCGCCCGGGCGGACGGCGTCGGCGGGCTGGGGGAGTGCACGCCGATCGGGACCGGTCGCTACGCGGACGTGATGGTGGAGGCGTCGCGTCGGAGTGGCGTGGCGATCGTTGGGGCCACCGGCTTCTTCCACGAGGGCTGGACGCCGATGCACCCGCTCGCGAAGGCCCTGGACGTGGATGCGCTGACGGACGTCTACGTGCGCGAGATCACCGAGGGCATGGGCGCCACCACAGTGCGCGCGGGCCTCATCAAGTGCGCGACGGGGGAGGGGAGCATCCCCGTCGCCGAGGAGAAGCTGCTCCGCGCGACGGCGTGCGCACATCGCGCGACCAACGCCCCGATCGTGGCCCACATCACCGAGTCGATGGAGAAGGAGCAACTCGACATCTTCGAGTCCGAGGGCGTGGACCCGTCCGCGGTCTGCATCTCGCATGTGGGGAGCGGGGAGCGCTGGCAGGAGCGGCTGCTGGGTGCGCTGCGGCGCGGGGCGAACGTCAGCGTGGACATGATCACGTATGACTTCGCGCCCGACGAGGAGCGGATCGGCGTGGTGCGCGTGGCCGCGGACGCCGGGTTCGCCGGGCAGGTGATGCTCGCCCACGATGCGCTGGTGCTGCAGTCCGGGCCGGAGCAGATGTTCGGGATCGGGCCGTCCGACTTCGGGTACATCCCGCGGGTGTTCGTGCCCAGGCTGATCGCAGCCGGGGTGGACGCGGCGGCGGCCTGGGCGATGGTCCGCGAGAACGCCCAGCGGTTCCTGGCCCGGTTCTAAGGGGCGCCTCTGTCCTGGCCCCCACCGGCGTCATGCGTGGGGCGCACGCACGGACCGCCATGCCGCCCCACCATCCGTCCGATGCACGCCAGCGCCACGTCGGCTTCGCCAAACCTCTGGCGCGTCGCCCTGCCGTGCACCCCACGCATCCATTGGCGAGGTGGCGGCTGGTTCGTACGCCGGACGCACGACCCCGCAAGCCGGAAGGTCAGGCGGAGTGCCGGTCCCGCAACACCTGCAGCGACTCCGACGGCGGAACCCCACGCTCCACCAGGAGCACCAGGGTGTGGTACAGCAGGTCCGCCACCTCGCCCGCGAGGCCCGCGCGGTCGTCGTTCTTGGCGGCCAGCAGGACCTCGGTGGCCTCCTCCGTGACCTTGCGGGCCACGGCGTCCACGCCGCCGTCGAGGAGCTTCACGGTATAGGAGCCCTCGGGCCGCTCACCCGCTCGGCGCTGGAGCGTGGACCAGAGCGTTTCGAGCCAGGCGAATCCCTGCGCAGGGAGCGGAACCTCGGACCAACCGAGCTCGTCGAAGCAGGACCGGGTGCCGCGGTGGCACGTGGGCCCCGCGGGATCCACGGTGAACAGCAGCGCGTCCGCGTCGCAGTCAAGGGACACGGCCCGCAGGCGCAGGACGTTGCCGCTCTCCTCGCCCTTCCGCCAGAGCCGGCCCCGGGAGCGGGAGTGGAAGTGCACCTCGCCGGTGGACAGGGTCGCGGCGAGCGCCTCGGCGTCCACCCAGGCGAGCATCAGGACGCGCCCGTCGCGGGCGTCCTGGACGATCGCCGGCACCAGGCCGGACTCGGCCCATGCAATGTCGGTCGGCTTGATCATGCCAGCGCCTCTTCCATGCGCACCGCGATGCCAGCCCGCGCCATCGCGACCTTGACCGACGCGATGGAGTGCTGGCGGCGATGGAAGATGGACGCCGCGAGGACCGCGTCAGCGCGCCCGTCACGGACCGCGGCGACAAAGTCCTTCGGTCCCGACGCACCGCCCGACGCAACCACCGGCACCTCCACCGCATCGCTGATGGCGCGCAACAGCTCGGTGTCGAAGCCGGACTGGGTGCCGTCACGGTCGATGGACGTGACGAGGAGTTCACCGGCGCCGAGCGCCGCCGCGCGCGCGGCCCATTCCACGGCGTCCAGCTCGGTCGCGACGCGGCCGCCGCGGACGTAGACCCGCCACCGGACGGCCTGCGGCGCAGCCGCATCAACGGGCTCTCGCTTGGCGTCGATCGCCACGACCACCGCCTGGCGCCCGAACCGCCGCGCACAGCGCGCGACCAGCGAGGGATCGGCAACTGCCGCGGTGTTGAGCGAGACCTTGTCGGCGCCGGCACGGAGCACGTCGCGCATCTCCTCTACGCGCCGCACACCGCCGCCGACCGTCAGCGGCACGAACGCGCGTCGCGCCGTCCGCTCCACGATGTCCAGCAGGGTGCCGCGGCCCTCCGGCGCGGCCGTGATGTCGAGGAAGACGATCTCGTCGGCACCCTCGCGGGCGTAGCGCTCCGCGAGTTCGGGTGAGTCGCCCTCGTCCACGAGGTCCACGAATCTCGTGCCCTTGACGACGCGGCCATTGGCCACGTCGAGGCACGGGATGACGCGATGGCATAGCATCAGGCCGCCACCTCGCGCACGGCATCCGGCGCCCGGACTGCATCCAGCGACCGCACGAAGTTGGCAAGCAGGCGCAGCCCGTCGCGGCCGCTCCGCTCAGGGTGGAACTGGACCCCGAACAGGTTGCCGCGCCGGACGGCGCTCACGAACGGCTCGCCGTGCGTCGTCTCGGCCACGACGAGATCGTCCGTCGCCTCCGACAGCGGCCGGCCGGCATACGAATGGACGAAGTAGAAGTTCGCGCCGGCGGCAATGCCCTCGAACAGCGGGTCGTCCCGGCGGCGCTCCACCTGGTTCCAGCCGATGTGCGGCAGGCGCGGCGCATTCTCCAGGCGGACGGTCCGGCCGGGCAGCAGGCCGAACGTCCGGGCCCCGTCCTCGTCGGAGCCCTCGAACAGCATCTGCAGGCCGAGGCAGATGCCGAGGTAGGGACGGTCCGCTTGCGCCCACGCGAGGATGGGCTCGAGCAGGCCGCGGCGCCGGAGCCGGTTCATGGCCGGCCGCGCCGCCCCGACGCCGGGAACGATCATCCCGTCGATGCCCTCCAGGGCATCAGGCGAGTGCGCCAGCACGACATCCGCGCCGACCGCCCGCAGCCCCTGGTCGATGCTGACGAGGTTGCCGGCGCCGTAGTCGACGACGGCGATCCGTGGGCCGCTCATTCCAGGACGCCCTTGAGCGAGGCGACGGCCCCACCGCGCCGCGGATCGATCTCGCAGGCCACGCGCAGCGCCCGACCCAGCGCCTTGAAGACCGCTTCAGCCAGGTGGTGGTCGTTGCGGCCGGCACCGCGGACGTGAAGGGTGGCCCCCGCGGTCCGCGCGAACGACTCGAGCGCATGCTCCACCAGCTGCGTGGGCAGCGTCCCGACGCGCTCGCCACGGAACGGCACGTCAATCAGCGCGTATGGCCGGCCGCCGATGTCGATGACCGCCGTCGCCAGCGACTCGTCCATCGGCACGGTCGAGTCACCGAAGCGGTTGATCCCCGCGCGGTCGCCGAGCGCCTGCGCGAACGCCGAACCGAGCACCAGCGCCACGTCCTCCACGGTGTGGTGCTCGTCCACGTGGAGGTCGCCGGTGACGTCGATGTCGAGGTCGAACAGGCCGTGGTGGGCGAGCGACGAGAGCAGGTGGTCGTAGAAGCCGACGCCCGTGCGCACGGTGGCGGCACCGGTGCCGTCGAGGCGGAGAGAGAGGGCGACGGCCGTCTCGCGCGTCTCGCGGCGGACGCCGGCCGCGCGGGGAGCGGCCGTTCCGGTGTCGGTCATGCGGCGTTCTCCCCAAGGGCTCGCTCGATCTCAGCGGCGGAGCGGAGCAGCCGATCGTCTTCGTCGGGATCCCGAACCGTGAATCGCAGCGACGCGTTCAGCGGGTGGCCCGCCCCGAACGTGCGCGGCACGATGCCGCGGCGCAGCAGGCCCTCGGCGACGGCCTCGGCTCGCTCGGGCGTCCCGAAGTCCACCAGGATGAAGTTCGTTACGCTGGGCCCGGGTCGCCAGCCGATCGCGCGCATGGCTTCGGACAGCCGGGAACGCTCGGCCCGGACGCGTTCCACGGTCTCGCGCAGGGCGGGCTGGTCGCGCAGTGCCTGCTCGACCACCGTGATGGAGATGGTCCCCACCGAGCCCGGCGGACGATAGGGCTCCATGCGCTCGAGGGTCTCGCGCCGCGCCAGGGCGAATCCAACCCGGAGGCCGGCCAGGCCGTACGCCTTGCTCGCGGTCCGGACGACGACGAGGTTGGGATACGTGCTCCGCAGCGACAGGACCGTGTCGCCGCTGAACTCGGCGTAGGCCTCGTCGACCGCGACGGCAGGCGGTGTGCGACCGTCGGCCGCCGCATCCTCCGCCAGTCCATCGAGCAGGGCCGCCACGACGCCCGGCGGTTCCGCGAGGCCGGTCGGGTTGTTCGGGCTGCAGAGCCAGATCAACGTCGACTCGCGGGCGGCGGCGCGCATCGCCGGCACGTCGATTGCCCAGCCCTGTTCCGCGGGGAGGCGCGGCACGAGCGCCACGGTTGCGCCCCGCTGCTCGCTGACGACGCGGTACATGGAATACGTGGGGATCGGCACCACGGCGCGCCCCCCGCCGGGCGGCAGGAACGCCTTGGCCGTGATGTCGAGCACCTCGTCCGCACCGGCACCGACCAGCACCTCTTCCCCGGCGACGCCGTACGTCTCGGCCGCCGCGAGCGAGAGGCGCCGGTAGTCCGACGGCGGGTATTCGGAGAGGGACGTTTCGAAGCGGCGCGTCTGGAAGCCGCGCTCCAGGGCGCGCCAGAGGACCTCGGGCGGCCGGGGCGAGGTGTTTAGATCGAAGCGGAGGATGTCCTCGACCCTGACCCCGTAGCGCTCGGCGACTGCCTCGTTGGTGGCTTCCCACGTGTAGACGGCCGGCGCGGTGGGCAGGGACATCGTGACGGGCGTCGGGCTCATCGGGGGCTCCGGGCGAAACGGGAGCGGACGGCGTCCGCGTGTGCGTCGAGACCTTCGGCATCGGCAAGGGTGACGATCGTGTCGCGCAGCGCGGCGAGGCCGTCCTGCGTGATCCGCTGGACTTGGACGAACTTCCCGAAGTCCGTGACGTCCAGCGCACCGCTGGCGCGTGCCAGGCCGCCGGTCGGCAGGACGTGGTTGGCGCCCGTGGCGTAGTCGCCGGCCGATTCCGGCGCCCACGGGCCGACGAAGAGGCTGCCGGCGTTGCGCAGCCGGGCAACCGCCGGCTCCAGGTCCTCGTCGCGGAGTTCCACGGACAGGTGCTCCGGGGCGTAGGCGTTGACGAACGAGATGGCCGCGTCGAGGTCCGGTGCGAGGACGATCCGTCCGTGCCGCTCGAGGCTGCGCTCGAGGACGGCCTGGCGGGGCGCGCGTGCGACGCGTCGAGCGATCGCTGCTTCGACCTGGTCCGCGAGGATCGCGCTGGTCGTCACGAGGATCGCGACGGAGTCCGGGCCGTGCTCTGCCTGGGTGAGGAGATCCGCGGCCACAAGCTCGGGGTCCGCGGACCCGTCGGCCAGTACGAGGCCCTCGGACGGGCCCGCCGGCAGGTCGATGCCGACCTCGCCCGCCAGCTCCAGCTTGGCGGCGGTCACCCAGACGCTGCCGGGGCCGACGATCCGGTCGACCCGCTCCAGGCCCAGATCGGGCATGCCGAACGTCAGCGCGGCGATGGCCTGAGCGCCGCCGGCAACCAGCACCTGGTCAACCCCGAGCAGGCCGGCCGCGCCGAGCACGATCGGATCCAGGCCGCCGGGGCCGGCCGGGGAGGCGACGACGATGCGGCCGACACCGGCAACCTGCGCCGGGACCACGGTCATGACCAGCGACGAGGGGAGGGGAGCCTGGGCGGCGGGGACATAACAGCCCACGCTGCCGATCGGCGTCCAGCGACGTTCGATGTCGACGCCCGCGACGATCTGCGTCCGGGTCGTCCCGGGCCGCTGGGTCTCGGCGAAACGGCGGACGTGGTCGATCGCCTGGACGAGGGCCCGGCGGACCCCCGGCTCGAGAGCCTCTCGGGCGGCAGCAAGCGATTCCGCGTCCAGGAGCAGCCGGCCGTCCGGGAGCCCGCCGCCGAACCGAACGTTGAGCTCTCGGACCGCGTCGGACCCGCGGGCACGGACGTCGTCGACGATGGCCCGTGTCCGATCGCGGACCGTCGCGTCGGGCACCGCGTTGCGCCGCACGAGGGGCCGCGCCTCGTCCACGGTGAGTCGAGGGATCGCGAGGGGCATTATCGCGGTCACGGGACGATCTTCTCGATCGGCAGGACGAGGATGCCCGACGCGCCGGCGGCCTTGAGCCGCGGCAGGAGGCCCCAGACCGCGTCCGAGTCCACGACGGAGTGGATCGCGATCATGCCGCTGTGTGCAAGCGGGATCACCGACGGCGACTCGAGGCCCGGCAAAAGGTCCTCGAGCTCGGAGAGCTTCGCGGCGGGGGCGTTCATCATCACGTACTTCTTGCCGCGCGCCGCCAGCACCGCCGAGAGCATCGTGTCGATGGCGTTCAGCTCCGCAGTGCGGCCGATCTGGGCGCCCGGGTTGGCGATCAGAACCGCTTCCGACGAGAGGACGTCGCCGATGGGGCGGAGGCCGTTCATCACGAGCGTCGAGCCGGTCGAGACGAGGTCCACGATCGCCTCGGCCAGCCCGAGGCGAGGCGCCACCTCGACGGCCCCGGACAGCGGGATGACGTCGATCGGGATCTTCCGCTCCGCGAAGAAGCGGCGGGTGATGTTCGGGTGGGCCGTGGCGATCCGCAGGCCCGCCAGATCCTCCACCCTCTGGTACGAGGAACCCGCAGGCGCCGCGGCGGCCAGCCGGCAGCGGCCGTAGCCCAGGGTGCGCAGGCGCGGCAATTCCGCCCCGGCCTCGGCCAGGAGGTCGATCCCGGTCACGCCGATGTCCGCAACGCCGTCGCCGACGAACTCCACGATGTCGTTCGTGCGGACGAACAGGATGTCCAGATCAAAGTTCTGGACGCGCGCCACGAGGGTACGGTCGTGCTCCTCGAAGACGAGGCCCGCATCGTGGAGCAGGGCGAGCGTCGGCTCCACCAGGCGGCCCTTGTTCG
>Ga0194132_10008466_pt1 | contig 14682 bp, 9 predicted proteins | sample TA2KigOf80mmetaG_FD_148612 | JGI IMG/M metagenome (GOLD analysis project Ga0194132, IMG submission 148612) | Freshwater microbial communities from Lake Tanganyika, Tanzania - TA2015054 Kigoma Offshore 80m | ecosystem: Environmental > Aquatic > Freshwater > Lake | place: Tanzania: Lake Tanganyika... | reverse complement strand
AGAAGAGAGGGCGTTTCGCGCGCCGCCGGAGCCCGGCGGGTGACCTCGAAGTCGGGGTCTCGCTTCGGGTTGTGAACAGTGGGCGATAAAGGACTCGAACCTTCGACCTCACGGGTGTGATCTGGTGATGGGCGGATGACGAAGGGATCGTCACTTGCGATCGCGAGCGGCTTCGCGCGGTGCGACTCAAGCCGATGCGGTCACTGTGCTTGCGACGTTTGCCTGGACATCGACGCGAACGTAACTCGCGTGTCGCCGGCAGCGAGCGGTTCCGCGCGTGATCGCCGCTGATGCTCGCACCCGCGCGCGAGGCGTCGCGTGAATCGCGGACTCCACGCTGAAATCGCGGCTCTCGCGTCACGGACAGCCCGAAGTTTCCGACCGTCACGAGCGTCGCGACGATCGCGACACGCACCAAAGTCGCGCGACTTGCCCCGCTCGGGGCGTGTTCGTGAGGTCGAAGGTTCGCGACGCCGATCGCGGTGGTCATCGCAGAGCTCAAGACGCGCCGCACGCACCACGGCGAACGCCGTATCGAGACGTGTTCACTCCCCGATCCGCGGTCTCCGCGAGGTCCGCGCGAGGTCCGCACAAGGCCCTGACGAGGACCGCGGAGCGGTCCACGCGACCATCCAGATCGTCGCGAGTCATGCGGGCACTCACGCGATGCATCGAGCGGTCCACGCGAGGTCCGAGGTCCGAGCCGAGGCGCGAGCAGCGGTGGAGCGGAGGTCAGGACCGCACCAGCGGTCCGGACCGCGGAGGAGGGGGCATCGGAAACGGTGTCCAAGCTCTCGGCAGGCTCCGTTTGCGGTCGACTTCCACCGGCGGGGCGGTCTCTGATGAAGGGGGCCGACCTTGGGACGCGACCGATTCGACGCCGGCTCAAGCGTGGTGCGATCGACGTCATCGACGTCTTCGAACGAGACGAGGTGTCGACGCCGGCCGGGTCGCGTTGGTTGGATGGGGCGTCGGTCCCGCCGTAGCATCCGAACATGCCGACGCTTGCCGAGGTTCTGCACGAACTCCACCGCCTGCAGCCGCACTTGGCGCGGCGGAATGTCGTCCGAATCGGCGTGTTCGGTTCCGTCGCACGCGGCGAGGCCCGCCCGGACTCCGACATCGACATCCTCGTCGAGTTGACCGGCGCCGGCGATCTGTTCGACCTCGTGGGAATCAAGCTGCTGCTCGAGGAGGCCTTGGGCAGGCGGGTCGACGTCGTTCCGATCGGCGGCTTGAAGAAGGACGCGCGAGAGACCGTCCTGCGGGAAGTTCGATATGCCGCGTGACGATGCCGCGCGTGTCCGCGACATCGCCGAGGCCTGCGCCCGCATCGTGAAGTGCACCACGGGCCGGACCGAGGCGTCCTTCGCGGCCGACGCGTGCTGGTTCGTGCGGTCCTCCACGACTTCGCGGTGATCGGCGAGGCTGCGAAGGGCATCTCGGTGACTCTGCGGGCTGCTCATGCAGAGGTGCCTTGGTCCGAGATGGCGGGCATGCGGGACGAGGTCGTCCACCAGTACTTCGGCATCGACGCGTCGATCGTCTGGCGTGCGGCGACGAGCAGTGTCCCCCGGGTCATGGTCCAGCTCGGATCGCTCCTGGACTGACCTCGCCGCCGTCGTCTCGAGCGCGAGGCGCCGCGCGGTCGACCTCGAGCATCGCATCAAGGGTCCTTCACGGTCCGAGTTCACGAGGTCGAGCACCGCCACCTTCCCCGAGTGCGTCGCGCTGATCGCCAATCGTCTTGAAGGCCGAAGCGCGCGGTCAGATCCACGGACCGCCGGGTTGCCAGATCCCACGCGCCTCCCGACCCGCCGACACCGACGCGAAGATCGGCTCGAGGAAGATCGAGAGCGCTCCGACCACCCGGTTGAGCGAGTCGTGTGGTCCGTCGGCGCGAAGTCTGCGGCAGAACGCCGTCCATTGGGCCTGCCTCGCCGGGTCGGACGCGAACGCCGCGGTCAAGCCGGCGATCGGCTCCTCGGGGATCGCAACACCCCGCCGCTCCGCGGTAGCGCCAAGGGCGCGGCACAGTCCGGCCGCCTCGAAGCGTCGGGTGCGCGACAGATGCAGGAGATCGAAGTAGTCCTTCAGCCGCGAGTTGAGGAGCCCGCGTTCGATCATCGCGAGCGCCTTCTCGGCAACGACCGTCTCGACCGGGTAGGCGCGGAGTTGCGCACGCGGCAGGTCGATGATCGCGGGAAACTCGATCGCCTCGGGACCGGGCGTCACCGCGTCGCCGAAGCCTACGTCGATCTGGAGCCTGATCCGCGCCTTGCCGAGCGTGGTCGTCATCGTCACCCGAACGCCGACTTGCTCGTGAAGCGTTCGAATCCCCGCGGTCTCGATTCCTGCAGGATCGAAGGTGAGGCCGTCGTCTTCGGCCTTGACCGAGACGATCTCGCGCATCAGTGCCTCAACGCGTTCGGGCGTGGCGTCTTCCACGCCAAGCAGATCGAGATCGCGGGTCACGCGATGCGGCATGCCCTCCCACGCCACGAAGAGCATGGCCCCCTTGAGCAGGAAGGAGTTCGAGTGGATCGACCGCGAGAGTCGGTAGAGAAACCGCTCCGCTGCGAATCGAACCAGGACCTGCTCGAACTCCTCGCCGCGTTCGCGAGCGACGTTCAGCAGGCGCTGCTTGACCGAGGCGGCGATGTCGCCGATCGGGCGTTTCATCGGTCGCTCTCCGGTGTGCCCTCGGTCACAGCAGGGCCTCGAGGTACGGACGCATCACGTGCTCGACGCGGCAGACCGTGGCCGCTCGAAGCAGTTCGTCCGGCGTGGCCCGCCGGCCTCCGATCGCCTCGCGGAGCGCTTCGATCGCCACGTCGAGCCCGATCTTGTTCCGGTACTTGAAGAGGTCGGCGACCGTCTTCGCCACGTTGTAGACCTTGACCGCCACACCCTCGATGTGGTGGGTCTCGACGCCGAAGGCGAGCGCCTCGCCGGAGAAGCGCACGATGCGCAGCGGCGGCACGGCCTGCGCCGGCTTGCGGGACCACGGATCGATCGCCATCCAGACCTCCCACGGGTTCTGCACGGTGAGTCCATGGAAGACGAGCGCCGACAGCAGGCAGACGACGCCATGCGGGACAAGGGTCGCCGCGACGGCGGGCGAGTGCTTCTCGGTAAGTTCGTGGTCCGCCGCGATGTAGACCCCGCGTGCGAGGCGCTGCAGCGCTCCCGACGCGACGAGCTCGCGAAGACGGGGGCGGCCGATGCCGAGCGCCTCGAGGTCGCGGCTTCTGACGATGCCGCGGTCGAGCACTGCCTCGATCGGCGAGCGGACTTGGACAGCGGACTTCGATCGAGCCGAGGCGTTCGTGCGCGTGGGCGACTTCGCCGCCGCATTCGACTTCGGGGTCGCCTTGGCGATGGTGGCGGATCTCGCGGCTGGCTTGGTCGTCGATCGGCCCTTCGATGCAAGCGAGGGCTTGAGAGCGGACCGTGCCTCGGGCTTGGTCCTGGCTCGATTCCTCGAGGCGGGTGCGGACTTCGGCTTCGGAGCGGGGCGAGTCATGAGAGGTCGATCAAATCGTCTGTAGATATTGACAAGTACCGACGTATTGTATCGGCAAGATCCCGCTCCTCGATGCGGTCGATCCTGCCGGACGACCGCCCCCGGCTGCGAAGTCTGCTCGAGCGGAGCTTTGCAGGCGCGACTCGGCGCGGGGCGGGGGCGAGGCGCGATCACCCGGGCGGGATCGATCCGCCGACCGGCTCATCCCACGGACTCGCTTGGCTGGCGATTCGGGCCCTCGTCCGGACCTGGAATTCCGCCGCAAGGTCGACTCCCGGAGTCATGGCGCCACCCATGTCCCCGAACAGGCGTGACCCATGTCCCCGAACGCTGCGGCCCGCGTGGCTGCGCCTCCCGGGTCGCCAGCGGTCGATGCCGGGCCGGGAGCCGACTGGATCTGACGCTCGGGCCTGCATCTACCTTCAAACTTTTTGAAGGTTCATGCAGTGACGTATCGGGACCCCAAAGTCGCGCTCCGCACCCTGACCGAGGTCGCCGCCTCGCAGGGTGGTTGCTTCACCGCCCGGCAGGCCGACGAGGCCGGCTATGACGCGCCGCATCTCTCGTATCACCTCGGCGCCGGCAACATCGAGCGCGTCGGGCACGGCCTCTACCGCCTGCCGTCGCTGCCTCCATCGGAGCATGACGATCTGGTCCGACTGTGGCTGTGGAGCCGCGGCCGCGACGATCGTCCGCAGGCGGTCGTCTCGCATCAGACCGCGCTCGTGCTGCACGACCTGGCCGAGTTCATCCCCCGCGCGATCCACCTGACGGTTCCGCCGGGATTCCGCAAGCGAGCACCCGAGGGCTGCGTGCTGCACAAGTCCAGCCTCGACGCGAGGCAAACCCAGCCGATCGGGCCGCTGCCGGTGACCACTCCGCTGCGAGCACTGCGCGATCTTGCCGGCGATCCATCCCTGCCCGCCGAGCAGTTCACCCATGCCGTGCGCGTTGCGGCGGCGCGAGGGCTGATCGGCGCGGGGGCCGTGAAGACGCTTCTTGCCGGCGAGGCGCCGCGTCCCCGGAAGCGCCGCAGCGAGCGCGCATGACGCGAAGCGACGCGAACGCCGAGTCGTTCCGACAGTCGCTCGAGGCGCGGCTGCGCCGCCTGACCGCGGAGCGTCACATGCAGATCGGCGGCTGGCTGCGGCAGGGCGGAGTCGAAGACCCGCAGGCGATGCGCGATCGCTTCGCCGGCCTGCGCCGCTACGCCGAAGCGATGGAGGACACGGCGCTCCTTCGTGAGATCGAGCGGGTGGTAGCCGAGGGGTAATGCAGCGGAGGGCTCGTTGCTGCGGCGCGACGGCGGAGCACGAACCTTGCCTTATGATTCGAGTTTGCCCGGAGGCAGTGAATGCACGCAGCAATCGTGGCAGCCGAGAAGCTCTTGCACGGATCGTCCGTGTACCTCATCCCGCACTTCCAGCGGTCGTATTCGTGGGGCAAGAAGCAGTGGCAACGCCTCTGGGACGACGTGCTGGCGCTGGCCTCGGATCACGCGGCGCCGGCGCACTTCATCGGTCCACTGGTCTGTCGCCAGCTTCAGCGAGGCCCCGGCGACAGCATCGGTCGATTCGAAGTGATCGACGGCCAGCAGCGGTTGACCACGATCTCGATCCTCCTGGTGGCGATGCGCGATCACGCCCGATCGGAGAGCGAGAACGATGCTGCCGCGCAAATCCACGAGGACTACCTCGTTCACCATCGCCGCCTAGGCAGCGAGCGCTTCAAGCTCGTGCCACGTCTTCAAGACCGGAGAGTCTGGAACGCGATGGTCGAGCGATCACAGCATGCCGACCTTCCGCCGGGGGAAGCCTCCGTGATCGACGAAGCGTGGACGTGGTTTGCCGGCCGAGTCGCTTCGTTGCGGTTCCTCGGCCCCGGCGAGACCTCGGATCCCTCCGACCCGGACTTCCGATCCGTCCTTGAGGCGGTGGTGCAGCGCCTGGCCTTCGTCTCGATCACCATCGACGACGACAACCCATACCGGGTCTTCGAGAGCCTCAACACCACCGGACTCGCGCTCAGCGAGTTCGATCTCGTTCGCAACCACCTGTTCATGCAGGTGCCGCTCGACGATCAGGAGCGCTTCGAGTCCGACGCCTGGGCGCCTTTCGAGCGCCTCTGGGCCGACGCGGTCGGAGCCGGCGGAGGCGCCGAGCGCGTCGCCACCCGGTTCCTGCACGACTTCCTGACGCAGAGCTTCGGGAGATTCAAGCGAGGTGAGATCTTCATCCGCTTCCGTCACTGGGCGGAAGACCAGATCCGGCGGGGCGACACCGACTCGTACGACATCGTCCGAGTGCTGGCCCAGTTCGCGGAGCATGCCAATCGAATCCGGTCTGCGGAGACCATTCGAAGCCTGCGCGCGATCGGGGAAGCGGGGGCCGATTGGCCGAACGACGAGATCGATCAGGCTCTGCTTCGACTCGCGTACTGCGACGGCGGGAGCGCCACGCCACTGGTCCTTGAACTGCTCGAACGCGCTCGCAAAGGCGGCCTTGACCGAGCAGAGCTGCTCGGCTGCTTGCAGGACCTGACGAGTTTCCTCGTGAGGCGATCGATCACCAAGGACTCGGCGAAGGCCTACAACAGGAGCCTTGCCGAGGCGTCAAGGCGTGTGCGGGCGCCGGTGCGCGAGACCCTCTGGCAGGAACTTCACGCGATCGGCTGGCCGAGCGACGAGGCATGCCTCGAGGCCATTCATCGCCACCGCATCTACACGAGCGATCCGGGCAAGGCTCGGCTCATTCTGGAGGAGCTCGAACGGGCCTCCGGAACCCGCGAGCCCGTGCAACTGGCGCGTTTGCAGATCGAGCATGTCCTTCCCCAGACCTTGAGCGGAGAAGGCGAGGGGCCTTGGCGCGATGCTCTCGGCGCCGACTCCGACCTCAAGCATGCGGAGCTGGTCGACACGCTCGGCAACCTGACGCTGACGGGTTGGAACGTCGAACTCTCGAACCACCCCTTCACGCGGAAGCGGCTCGAGTACCAGCGAAGCCCGCTCAAACTCAACGACGCCATCGGCCGGAGTCCGCAGTGGACTCCCGAGGAGATCGAAGCTCGATCGGCGAGTCTGATGAGCGCGTTCCTGGGCCGCTTCCCGCGCTTTGGCACGCCGGTTCCTCCGCGACGCGCGGTGCAGCGGGGCGTCGATCGGGCCAACCGGTCTCGCCGCTTCTGGAACCTCTTCCTCGATCACGTGGAAGCGCTCGGCGGCGGACGGGTTCAGGCGGTCGTGGGGAGCAAGCCCAATCTCACCTGCCACACCCGGTATCGAACGATTGTCACGCTTCCGTGGATCGACCTGCGTCGGCAGTGCTTCGGGATCTGGATCCAGTTCAAGGGCAAGTACGGCAGCGCGATCTTCGAGCAGATCCGGCCCAGCCTCGATCGCGTGCGAATGGCGCTTGCCTCGGACTTCACGCTCACCCTCACCGACAGCAAGCGTCCTCGGCTGCAGTTGCCGGCGCAGTACCTTCCAGCGGACAGCGCGGTCAGCGACTCCGAGATCGCGCATCGCCTCGCTGAACACTTCCTCGACGTCCGCTCGCGGCTCGACCAAGCGCTCGATGGTCTCGGCCTCCCGCTCCGTCGGTCTCGCGACGACAACGCCAACCGAAGACATCGCTGGAGTCGAAGCCTCATCGACACGGCCAAGGCCCTGACCCCTCTTCATGCCAACAGCAGTTGCGGCTACGGGCAGGAGGTCTTCACCAATGCGAAGTTCCCGGGCGGCCGGTACCTCTACATCGTGACCCTGAAGTCCTGTCAAGTGTGCCTGACTATTCATCGGCGATCATCGGAGGAGACGGTGCACCAGCGGCGATTCGATCACTTCCACGAACGTCGGGCGGAGATCGAGGCGGCGATGGGCCCGCTGACCTGGTCCCGCGACGACAGCACCTCGTACGCGAGGATCTCGCTGACCCTCGAGGGCGGCTCGGGTGCCGACGAAGTCGAGTGGCCTGAGATCCAGACCCGCTTGGCGAAAGCCATGATCAGGTTGCACGCGACGCTCAACCCGATCATCGAGAGCAAGGAGTTTCGGGCGATTTGAAGGCGGTAGTCGGTGGGTCTAGAAAGGCGCTGCCGATGGATCGCGTTCCCAGTCCTGCGATCGATCACGGTCTTCCCCGTGTCCTTGCGGATCTCCTGGATCACCTGGACAGTCACCGGCAGGTCGTGCAGCTCGCACGAGTCGGAAGGAGCCTCGATGCCCACGGCCCGGCACAGCGATGCCAGCTTCAGGCGGCCCATGCCCGCGGCCTTCGGGTTCACGTGCTCCAACATGAAGCGGTCCTCGGAACACGGACTTGTGGACCCCACGGCCTGGGCGACGCACCCGGACCCGGAACCGCCTGAACACGCCTCTCCAGAATCTACTCTCGGGTTTGATCGGTACTTGAACTCAGGGGGACGGAAACCAGGGAGGACGCTTGTGGTTCCAGTGATAGATGCCGAAGTTGTTCCAGATGGTCGACTCGTACTCATGGGAGGCGGACAGACCCCCAGTTGCTGAGCAGGATTGACAAGTCGGCACCGTCCACAGTCCCGTCGTCATTGAGATCGCCGATCTCTGGCGATCGGATCCCCCAAATCGACAGAAGCACGCTTAGGTCGGCTCCATCGACAACTGAGTCGAGGTTGAAGTCTCCAAGTGCGTAGCTGCAGAGGTCAAGGCGACCGTCCATGTTGAGGTCAAGGCTCGGATCGATCGCCAGTTCGCACTCGTCGGGGACGTCGTCGCCGTCGCAGTCCCGTGGATCCGGCGAGTACGCCTCGCATGAATCAAGCGAGCCATTCAGATTGCAGTCGAGGAACGGGTGTGTCTGCAGTTGGCACTCATCCCACACTCCATCTCCATCGCAGTCTGGCAAGGTTTGGTAGGCGATCGAGAGTTCAGCGAACGAGATGTTGCAGCCGGTGACCGCTGGAGATGGGACGAGTTCCACGACAACCGACCCGTCGCTGGCGAAGGCATTGAACTGGGCTGCGGTGAGTTCAAGCGTACGGATCTGGGGCGTCGTGGGGCAGTCCTGCCCATCCGCCGCAAAAAACGTGGTGACGGTCGTTCCGTCGATCCGGATCGAGACAAATCGACTGGCCCCGAAGAGCGACGCTCGGACCCGAATCTGCATCGAGACGATGCTGGAGGCCGCGATCGGATCGCTGATTGTGTAGACCAGCGGCGAGAGACCCGTGAAGGGGGACTCGGTTGGTGAGCCGTAGTGAACCGCGCGTTCGCACGCGTCGGGAACGAAATTGGCATTGCAATCCGCTTCGGCACCACTGGTGGTCTCGATGTGGTCGGGAAGCCCGTTGTCGTTGCAATCCGACCAGCACCGCGATCCGACGACACGACTGTGAGGCATGCCTCCTGCCGATGTGAAGCTGCCGCCGGCGTAGAGAAGCTCGCCGGAGCCAGTATCGAGGCCGATCAGGGCGCGAACTGTGCCATTGACGCCTGCAGCCAATGGCATCCACTCGTCGCCCGTCCACTTCGCCAGCCGGCCTGCCGCACTCCCTCCTGCACTGGTGAACGTGCCGCCGACGTAGAGAGCGGGCCCCGTCCCATCATCGAACACGGTCAGTGCTCCTGCGGTGTTGTTCAAGCCGATGCCAATCGGGCTCCAAGCAATTCCGTCCCACTTCGCCACTCGATTCAAGCTGGTGGTTCCGGATGCAGTGAAGCCGCCTGCAGCGTAGATGGCGGGGCCTGCTCCATCGTCGAAGACCACCAACGCCTCCACGGGACCGTTCAGGCCAGCTCCCAGTGGGGTCCAGGAAGATCCGTTCCATCTCGCGATGTTGTTCGCGGACTGGCCGCCCGCGATGGTGAAGCCTCCTCCCACGTAGATCGCCGGTCCGGATCCATCGTCGTGCTCAAGCATGGTCAGCACATACGGGGAGGATCCGACCGGTCCGCTGACCGCGAGGCCGGATCCGACGGACGACCATGAAGCTCCGTCCCAACGTGCGATGCCCTTGATCTCGCTGCCGCCTGCGGTCGTGAAGCCTCCGCCCGCGTACAGGATCGGCCCGGCTCCGGCGTCAAGAACCGTCAATGCGACGACGGCTGGAGTGGTCAAGGGGTTGCCGCCTATCCCATTGCCGACCGGAACCCAGACGTCGTTCTCCAGCCTGGCTATGCGGTTGATGCCGCTGTTGCCGTTGATGCTCGAGAAGCTCCCGCCGGCGTAGAGGGCCGGTCCATCCCCAAGGTCCAGCACGGCAAGCACGCGAACTTCGTTGTTCATTTCGGTCGCTAGCGGTGTCCACTGGGAGCCATCCCATTTGGCCACACGCCCGGCGACTTCCCCGCCTGCAGTCGTGAACGCTCCGCCTACGCACAGGGCAGGTCCGGATCCGTCATCGAAAACCGTCATCGAGCGGACGGCGTCGTTCGCCCCGCCGCCAAGAGGTGTCCAATCGCAGACTGGCTGGGCGTAGCACGGTGCCGCCAGAGCAAGGACAAGGCCAAACACGAGTCTTCTCATTTGGGACTCCGGAAGAGGTGGCCCGACCGATCGCCGAGCCTCGGCTCGACCGTACACCACGCCCCCGGCGAATCAACCGCCTCGATGCCGTGGTGGTGACGACATCATGTCAGTGGCGCCACACAGACAGCGGTGCCGATCATCGCGACGGACCGTTGATCCCGGAGTACCTTCCCTCGTCTTCCGATGCCGGGCACCCACGTCAAGACCATCGAGCGGTTCATCGACCGCCTGAACAAGGCCGTCTCGCGAAGCGCCCTGCTCAAGGTGTCGATCGGCGCCACGGGCGGACGTCTGCTCGACATCTCGCGGCTTGCGGATGTCGATCGCGACGCGCCGGATGAGGTCCTGCGAGCCTTCGTCGGACGCTCGAAGTCCGCCACCGATCCCGCGGGACGGGCCAACGGCGAGACGCGTCGAGCCGCCACGATCGACCTCGATCCCTTGGGGGGTCGGGTCGACTCCGACGAGGACGACACGCCCGGCGACATGTTCGACGGCCTCGACGAAGGCGAGCCGGCGGCGTCGCCTTCCCGTCACGAGAAGATGCTCACGTCGATCCGGCGGGCCGCCGAGCTGGCGAAGCGCGAGACCGGCGTGCATGCGCTGTGGTTCGGGTGGCCGCTGCTTCACGTGTCGACCGCCGAGGACGACGACGCCCAGAGCGTGCTCGCGCCGCTTTTTCTCTTCGCAGCCTCGATCGAGCCGCACGCGCGCCGGCACAGCGTGCTGACCGTTCGGCGCGAGGACACGATCGGCCCACCTCGATTCAACTCGGTGCTGGCCGGCTGGCTCGAACAGAAGCTCGGCATCTCGATCGTGCCGCCCGAAGAGGAGGCGATGGCCGAGTGGGGGCTCGAGCAGTTCGTCGAGTGGATCGACCAGAGCCTGAAGGCGTTCCCGTCGCCGCCATCGCTCGACTGCTCGGACGGGCTCGTTCGGATTCCGCAGAGCTCGAAGCTCCAGCACAGCGTGGTGCCCCGGCTGCTGCATGCAGGCGCCCTGGGCCTCTATCGCTGGCAGAACGCCTCGGTGCTCGCCGACCTCAACGCGATCAAGGCGATGAGCGGCTGTCCGGATCCGCTCGACTCCTTCATCGCCGGTCGCTCGATGGCCGAGCCGAAGGGCGGGGCGCCCGGCGAGGAGGAACGCCATCTCGTCACCGACGCCGACTTCTCGCAGGCGGAAGTCGTCTGGAAGGCCCGCACCGCGGAGGGGCTCGTCATGCACGGCCCGCCGGGCACCGGCAAGTCGCAGACGATCGTCAACGTGATCGCCGATGCGCTCGCGCGCGGCGAACGTGTCCTCATGGTCTGCCAGAAGGATGCGGCGACCCGGGTGGTCCACAACCGTCTCCGGCAGGCCGGGCTCGAGGACCTGTGTCTCGAGGTGCACGACGCCGAGAACGATCGGCTCTCGGTGTTCCGCGCGATCCGCGACCAGGTGGACGGACTTCCCGACCTGGCTCGACCGCAGCCGCGCGATCGCGGCCGCATCGCGTCGGAGATCGAGTCGCTCGAGCGCGACCTCGACGACTTCGCCATCGCCATGCGTCAGCCCGACCCGGCGATCGGGCTGTGCTATCGCGACCTGCTGGCACTCGAGGGGCGAGCGCTTCAACGCTTCCCGTCGGCCCGCGTCCTTCCCAGCCTTCCGCGAGAGATCGAGATGCTCGGGCACGAGCCCGCGAAGTCGATCGGCGCAACACTCCGTCGGCTCGGCGAGTTGTTCCACGCCGCGAGGGTCCCGTGGAACGCGTGGACGACGCGGGCAAGTCAGGTGGAGCACCAGACGGGGTTTCGCCGCGATGCCGAGGAGGCGATCTCGGCGCTTCGCACGGCGGCCGAGCCACTCGAAGCAGCGGTCCGCGAGTTGCAGAAGCGCGACGCCAACGGCGTCCTGCCGCGGATCGAGGGCGATCCCACGGCGTGGGGCGAACGACTCGGGAGCATCCAGAATCGATGTCGGGAGCTGACCGAGCGAAGTCCGCAGGATCGCGAGGCGATCCTCGGCTGGCTTCGATCGCTGGCGTCTCGAGTCGCAGCCGATGGCCACTCTGCCATGCTCGCGAGCATCTCGGCGGCGATGAAGGCGGTCGAGGCCAGCGACCAGTGCCCCCGAGACCCGGCGTGGAGCGCGACCCTTGCCAACGCATCGCGTGAGCATGCGGATGCCGCACTTGCGTCGTGCCGACGCGTGGAGGCGTCGACGCGGGAGTCGTGGCTCCGGCGGTGGCTGAGCCGTTCACTCAAACGAGCCAAGCAGGTGCTTCAGGCGTTGCGGTCGGACGCCGTCGAAGCGCTGCTGCTCGAGGTCGCTCGAAGCGGCGTGCGTCATGCCGAGGCGCTCGAGCGGGAAGCCGCGGTGATCGAGGCGGCGGAATCGTGCCATCCCACGCTCGGCCGGCGATTCGACGATCCCGTGGCGGCGAAGGCGCTCGTGCGAAGGGTGCATGCCACGGCGGCGGAGGCGTTCGCCCTCTCGGAGGACCTTCGGCACGCGCCGATGCTGTGGAACATGGTCGAGGAGATCCTGAAGGGACGGACGCCGTCGCCGGCGGATGTCGCGTTGGTCGAGACGCATCGGCGTCGGGCCGACGCCGTCGCCGCGTGCCTGCCTGCGATCAACGAACTGGCGTGGGTCTTCAGCAGCAACGCGATCGACGGACTGGTGAAGGAGGCTCGCTCGGGAGGCGGAGTGCGCGAATGGGCGGACCGCGCGATCGGCGACCTCGACCGAATCGAGGCGCTCGCCGCCTGGGAAGTCGAACTTCAGACTGCCGATCCCTCGTGGCGCCCGGTGATCGAGACGCTCGCGGCATGGGGACACCAGCACTGGTCGGAGGTCGCCGAGTCGAAGCAGTGGGGGGATCGCTGGGAGGTCCTCTTCCTCGTCAGCATGACGAGGGGGTGGAAGGCTCGACTGATCGGGAAGCATCCGGTGCTGGTCAGAGTGAGCCCGACCCAGCATGAGGCGATGGCGAAGCGGCTCGGCGAACTGTTGTCGGACAAGCGGAAGCTGGAGGCTCGGTCGATCGTCGCGACGTGGAGTGCGCGTCAGCTGGAGTCGAAGCGGCGATGTCCCTGGGAAGCGGTGTTCAAGCTGCGGGGCAGCAAGAACGGGCCTTCGCCGAGGCTGCGCGAAGCGATCGGCAACAGCGCCCAGCTGGGCCTCTTCGACATGCGTCCCTGCTGGCTGACCAACCCGGCGGCGGTCTCCCAGATCTTCCCGCGTCTCGAAGGGCTCTTCGACCTCGTCATCTTCGACGAAGCCTCGCAGTGTCCGGTCGAACTGGCGATCCCGACCATCTTCCGCGGCAAGCGGGTGCTGATCGCAGGCGACCAGAAGCAGCTTCCGCCGACCAGCTTCTTCAGTTCAGCCGGCGACGACGAGATCGAATCGAATCAGGAGGCCGAGGCCGAAGACGAGCCGGTCGCGCAGAACGACGAGAGCGTTCTCGCGCGGGTTCGGAGCAAATCGGTCGCGGAGAGCCTCGACTTGCTCGAGGCTGCGGTGAGCTGCCTGCCGTCCACCTACCTGCAGGTCCACTACCGCAGCGAAGACCCCGCGCTCATCCAGTTCTCGAATCACGCGTTCTACAACGGCCGACTCGAGGCGCCGCCGACGGCGAAGCCGAAGGACCGGCTTGCGCCGATCGTCTTCAAGGACGCCGGCGGCGTGTATGTCGGTCGCACCAACCGCGAGGAGGCGAAGCTCGTCGTCGACGAGATCGCCACGCTGATCACCCAGCCCAACCCGCCCACGATCGGCGTCGTCACCTTCAACATGCCGCAGCGGGATCTGGTCGAGGATCTGCTCGAGGAACGCGGGTTTCAGGATCCGGTGTTCCGGGCCGCCTTCGAGCGGGAGAAGGCGAGGGAGGACCGCGATCTCGACGTCGGCCTCTTCGTCAAGAACCTCGAGAACGTCCAGGGCGACGAGCGGGACGTGATGATCTTCAGCACCACCTTCGGCCGCGACGGCGAGCGGCGGTTCTACCGACGCTTCGGCCCGGTCGGGCAGGTCGGCGGCGAGCGTCGGCTGAACGTGGCGGTGACCCGGGCGAAGCGTCGGGTGATCGTGCTCACGAGCATGCCGATCTCGGAGGTCGCGACGGTGCTCGGCGATCTCGGCGGCAGCGGCGATCTCGTGCCGGCGGGCTATCTGCAGCTCTACCTCGACTACGCGCGATCGATCAGCGGCAGCGACCGATCACAGGTCGATCGGATCCTCGGAAGGCTCGGCCGCCGCCGCGGCGACCAGACGCTCGAAGGCCCTGACAGTCCCTTCGAGGAAGAGGTGCTGACGGCGCTTGGTCGCATGGGGATCGAAGCCGAGCCGCAGGTCGGCGACGGAGGCTTCCGGATCGACATCGCCATTCCGCACCAGGACCGGACCCGCGGCTACGCCCTCGCGATCGAGTGCGACGGCGCGGCGTACCACTCCGATCGCTCCGCTCGCATTCGAGACGTCTGGCGGCAGGGAATCCTCGAGCAGCGAGGCTGGCGCTTCCACCGAATCTGGAGCCGCTCGTGGTGGGACAACCAGTCGCGCGAACTCGAACGACTCGCCGACGCGGTGCGGGCGGCGTTGGAGGGGTGACGCACCGGCGACAGGTCGCGCGGCCGCTGGCGGCTGCCCCCGGGCCGCGCTCGA
>Ga0194132_10008465_pt1 | contig 14684 bp, 15 predicted proteins | sample TA2KigOf80mmetaG_FD_148612 | JGI IMG/M metagenome (GOLD analysis project Ga0194132, IMG submission 148612) | Freshwater microbial communities from Lake Tanganyika, Tanzania - TA2015054 Kigoma Offshore 80m | ecosystem: Environmental > Aquatic > Freshwater > Lake | place: Tanzania: Lake... | reverse complement strand
TTCCGCCAGTACCGTTCCGGGGATGTCTTCCACACCTTCCATCAGATTGATGAGATAGGAAGACGCGCCGGGGCGCACCGGTGCGAAACCCACGCCGCAATTGCCAAAGACGGTCGTGGTGACGCCATGCTTGGAGGACGGCGTGAGGTAGGGATCCCAAGTGGCCTGGCCGTCGTAATGGGTGTGGACATCGATGAAGCCGGGCGTAACCAGAAGCCCGTCCGCGTTGATCTCCCGATGTCCGCGACCAACCTCGGTACCCACCACGGTGATCGTGTGACCATCGACCCCGATGTCGGCGATCGTGGCGGAACGGCCGGTTCCGTCGACGACGCGGCCACCGCGAATTACGAGGTCGTGCATAGATATTTCTCGATGGCAGGGCGCAGATCGGCAGGAATCGGGACCGCCTTCTGCGTATCCAGGCTCATGAATACGATGGTTTGGCTGATGCGCACATGTTCCGTGCCGTCCCGCACGCCGCGATGTTCCAACTGGACCGAGGCATTGCCAAGTTTCTGCACACGCAACTCATATCGCAGAATCTGCCCCATTTCGACGGGCTTGATGAAATCACACTGGAGATTGACGGTCGGTGTTCCAATGCGTCGCTGGCGTATGAGATCGGGCAGAGCGCAGCCGACGCCTTCCCTCAACCAGTCTTCCATGGTGGAGTGCGCCAGATCCAGAAAATCCGGGAAGTAGACGATCGCGGCCGGGTCGCAATGGGCAAACCGGATGAGATGGTCGAGGGCGAATATCTGGTTCATGTCTGGCACAATGGATTGCCGGCAAGACTACCAGATCGGCGATCAGCGCCAGCGGCGAGGAATCCAACCACACACTCTGATGAGGACGACAATGCGTAAATACATGCTTGCAACGCTGACCTGGCTGCTCTGGATGCTGGCAATACCAGCGAGTGCGCAGATTGCGACCGAAGCGGAGCTCAATCGCTTGGAGGACCTGCGCTATGACGCCATGGTTGGGCGTGATGCGGCCACCCTGTCACAACTCTTCGCCGATGAGTATGTGTATCAGACGCTCCAAGGCGTCACCCATACGAAGACCAGCTACATCAACGTCATCACCTCCGGTGACGTCAAGATAAACAGCTACCAGCGCGAAAACAGCCGCGTGAGCTTTTATGGTGACACCGCGGTGGTAATGGCGGTCACACACCTGGATGTCGCATTTAAAGGGGAGCCGCGACAACTGTCTCTGTTCTACACCAACGTCTGGGTCAAGCGAGATGGCCGGTGGCAGCTGGTGGCGCGGCAGTCGACTCAGCTGCCGAAGAAGTAGACACCAGGCGGCATCGCTGCGCTAGCCATGGCGACCTTGGTCTCCTTGCTGGCCTTGGGATTCTTCCTGGGCATGCGTCACGCCACGGATGCGGACCACATCATTGCCGTATCCACCATCGTCGCGCGTGAGCGCAACCTCAAGGGCGCCGCGCTCGTCGGTGCCATGTGGGGGGTGGGGCATACGGCGACGGTCATGGTCGTAGGTGGCGTAGTCATTCTGTTTGGGGTGGTGATCCCGCCCAAGGTGGGGCTCGCCATGGAGTTCGGCGTCGGTATCATGTTGGTGGTGTTGGGACTGTTCACCTTGTCGTCAGTGTCGCGACATATCAGGGAACAGGTGACCCACCAAGTGGCGGCGTCCCACACGCACTCGCATACGGCACCACCAACGGGTCACCTACACACGCACGCGCATGGCGACTACATCCATGCGCACAGTCACGGCCACGGACATTCCGCCCACGGCCACGCCGAGGACGATACACCCCAGGCGCGCATCGATAGGGTCCTGGGCGGGTTCGGGCCTTATCTTTTGATTCGTCCGCTGATCGTGGGAGTCGTGCACGGCCTGGCGGGATCGGCGGCGGTAGCGTTGCTGGTCCTGGCTGCCATAAGGGATCCGTTGTGGGCGATCGCCTACCTCGCGCTCTTTGGCGTCGGTACCGTTGCCGGCATGATCCTGTTCACATCGGTTCTGGCCCTGCCTATCGTCTATGCCGGCGCAAGGGCACCGTCCCTGAGTGTGTTTATTCGTGCCGCAGCAGGTGCGCTGAGCGTGGCGTTTGGCCTGTATCTCATGTTCGAGATTGGCTTTAAGGACGGATTGCTGGTCGGGGCTGCCACACTCCCTTGACCTGCACCGCCGCCGTCGTGCTCTATTGATCGTTCATCTGGACTGAACAGTCCCCGGCCGTGCCTATCGTAGAATAATGACAACGGAATAATAAAAGCATTGGGAGGCGGCCGATGCCGGCGCAGTGGCTGGGCATCAGGGAGGGGCTGAGAGCCAATACAGTGATCGCACGCACGCGCTTGTTTGAGCGCCTCGATTCGGCGCGCACACGACGCGTCCTGTGGGTTGCTGGAGCGGATGGGTCAGGCAAAAGCACCTTGCTGGCCAGTTATGTCGCGCGCCGCGAATTGAAGAGTCTGTGGCTCGATCTGACTCCTGACGATGCAGACCCCGGATGGTTTCTGGCTCACTTGGGGATTCGAGCAGGGTACTCGCGTCAGCGCGGAGGTGACATGTCCGCCCAAGTGCGGCGTCAGGTCGCTGGGCTGACCCGAGCCCTGCCAGCGGGAGCTGTAATCGTGCTGGATGGCGTCGAGCAGATTCCGGCGGAGTCCAATTTTGCACTAGTCCTGAGAGAAGCGATCGAGGTTACGCCAACCGGAATCCAGTGGTGTCTTCTGTCCGGGGAGCCGGTCAATGAGGACCTGGCTTTTCTGGTCGAGTTCTTCCAGGGCGATCGCCTCGGACCAGAAGATCTGTGCGTCGACGAGAACGAACTCGAGTCGTTGCTCAGAAAGCACGCGAATAAGGTGGGCGTGCAGGCGGCGCGGTCGCTTGCATATGCACGGGGCGCCATCGGCTGCGTGGTGGCTGCGCTTGCGCTGGAAGGTGCCTCGGCGGCGCCGACTGTGGAAGCGACCGAGACGCCGCCAATTCCTGACTGTTACCTGGAATACGCAGCGGCTCACCTGGCAGAACTGCCAGAGCCGCGACGCAACGCATTTTTCGCGCTGAGTCTGTTGCACCATTTCGACGCTGGAGTACTCGAGGCGCTGGTGGTGGACGGCGCGTCCTTGGAGACGCTCCACCGCTGGGAGCGACGTGGTTTATTTATCCAGCGTATTGCGGCCGGCTGGCGCTTCCACGCCAGCTTCAGAACAATACTCAACCGACTGTTTACCAGCCAGTGGGATCCTGTCCGGCGCGCGGAAGTGTATACCGTGGTGGCGCGATACTGCGAGAGTCGTGGTCGTCCGGCAGAAGCTGTGGAAATTTGGTCCGCTGCAGAAGACTGGGAGGCGATGGCGACGCTCATCGATCGCGAAGCCGAATCGGAATTGTCCGCTGACTGGATCGTTCGCTTGCGGCGATGGATCGAAGCGCTGCCTGATTCGGTCATGGAGCGATTGCCCATGATGCGCTACTGGCTGGGGCGCGCCTTGGCACCGGTCGACGATGAACTGGCCCGGCTTTGTTACCTTCGGGCTCGGGAGCAGTTCGAGCGACGACCTGGGCTTGTCGGAGTCGCCTTGTGTCAGGGCGGCATCCTCGAGATCCTGCTGCGTCGAGAAGCGGACGCGGCCGAACTCGCGCAGATCGTGGTCGCCATGGACGAATCCTTGGCTGGCGCGGGTCCATTTCCGTCACGTGCCGTCGAACTCAAGTGTTTGAGTGCCTATGTCCGTGCCGCACTTTGGACCGACACTGCGACGGGAAGACTGCATGATCGCGTTCGTCGCATGCATGAACTGCTTGGTGCCTTCGAGATTCAGATCGATGACAGACTCCGTGCAGCCAGTTGCCTAGTTGAGTTCGCGGAGATCAGCGCTCACGAGGAACTGGCGCGTACGGTTGCAGAGTTTGTACAGACCGAAGGGCTGCATTCGCGCGGAGGCGCCGAAGCACGCGCACAGTTCGTCCTGGGTGGCGGGCAGCGGTTGCTGTTGCCGGCGCTCAAGAGAGAGTCGCTGGATGTGGCTATTGCTGACGCCGATGCCGCGACTAGTCCAAGTCTGAGTTTTCAGGGCAGATTCTTGCGCGCGCAGTTGGCGATCGATGAATCGCGCCACAGTGATGCTCAAGCTGATCTCAGGGTCATGCAGTCATTGCGGCGGGAAAAGAGCGCGGCTGACAGCGCCGCCATCGCGCTGCTCACAGCCCGTTTGGCGCATGCCCATCTGCGCCACGAGGAAGCGGTACGTCAGGCAGTGCTGACTTTACAGTTGGCGGAACGTGCACTGCCGCGCTATGCGTTGCTGCGCCATGGTGTGCAGGCGATTGCCGTGTTACTGGAGCATTCCGCCTTTGATCGGATTGTCCATGCGCTTGACCGCCTGGAAAAGCGCGCGCAGCACTACTTCCACGGCAAGTGGCAGTATGTTCTTGCTTTGTTGCGCGCTGACCTGGCGATGTGTGAAGGCGCTGATGGCGCCATGCAGACGAGTATTGAGATCATGTTGCGATGTGCACCCATGGCAGATGGTGTGACGCTGCTGCCGGCCTTCTATGGCCGACGGGCCGGGATCATCCTGGCCTACGCACTGGAACATGGGTTTGGCGGTGCCGCGACCGCGCCTTGGCTGCGAACTGTGTCCTTGCCGGCGCCGGCGCAGAGCGCCGCGTTCTGGCCGTGGCGGGCGCGGCTACAGGTATTAGGGAGTGTTGGCGTGGCGCGGGGCGAAGCGGCCTGGCGCATAGTGGAATCCCTGCCGCCATTACTGACACAACTCGTCCTGGCTGGGGTTAAAGGCATGGACGATAAGAATTTGAAGATCGCGCTCTATGGGCGATGTACTGGTCCCAAGGTCAAACTGGCATTCGAGCGCGATGTTGCGGCTCTGCATGAAGTGCTGGGCGATGAGCGCTGCATATGGCGCACTGGCCGACGAATGGGCCTGGACGCCGGAACGTGCTGGGTGGACTTGTGGGCTTTTGACGAACTCGCAGATCGTGATCCCTCGCGAGCGATGGCTTTGTATGCGGGAAAGCTGCTGCTAGGTGTTGAAGGGGACGGGGTGGAACACCGCCGCGCCGAATTGCATCAGCGATACGTGAGGTGTGTCAGCGGTATTGGACAGCAGCATGAGTTGCAAGGGCGCCACGACATTGCACTGGCCATTTTTCAAGCAGGGCTGGCGATCGATGGCGCCTGCGAATCGTTCTTTCAGGGTGTAATGCGGTGCGAGCTGGCTCTAGGAAATCCGGCGCGCGCACGCCAAGCCTATGAGCTGCTCACGACGGTACTGGCGTCGCATGGCGGAGCGGTACCGTCCAGTTTGACGGAACGGATTTTTCTCGGCGTGCAGGCACCGGCGAACAATCCAAGCTCCGACAACGGCTTGGCAGCGGATTCGTCGGAAAAATAGCCTACTTTCGCGACCTGAAAGTCTTCCTAATGGCGTGATAGGCGAGCAGGTGGAGTGGCATGCGCAGGCGCATCGCACGAATCTTCAAGGCCAACGCCCAGGCGGGTGCGACGGATGCTGACTGGGCGTCAACGTGAGGTCCAGCGAGTATCTTCGAGACAGCGTGGTCCATGAAGGCGCGAATGGGAGGCAGCGGCGCCAGCCACGCCATGGATCGAAACACGTCCTCTGGAACCCTGGTATCTAGCCACGCGTGCAAATGGCGAAGCGCATACCAGAGCGGGCGGCCCAGCGAAGGGTTTCGCGTGGCGCGCTCGACCAGTTTCGACCAGAAGTCCGGAACCGCGCTGTGGCTTTCAATCAATTCGTGCAAGTCCACCAGATCTCGCAGCCGGTCATCGCAGTCCGAGTCCAGATAAAGATGCACACAGGCATGAATTACCTGATCAACTGGCGACAGCACCTGCCAACAGCTGCCCGGAACGCGTACAGCATCGGCGAACAGGCGCTGAGTCTCGATCACGGCGCGGTTGGTGACCGGTAGTAGGGTGTGATGCAGGTCCAGCGTCAGCGGGTATCTGGGATGCGCCAGCGGAGGCAACTCGTGAGACCATTGCCGGTAGTAGTGCTGGTCATAGGGGTCCGGCAGAGTGGTTTCCCAGCCGCTGCCTATCAGGCGTGATTCCGTCGCTTCGAGGTGGGCTCGTGGCACCATGATGTCGACGTCCGCGAAGATACGTCCCTTTGCGACGGGTAAGCCTTGTGCGATATAGGCGGTGCCCTTGAGCAATACCACCGGGCATCCGAGATCCCGAAAGGGGGCGCGGAAACTATCGAGAATTTGATCCGCCATGCGCTGCCGATAGGTGGCGAGCGCATTGGCGGCCTCGAAGTGACGGGCGACCTCTTCGGGTAGTTGAGTCAGGGTGCCTCGTGCGGCGAGACGAACATGGAGCGTTGCCAGCAACTTCGCCCGCCGTGCGGTGCGCACGAGCAAGTCGCAACCGTCGACGGACAACGACGGCACGCCGCCGGGATCACGCAGCGCTCCCATCAATAGCGCGACATCCGGGCGCGTGAGCGGAGGCGGTTTCATGGTGCCGCGGCGAGAAGGTCGTCCATGGCACGAATGGCGTCATCCAGTCCGCCGAATTCGACGCGCCAGTGCGTGCACATCTGTACCAGTCGTGAAATCGCGCCGAAGCTGCGGGGACCGAGATACTCATAGTTAAATGAGTTGACGCAGAGCTTGCCAAAGGCCATGACCGGATCGACCGGCTCCACCCGAAGCGCCGCGCCGCCGCGAAATTGCGGGAACACCACCAGCGACGGCCGCGCCGTCTCTTTCTTGCGCAGCGCGCTGTCGAGACTGGGAGCAAGGTGGGCGACGCGGCCCTTGCGTGTCTTGTCGAAGGTGGGCCCCATGACGCCGGCGGGATAGCGATTACTGATGACGCCGATGGACTCGTTCTTGAGTGCGACGGGGCGAACCATGGGGTGTAGCCTTCCGTCAGCGAGTCCTACCACACCGAACTCGTCGGAGAGTAGGCGGTAGCCGTCGCACATCAGGGCAGCGGTCAGGGTGCTCTTACCTGAGCCGGGAATGGCGGGTAGCAGTACAGCTTTGCCGTGCCTTTCAACGACCCCGGCATGAAGTAATAGACTGTGCAAACCGCGTTCCGCCAGCGCGAAATTCATCCCCCACTCGAGCAGAGGCAGGTGATTGATGGCGGGAAACGGCTCAAACGGGATGGTCGCGTCGACGATAAGTCGTACTTGCGGCCGAAGCACACGGCGAAGGCCAGGTACGTGACGTACGCTAACGGTGGCATCAAAAAATCCGCTCGCTGGCAACCAATCGAAGTGCTGATAGAGCTTCGCAAGAGGCGTCGCGAGGGCGGCGACGTTCGACCGGATGCGCACCTTGGCGGCGCCCAGATCCAGTCCGACACCCTCGCCCGCGAGCGCGGCGTTCAGGTTTCGGGTGTCAGATGCCTTGGTCAGCAGAGGCGGGCTCTTGGACGATAAGGTTCAGGCTGCCCATTTCGCGCAACGCGTCGTCGAGCGCGTCCGCTATTTCCGCCTCGTTGTCGGACAGGGTAAGCAAATTGCCGAGGATTTGCTCGCGTGTTTGAGGTCCGGTTCGTAATGTGTCGATGACGCACAGAATCAGCGCCGACACCCTATGCGTTGCCCAACTGCGTGGATTGAATACCATACCCGCGGCGCCGCCATCATAGACCAGCATTTCTTCCGCGCTCGACAACCGCCAACGGACCATCGCCAAATGGATTAGTCCACCAAGCGGACTTGGCGTACCCACTCCCCAGTGAGAGATGGTTCGATCAGGCGAATGAAGTCCAGCAGGAGGATGTGATCTTCTGGCCGCTGGAGCTCGTGTCCCAGGCGAATCCGGTCATCTTGCCGGATTCATCCACATGCACCAGTGCTGACCGGACACCGTTGGCGACGTCGGTCTCTACGACATTGACCGCGCCTGGTTTGGGTGCCGTAAGACCATTCAACAAGGTGGGGGGACTCATCGTGTCGGTGAATTCGAAGTAGTACGAACCTTCGATGTTGCGAAAAAAATTCGTGCTGCCGCTGGGGCCAGTGTAAAAATTCTGCGCGCCATCGACCTTCAAATTGACCAGCTGGATATTCTTGCGCATCCATTCGTCGGGTCCCGCAGAGGCCAATGAACTGTTGTCACTTGCTTCCGGCAGCAAGGCGGGTTGTGTCTTGCCGGCGTCTTTCACGCGGCATGCGCTACTGGTGGCGGCCAATGCTGACCCCGATTGAATCGTCAGAATAATCGGCAATGATGCGCTGCCAGTGAGAATCCTTCGTCGTTGCTTGTTGTCCATGTGCGCGCCTTCAATGGGAAGTTGGAGCGTCTACCGTTACGACACCCTCTTTTGAACAGTGTGGTTTGTACTCCTAGACGCCAGTGTCGTCAATTAACCCCATGATTCGCGGTCTGATTTGTGAAATCGGTTCTTTTTCTTCAGAAAATCAATCACCCAACGGCAATCTATGGTGGCCGGCCGGCGGGTAATGCTTACCCGCCGGCCGAATTTCGCCACTGTCCAGGTCAGTTGGTTGGGCAGTTGGCGGGCAGCAACGAGGACGGATCGGCGCATCCCGGCTCGCCGGCATCGATGTGACGGGTGTTGCGGCCGTTATTGGCAAACGGCACGTAGGGGAAGGTCTCCTGGTAGGGACGATCATTGGCGTTCACGCCGTCGCCGATGCTGTTGTTGGGAAAACCGGCAAAAACACCGCCAGCGAGAATACCCGCCACGGCCCGGGCAGACACGTCCGTGACATCATCGGAGACCCGCCGGCCATTGGGGAAACCTGCCGTGTCCCCGGCAATGAAGCCCAGGCGCTTGCGATTGGTCGCAGTGCTGGCGGCGATGCCCGTGTTGAGCCGCAGCAGATCAGCTACCGGTCCGGACTGGGACGCTGAGCATCCCGGGCAGATGGGGGCGGCGTAGGTCACCAGGGGTAGCAGGTCGACGCGCGGCGGTGTCGGGATGGGTACCGCGCCACCGTAGGCGGCGTTCAGCACGCGCGCCAACAGCGGATCCAGGAAATAGTTGGCGAACTGACCATCGTTCTTGGGCTCGCTCATGCTGAAGCGGTCCTTGTCAGCGGTGCCGATCAGCAGTTCATTGATGAGCGGATTCCCCATACGCTGGATCTGCACGAAGTTCGAGGACAGCGCGGCGTTGCCGCCGGGCTTAGTCGGTTGCGTCTTGATGCGAGGGCGCGAGGTGGTGGCGTAGGTGCCGATGACCGCCTCGGCTGCGCCAGCGGTGTGCAAATTGCCGTCGCGGGTGAGCATCCTTGTGGGCAGTTCGATGGCGATGGCGTTGACGTTGTAGCCCGATACGGCGTCGGGTGCGATGTTCACCACATCTTGCTGGTCCTGCGAAGACGTCAGCACTCCGGGGATACCGGACGCGGCATTGGCGCGGAAGTTGAAGGTATCAAAGGCCGCGCCCAGATCGATATAAAAGGGATCATCGACGGTGCCGGCAAACACCTTGATGCCCGATCCGAGGTCATAGACGCCTTGACGCGCTAGCGCGTCATAGTTGGGCATGGTGCGTGGTCCGACGTTGCTGGGTACCGCGATCAACTTGCGGGCGGCGCTGTCGAACACCGTCGACCAGGTGGTGCCGCTACGCTTGAGGATCTTCACGCTGTAACTCTGCCGCAGACTGAGCCCTTCCGAACCCGCGCCGTCGAGCGCGCTGATGGCGGGTGGCAGGATGGGCGTGCCCGGGTTCACCGGCGGCGGCGAGTTGCTGGGTGCACTGACGCCGCCGCCGACACCGACGAATCCGGTGAACACGCCGCCCAGGCGGATCTCCGGTTTCTTGAAGCGGAACTGAATCTTGATATCCTCGTCGGCATCGAAATTGTTGTCCACTTTCATTTCGTACAGGATCTCGTGGTCAAACGGAAAGTAGTTCGGGCCGTTGCTCGCGGTTAGCAAGGGATCCACGTTCAGGATCATGGTGACCTTGGCGGGGTCGTCGTAGCTCACAAAGGCAAACCAGTCGGTGATGTCCGCTTTGGTGTCGATCGCGGTCAAAGGTGCTTCGCGATGGTTGGCGGCGTGTGTGCCCACCGAGGCGATGGCAAACGCCAACGCGCTGAGCAGATGCGGTATCGGGTGCTTGTACATGGATGGGTCTCCTGGAATGGAAGAAGCGCAAAATTCAAATGACCGGATTCGCGCAGAGGTTGCGCCGCCCGGATAAAAGCAGAATCCCGCCCAGTGCGAGGAACGCGGCACCGGCCGGTTCGGGAACAAAACTCACTTCAATGGCGGGATCACTGAACCTCGCCGTTGCACACGATCCGCTGCCCAGTGCGCATACCAGCAGTGCGTCCTGGTAAGGAACGGCGCCGTCGAGAAGATCCAAGTCCGTATCGATCAGGCTGAAATTGGTGTCGGGGTCCAACAAATTGAGCACTACCACATCGCCTTCGTCCGCACCGGCATTGAAGAGGAAGTCCAAATTGAACGAGAAGCTCTCGCCAGCCAGGAAGTCCTTGATGATTTGGCCCGGATCGCTGATCGAATCTCCAAGAGCGCTCAGCTGTGAATTGCCGAACACGCCGTCGCCATCCAACAGATTGATTTCCAGCCGTGCCGCATTGCCTGCGAGGCTGCTGGTGTCCAGCGTGACAACGCCGGCATTGGCCGAGCTTGCCATGAGGGTGGCGCCAAGAATCATTCCCGTGACGCAGCCGGTGAAACGGCCGCGACTGGGGCTTGCCCGTTGAAACATGTCGTCCTCCAATAGTCGTAGAAGTGTCGAGGTTGGAATTGCGACGAGTGATTTCGCCGCGTCCTGTACCCCACTACGAATACTCAACGACAACTGGATTTACCGTTGATGACTGCCGTCATCATTTTTTGGCAAAACCGGTAGCTTTGGGCTTGATCACTGATTGCGCAGACAGTATTTGAGGCGGAGAAGTCAGCATGCTGTCGGGGTAGTGGGTCAAGCCTGCGCTACGGTCTGTACTAGGGGCGCTGGAGGAGATCAAGTGTGCATCCTCGCCAGGGATTACGATGATCTCCTTCCAGCCCGTGCGGCGCGGAAAATTGTCATCCTGGTAGTGCATCCGGAACGCGCTGGCCCGCTCGCCCAAATTGGCTGAGAACCGGCAACTGACGCGCATGGTGACCATGCCGGCTGCGCCCTCGGTAAACGCAGCTGTGCAGGGCCTATCAGCCACGAGAGGAAGCTTGGCCTCGTCCACTTTCAAGGTGAGTCCGCGCACGAGTTGATCGCCAAGACCGGCCATGTAGCGCACGACACTCGCGTGTCCGCTCTCGGGAGTGATCCGATGCCGTTGAATTTCCTGGAAGCTGGGGATCTCCGCCAAGTCCAGTACGTATTGGACCGTGACAGCGCGTGCGCCGACCGTCAGCGCGCTGTAGTGACTGATGCCAAGATTCCCCATGGGGTGGGTGAATCCGAGGCGTGTCATCAGTATCAGTCCCACCCCGAGGGTGGCGATTACCAATCTATACATGTCGAACACGCAGGATGCGCCGTGCCAAACCGGCGTACTGCGGATGGAAATAAGGGTTGATAGCCAAGGCTTGCCTGAGCAGGTGGCGCCCTGTGCGGGCGTCACCTAGGGCAAGTTCAATCATCCCCGCTTGGAAGTACAGCCGGGCATCGCGAGTCCCTAGTCGCAGGGCCTTTTGCATGGCGGACTTGGCTTCGAGCGCTTTGCCATTCTTGTAGAGCGCCCAGGCCAGCACACCATGACCATAGACGTCCTGACGCTGCCGCAGGTCTTCCTCGGCCCAGCGCAATGCGCTCTCCGCAGATTCGCCGCGATCGAGCAGAAACATTGTGTGTGCCCTGCTATAAATGCCGCCCTCCAGGCGGGCGATCTGGTTCGCAAGGGCGTAGGACTCCTCGGCTTGAACCGGCCTGCCCATCAGGGTATGCAGATCACCCAGCGCGACGGCGTACTCGGGCAAGGGCACGGTCGACATGGCCCGCTCGAGAGCCCTGGCGGCGCTGCCGTAGCGACCCTGCGCACCCCTTATCAGAGCCAGACCGGCATGGCCCCGATAGTAGTCCGGATGCGTAGCCAGGGATCGCTGAAACCACCGCTCTGCCGCTCGCAGGCGACCGATGTTGAAGTATTCCATGCCCAACTGCCACTGCGCCCAGGCGACACTCTCCGTCGGCTCACCGGCTTGCGTGCCTAGATCGATGGCGCGGCGCAGCAAAGTGCGCGCCTCCTGGTCACGCCCTTGCAAAACCCGCAGCCCTGATAGCCGACTCAAGGATGCCAGCGAGGCCTGCTGCCGCGCCATGGCATCGTAGGCGGTCTCGGCGGCTGAGTAGTCGCCCTGTTCGAGCAGGGCATCACCCAATACCCCCAGCGCTTCAGCGTTGCTGGGGTCGAGTTCCAGGGCGCGGCGCGCTTCCTCGGCGGCCTGCGGGAAGTCGTGACTGAGCGACAGTACGTAAGCCAAGTGTCGCCGAATGGCGCTGTTCATGGGATGGCGCGCAGCGCCATCCCGAAGCACCCGCTCGGCCAAGCGAAAATAGCTGGCGTCGCCGGTTTCCCGGCCCTTGCGGGCATAGGCGTCGCCCAGACGCAATGCCTCGTTCGAACCGTGCGGACGATGCTCAAGTCGCCGGGCTGATTGGGCGATGATGTGGTCAGTGGACTGGGCGTCGCGCGCCAGGACTAGATTGAATGGCGTCGCGGCGGCCAAACCCAGTGCGAAGAGGAGGTGCGGAAGAATCGAGCGCATAAATCCAACGTTGGTGAGCGGTCGTATTCACTACGCATGAGCCCGCGCCGTTGGATGTGGCCATGGCCGTACGCCGGTCACATAGTCGACAAGTTGGGGGGAGTATCCTTGTCGCCTCCGCGGTCACTGGCGCCGGGGTCGTTAATCGGAGGAATTCGGATGCATTCGCAGGTGCGGTGCAAGCCCATGGCGGGCTTTACCCTGTTGGAACTATTGGTGGTGCTGGTAATCCTGGGATTGCTGGTGGGCTACGTGGCGCCGCGGTATTTCGGCCAGATCGGCAAGTCTGAGGCCAAGGCAGCAGGAGCGCAGCTCGATGCGTTGGGCAAGGCGTTGGATACCTACCGGCTCGATGTGGGGCGGTATCCCAGCACTGAGGAAGGGCTGTCGGCCCTGCAAAGTGCCCCCGGCAATGAAGCGAAGTGGCAAGGGCCCTATCTGAAGAAGGCCGTGCCGAATGACCCCTGGGGCCGGCCCTACGTCTACAAAGCCCCGGGCGAGCACGGCGAGTATGATTTGTTGACCCTCGGCAAGGATGGCAAACAGGGCGGTACTGGCGAAGACGCGGATATCACCAACTGGTAAGCTGACATGCGGTTCAACATCCGGGCGCTTAGCGAGGAGGGCGTGGTTTCCCTCTCGCTCGACGCCGCCAACATCGAAGAGGCGCGCGACCGCGCCCTCAAACAGGGCCTCACCGTGCTCAAGGTGCGCGGCGAGTCGCGCCTGTTGCAGCGCCGGCGGGGCTTCCCGCTGTTGTTGTTCAGCCAGGAGTTGCTGGCGTTGCTGCGGGCGGGGCTGGGCCTGATAGAGGCGCTTGAAACCCTGGCCGACAAGCAGAGCGAGGGCGAGAGTCGCAGTGTGATCGCCAACATCCTGGAACAGCTCAACGAGGGGCGCACCCTGTCCCACGCCTTGGAGCAGATGCCGCAGCATTTTCCGCCCATCTATATCGCTGCCGTGCGGGCCAGCGAACGTACCAGCGACCTGCCCGAGGCGCTGGCGCGTTTCGTGGCTTTTCAAAGCCAGGTCGATCTGGTCCGCAGCAAGGTCGTCTCTGCCTGCATCTATCCCATCGTGCTGCTGCTGGTTGGCGGCACCGTGACTTTGTTCCTGCTTGGCTATGTGGTGCCCAAGTTCAGCGTGATCTACTCCGACATGGGCGCCGAGATGCCCTTCCTGTCGCGCATGCTCGTCAACTGGGGCGGAGTAGTGGCAGAGCATGGTTTGGCGACGGTCATTGTCATCGCAGCGCTGATCGCGGTGTCGGTCATGTCGCTCAGGCGACCGGCCTTGCGCGAACGGATAGGGCGCTGGCTATGGAGCGTGCCGGCCATCGGGCGCAATCTTAGGGTTTATCAGTTGGCGCGCTTCTATCGCACCGTAGGCATGCTGCTGCGTGGTGGTGTCCCCGTGTTGCAGGCCATCACCATGGCCTCGGGGTTGTTGTCGGCGGCGCTGCGCCCGGGAGCGGAGCGTGCGGCGGCCAACGTCCGCACCGGTTTGTCCCTGTCGCAATCCATGGAAGACGCCGGATTGACCACGCCGGTGGCCCTGCGTATGCTGAGAGTGGGCGAGCGCAGCGGAAATATGGGGGAAATGATGGAGCGCGCGGCGGCATTTCACGATGAGGAGATGGCGCGCTGGGTCGACTGGACCACGCGACTGTTCGAACCGCTCCTGATGGTGTTCATCGGTCTCATCATCGGCCTGGTCGTGGTTTTGCTCTATATGCCCATTTTCGATCTGGCGGGAAATCTCGGATGAACGCGCCCCAACCCCTGGGTGACATGCAGCCTACCATCGCTCCAGAGAATCTTGCCATGGCGCGCAAGCTGGCGGTGTCGGAACGTGTCAATAGAAATGAGACACCTGCTTTGAGAAATCAAAGTACGTTTGTCTGCATGGCGGTGTGCTCCTTGTGAGGTGGAATGACGACGAGGCGGTCAACCATGGCACTGTCTTCG
>Ga0194132_10008464_pt1 | contig 14685 bp, 11 predicted proteins | sample TA2KigOf80mmetaG_FD_148612 | JGI IMG/M metagenome (GOLD analysis project Ga0194132, IMG submission 148612) | Freshwater microbial communities from Lake Tanganyika, Tanzania - TA2015054 Kigoma Offshore 80m | ecosystem: Environmental > Aquatic > Freshwater > Lake | place: Tanzania: Lake... | reverse complement strand
GCAGGGGTGACGTGGCGCCGGGGTTGCGCGCCTGCACCAAGGCGTGCAGCGGCGTCACGCCCGCCGTGTCGGCCACGCGCACGTTCGCGCCGCGGCTGACGAGGTACGCCGCCAGCTCGTAGTGCAGGGCGCCGATCGCCACCGACACCGCCGGACTGCCGTTCGGCAGCGTGTCGTCCACCGACGCGCCGGCGTCGACGAGCACGCGCGCCGCATCGATCGCGCCGGCACGGGCAGCGAACAGCATCGCCGTGAAGCCGCCATTCGACCGCGCGTGAATGGCCGCGCCGCCTTCCACCAGCACGCGCACGGCGGCGGCGTGATCCTCTGCAGCCGCCCACATCAGCGCCGTCTGACCGTGCCACGCTTCCCTGGCGTCCACATCCGCCCGATGCGCGAGCAGCGTCCGGATGGCGTCCACGCGCCCCGTCCGCGCCGCCACGAGAACCGGAGGCTCGCCGGGGCTGCCCACGTCCGGATCCGCGCCAGCCGCCAGCAGGGTCTCGATCATCGGCGCGCTGCCGTTTTCGGCGGCGAGGGCCAGCGGCACCACGCCGTAGCGGTTCGCCTGGCGGGGGTCGGCGCCCGCGTCGAGCAGGGCACGCGCGGCCGCCAGCTCGTCCCAGTGCGCCGCCCAGTGCAGCGCCGTCGAGCCGTCCGCCTGCGGCGTGCGGACGTCGACACCCTGCTGGACGAGGGACATCGCCGCGGTGACATCGCGCTGTTGGAGCGCATCGGCCACCTGCGCGTTCTGCGCCGCCGCGGGCGACACCAGGAGCAGCAGGGCAACGGCCAGCGTCGTGGGTCTGCGCACGGTCTGAGTCTATCCAACCGTCGGAATAAACCAACCGGGTCGGCTCTTCCCTCGGTAGAATGGGCCGGATATGGCGTGGTCGTTCCGCAAGCTCGGCTGGTTCGGGGTCGCCGCCTGCGCATGGCCGCTCGTGTCCGTAGCCGCGGCAGCGGCCCAGGCCGGATCGGGTACGGCCGCCGGCGACGCCGAACCACCGGCGGCGCGGTACCGCGCCGTGCTCGAGCAGTACTGCGTCACCTGTCACGACGACCGGCTGCGGACCGCGTCCCTGTCGCTGCAGCACGTCGAGCTCGCCGATCCGGTCGCGCACGGCGACGTCCTGGAGAAGATCGTCCGCAAGCTGCGGACGGGCGAGATGCCGCCGCCCGGCGCGCGGCGTCCCGACGCGGCCACCTACGACGCGTTTGCCGGCTGGCTCGAGCAGCAGCTCGACGCCGAGGCCGCGGCCCGCCCGACACCCGGTCGCCCCGCGCTCCACCGGATGAACCGGACCGAATACGCCAACGCCGTCCGGGATCTCCTCGGCCTCGACGTGGACGTCACGGGCCTGCTCCCGCAGGACGACTCGACGCACGGCTTCGACAACGTGGCCGACACGCTCGGCGTCTCGCCGCTGCTGCTCGAGCAGTACGTCAACGCGGCGCGCAAGGTCAGTCGCCTGGCCGTGGGCACCGCCGACGTGCCGACGGCGGCCGCCACCTACCGGCTGTCGTCGGACCTGGAGCAGACGGATCGGTTCGACGGACTGCCGTTCGGCACGCGCGGCGGCGTGCGCGTCGAGCACCTCTTCCCCCGCGACGGCCACTACGACATCCGCGTCCGGCTGGCGCGCAACGTCAATGAAGTGGTGATCGGCATGCAGGAGGAGCACGAGATCGAGATCGGTCTTGACGGCGCCCGGCTGAAGCTCGCCGCGGTCGGCGGCGGCAAGTATGCGAAGGCGTCCGGCCTGGACGCCGCCGCCGTGACGGTGGATGCGGACGACCACCTGATCGTGCGCCACCGGGTCGCGGCCGGGCGCCGGGCCGTGTCGGCCACCTTCATCCGCAAGACGGGTGCGCTCGCCGAAGGCGGCGGCTTCGGCGGCGGCGTGCCGCTGGTGGGCAGCCTCGTGATCACCGGACCGTTCGACGCGCCCACCGGTCCACCCGAAGCCGACACGGCGAGCCGCCGCCGCATCTTCACCTGTCGTCCCGCGCAGGCTGCCGGGGAGCCCGCGTGCGCGCGGCAGATCCTCTCCACGCTGGCCCGGCGCGCCTACCGCCGCCCGGTCACCAACACCGACATCTCGGTGCTGCTCGACTTCTACGAGGATGGGCGCCGGGACGGCAGCTTCGACGACGGGATCGAGCTGGCGCTCAGGAGGATGCTGGCCAGCCCGCAGTTCGTGTTCCGGTTCGAGCAGGCGGTGGAGGCCGGCAGGGTGGCGCCGCTCAGCGACCTCGAGCTCGCCTCGCGGCTCTCCTTCTTCCTCTGGAGCTCGATTCCGGACGACGAGCTGCTGGCCGCCGCCGAGCGGGGCGCGCTCGGCCGGCCCGGCGAGCTGGAACGCCAGATGAGGCGGATGCTCGCCGACCCGAAGGCCGAGGCGCTCGTGACCAGCTTCGCGGGCCAGTGGCTGTACCTGCGCAACCTGCGGAACGCCTCGCCGAACCCGCGCATCTATCCCGACTTCGACCACAACCTCCGCGACGCCTTCCGGCAGGAGACCGAGCTGCTGTTCGGGAGCCTGATCCGCGAGGATCGGAGCGTCCTGGATCTGCTGGCCGCCGACTACACGTTCGTCAACGAGCGGCTGGCGCGCCACTACGGCATTCCCGGCATCACCGGCGATCACTTCCGCCGCGTCGCGGTGACCGACCCGCGCCGCCGCGGCCTGCTCGGCCACGGCAGCATCCTCACCGTGACCAGCTACGGCACGCGCACCTCGCCGGTGACACGCGGCAAGTGGATCCTCGAGAACCTGCTGGCGTCGCCGCCGCCGCCCCCGCCAGCCGACGTGCCGGAGCTCACCGAAAACGACCCGGACGCGGAGGTGCTGTCGATGCGCGAGCGGATGGCCGCCCACCGCGCGAACGTCGTCTGCGCCAGTTGCCACACGAAGATCGATCCGCTCGGGCTGTCGCTGGAGAACTTCGACGCGGTCGGGCGCTGGCGCGAGGTGGACGCGGGCGTGGCGATCGACGCCGCCGGCGCCCTGCACCGGACCGAAGGCGGCGCGGCCATCGACGCGCGCGGCGCGCTGCCGAACGGCCGGAGCTTCGAGGGACCGGAGGGGTTGCGAGAAGCCCTGCTCTCCCAGCCGGACGTGTTCGTTCGCGCGATGACGGAGAAGATGCTGATCTACGCGCTGGGCCGAGGGCTCGAGCACACCGACGCGCCGGCAATCCGCGCGATCGAACGGGCCGCCGCGGAGAGCGACTACCGCTTCAGCGCGCTGGTGATGGGGATCGTCAACAGCGTGCCCTTCAGGATGATTGGAGGATGACGGGCCAGCTGAAGCTGGCGTCCACATGCGGACGGTGCCGGAGACACCCGTGGGGGCCGGCTCCTGGCAGCCTTAGGGCCCTCAGCGAAGGCGGCCAGCACCAACCAGGGAAGAACACATGATCATCACGAAACGTTCGCTGCCACGTCGCACGCTGCTCCGCGGGATGGGCGCGGCCGTCGCGCTGCCGCTGCTCGACGCCATGGTGCCGGCGCTCACCGCGCAGGTGAAGACCGTCGCGGCGCCGACCCGCCGCCTGTCGTTCGTCTACATCCCGAACGGCGTCGTCATCCACCTGGAGCTGCCCGACGGCCGCGTGCTGGACACCTGGACGCCGACCGGTTCCGGCACGGCGCTGCAACTCGCGCCGATCATGGCGCCGCTCGAGCCGTTCACGGACCGCATGGTGGTCGTGTCCGGCCTCGGCTCGCGTCCCATGGAGGCGCAGGGCGACGGCAATGGCGACCACGCCCGCTCCTGCTCCGCCTGGCTGAGCGCCGTCCACCCGAAGCGCACCGAAACCGCGCCCGAAGCAGGTACGACGCTGGATCAGTTCGTGGCCGAGGAGATCGGCGCCGACACGCAGCTCCGGTCCCTGCAGCTCGCCGTGGACGACTTCACGCTCCTCGGCGGCTGCGAATCGGGCTACGCCTGCTCGTACTTCAACACGCTGTCGTGGCGCACGCCCACCTCGCCCCTGCCCTGCGAGATCAACCCGCGGGTGGTGTTCGAGCGGATGTTCGGCGACGGCGGCGGCGAGGAGGCCCGCCGCGCGCAACTCGCCGGCGACCGCAGCATCCTCGACTCCATCACCGGAGAGATCGCGCACCTGCAGGCCGGCCTCGGCCCCAGGGACCGCACGCGCGTGGACGAGTACCTCGAGGGCGTCCGCGAGCTGGAGCGCCGCATCCGGACGATCGAGGAGCAGCAGGATCGCGCGCTCGACATCCCGGCGGCGCCAATCGGCATCCCCGACGCCTTCGACGACCACGTGAAGCTGATGTTCGACCTGCAGGTGCTCGCCTACCAGGGCGACATCACCCGCGTCATCACCTTCCTGCTGGCCCGTGAAGGCAGCTACCGCTCCTACGGGCACATCGGCGTTCCCGAAGCGCACCACGGGCTGTCGCACCACGGCAACGAGGTGGAGAAGATCGAAAAGATGGGCAAGATCAACACGTACCACGCCCAGCTGTTCGCCTACTACCTCGACAAGCTCCGCTCCACGCCCGACGGCGACGGGTCGCTGCTGGATCACAGCGTGGTGCTCTACGGCAGCGGGATGAGCAACGGGAACCTGCACAACCACTACCCGCTGCCGCTGCTGCTCGCCGGCGGCGCCGCCGGGCGGCTGACGGGCAACCGGCACCTGCGGTACGAGACCGGGACGCCAATGGCCAACCTGCTGGTGAACATCGGCGAGCTGGCCGGCGCGCGGGAAGTGGACGCCATCGGCGACAGCACCGGGAGACTCGACAGCATCTAGAGCGACCTGAGACGCCCTTCATGGGCCACCCCCATCCCGGGGCTGTGCGTTCCCGCCTCCCGCGGAGATAATCGGACGCCGCGCTGGAGGTGGCTTCCGATGGTCGAGCGCTCCATCACCGTTCTGCTGACAACCGCCGCCCTGCTCGCCGGCCCTGGTGCCGCCGCCCCCAGCCGGGGGCAGCCCGCCGCACCCGCTGACCGCTGCGAGGCGACCCCGCTGGGCGACCCGTTCGCCACCGCGGGCTGGAACGGCTGGGGCGCGGACCTCGTGAACTCGCGCTTCCAGCCGGCCGCCGCCGCGAGCCTCACACCCGGCGACGTTCCGCGCCTGGCCCTGAAGTGGGCGCTCGGCTTCCCCGACGGTGAGTTCGCCGCGGGCCAGCCGACGGTCGTCGGCGGACGCGTGTACGTCGGCGCCGGCCCCGCCGCGGTCTACTCATTCGACGCCAACACCGGGTGTCGGCACTGGCGGTTTCCCACGCATCACATCGTCAGGGCGTCGATCACGATCGCGCGGCTTCCCGGACCTCCCGCGCGGTACGTCGCGGTCTTCGGCGACCTGCAGGCCAACCTCTATGTGGTGGATGCGGAGACGGGGACGAACGTCTGGACGAAGCGCGTGGACTTCCATCCGCACGCGCGAATCACCGGCGCCCCGAAGGTTCACGACGGGCGGATCTACGTGCCGATGTCGTCGCTCGAGGAGGCGGCGCGCGGCGGCCGGACGTACGAATGCTGCACGTTCCGCGGCAAGGTCGTGGCCTACGAGGCCGCGACCGGCCAGGAGATCTGGCGCAGCTACACGCTCGATCAGGAAGCGGTGCGAACGCGTGTCGATTCCACCGGCCGCCAGCAGTGGGGACCGGCGGGCGGCGCGGTCTGGAACTCGCCCACCATCGATGCCAGGCGCGGGGCCCTGTACATCGGCACCGGCAACGCCTACGTCGCGCCCGCTCCAGCAACCACCGACGCCGTCATGGCGCTGGATCTGAAGACGGGTGCCCGGCTCTGGGTGAACCAGTTGACGCCCGACGACCACTGGGTTCGTGGCTGTGGGAACCCCTCGAGCGGCAAGCCTTCCGTCAAGTCCCCCGACTGCCCGGACGAACAGGGTCCCGATTTCGACTTCGGCCAGTCCCCGATCCTGCGCGACCTGCCCGACGGCCGGTCGCTGCTGGTCGTCGGCCAGAAGTCCGGCATGGGGTGGGCGCTCGATCCCGACCGGATGGGGGCGCTCGCCTGGGAACACCGAGTCGGCAGGGGCAGCATCCGGGGCGGCATGCTGTTCGGCTCGGCCGCCGACGACCAGGTCGTCTACTTCGGCGTGTCGGACTTCGACCACGGCCCGGAGGAGGCTGGAGGACTGGCCGCCGTCCGCATCGCCACCGGCGAGCGCCTGTGGTACGTGCGCCCACCGAAGCTGCCCTGCCAGTCCACGTTCGATCGCCGATGCATCCAGGGCCAGGCCGCGGCCATCACCGCCATTCCCGGCGTCGTCTTCTCCGGCGCGACCAACGGCATCCTGCGCGCGTATTCGGCAGCCGACGGGCGCGTCCTGTGGGAGCACGACACCGACCAGGCGTACGCGACGGTGAACGGTCTCCCGGCAAGGGGCGGCATGCTGTACGGCCCGGGGCCGGTCGTTGCGGGCGGGGTCGTCTACATGTCGGCCGGGTACGGAGAGACGCAGGGCGGCGTGCCGGGCAACGTGCTGCTCGCCTTCGCCGTCCCGCCGCAGCCCTAGCTGCGAGGGACCGACTCGGGCTCGGGCCAGCTGGAGCTGGCCCCCACGTATGGACGGAGTCGCGGTGGCTCCACCACACTCGTGGCGGCCAGCTTTCGCCGCCGCTGAGGCTTCGGCGGACTCGCCGGAGCCCTGGCGAAGGCGGTCGGCTGGCCGTGCGGCGGCCGCTATGACGGAGGCAGCGGCAGGCGTGGGTACATGTCGGTCGCGCAGTTCCAGTACCAGTTCCCGCCGGGCATCTTGCTGCGCGGCTCGTAGTTGCAGCGCGACAGCGGCACGACGATCGGCGCCTCGAACACGGGGGCTCCATCCGGCCCGTCCACCACGCGCATGATCTGCACGTTCGCGACCACTCCGCGAACCGTGCCCGGATCATCCGTCGCCGGAATCGGCGCGAACGTCGCGCGGACCGCCTGCGGGGCCTCCACCAGCTGGTCCTCGACCTGCACGGTCACGGTCGGCGGCCGGTAGACGTGACTCACCGTCCTGCCGGCGGCCACTTCGTAGTCCTCGTAGTAGATCGGCACCGCGCTGTCGTCGCCGAAGAACATCATCCGGAAGCTCGTCGACCCGCCGGACAGGTTCGTCGCCCGGACAAGGAGCACCTGTCCGTTCGCAAGCTGCAGCGATGGGGTGACGATGACCGGCACGGTCAGCGCGAACGGCTCCCCCTTCGTGGGGTCCTCAGTGCCGCTCGTGCCCAGCGTGTAGTAGACGTAGCCCGAACCAACGACGATCAGCAGCGTGATGGCGGCGACGACAACGACCAGCGTCTTGTTCGACACGGACATCCCCTTCGATCGATCGGCGCGTCACGCCAGCGGTTCGAACCGCCACAGGTGGATGAAGTAGCCCGGCTGCCAGAGCAGGGAGATGCGCTGTCCGTAGTCCCGGCAGATCGCCTCCTGGATCTCCTGGTCGTCGAGGTAGACGAGCCTGCCGTCGTACACGTTGCCGTCGATACGGACACGCACTACCGGGTCGGCGACGATGTTCTGATTCCAGCGGCGGGCTCCCGGCATCATGACGCCGGTCGCGTAGCCGGACCCCAGATACAAGTCCCCGTCGTGGATGAAGCGGGCCGTGGTGACCGAAAAGGCGAGGCCCGGGATGACGTGATCCCGAGTCTGAACCATGGTGTTGCCCCCGCGGTCCTTCGCAAACGTCCAATCGTCCGGGTGCGCCGTAACGGTCTCGCCACGAATCCACAGGCCCGGCCGCCACGGCCCGGCATCGAAGCCGAACACCCTGGCGTAGGCCACGAACAGGAGGACCAGCACGGCGAGCGTGCCCGCGACGCCCCCAACGATCTTGCCGAGTGTCTTCATGGGTCTCGTCTCCTTCGGTTCCCGATCACGGTTCGTCTGGCGGCAGCGAGGGCTTGCTCCGGGTGTTGTTCACGATACGCCGGGTCAGGAACCGCCAGCCGTTCGGCGTCCTCACCAGTGTGTCCAGGTAGTACACCGAGTGATCGACGAACGGCGGAACGGCAGTCACGTTGTAGATCAGCGCGTAGACGGACCCATCTGCGCCCTCCGGCGTCGGAGTGATGAGCAGGCCGGAGTAGGTATGCCGGCTGGCCCAGCCCTCCTCGCGGATGCGCTTGTGGTAGTTGACGACCGCGTCGGGCGCCCGATCGACGAACGTCTCCGTGTACGGTTTGCAGGCCACTCCGTCGCCCCAGCAGCCCCCCATGTCGACGGCCCGGGTGTACTTCGCGTACAGCTCCTGGATCTCGAGGTAATCCTCGACCGTGAGAGATCCGGCGCCTCCCTGCGCGCTCATCCCTCCAGCCGACCCAGCAAGGCCGAACAGCGCGAGCACGACCGCGCGTGCCAACCCCCGGCTGCCGCCCATGCCTGTCATCGTGCCCTCAGCATCGCCGGTATGTTACGGCGTCCCGGCCCTGGACGGAACGTGTATCATCAGAACCCTTCCAGCCGGACGCTGAACGTCAGCGGGGCGCTGATCCTGAGGAGGACCCATGCGGAAGTATGTTGCTGGAACGATCGTCATCGTGGCGCTCGCGGGTGCGGTGAACGCCCAGCAGGGCATCGTCAACCAGAAGCAGGTGTCGCCACTGGACTACGTGCAGATTCTGCAGCTGTATGCACGCTACAGCCACGCCGTGGACCTCGTGGTCGACGACGGCACGGCGTATTCGTCGAACTTCACCGAAGATGGCGTCCTGAAGTTCGGCAACAGCGAAGTCCGGGGACGCGCGGCGATCAAGGCGTGGGCCGACAAGACGGGCCAGCCGAAGCGCATTCGTGAGAAAGGCTGGCACGCCGGTCACCCCATGTCGAACTTCCAGGCGATCCAGATCACGCCCGACCTCGCGCGCGTGATCTTCTACCAGCGCGAAGGCGCGAGCATTGCCGACGACATCGTCGTCCGAACGCCGCAGGGCTGGCTGATCAAGCGCCGCTCGCCGACGTGCGGCACCGAGGAGGAACGCAAGAACGACCCGAACCGGCCGCCCTGCGATGCCACGATGGCGCCCCCGACGGCCGAAGGGGGAGCCTGAACCGTTCCGCGGAGATCCGCGGAGATTCGGATGGCAATCGCGGGCGGGCTGGACTAAACTGTTTTGGATCGGTTATCTGAACGCCTAGTCACTTCCAGAGGTACGCGATGGGCACACTGAGCATTGCGTGGTTGCGGACCACCTTGTTGACCGGACTTGCGGCGGCGTTGACCCTGACGGTCCCCACGGAGGCCCGGCGGGCCGAGGCGCCTCGCGACGTCACCTTCACGAAGGACATCGCGCCGATTCTCCAACGTAGCTGTCAGACCTGCCATCGGCCGGACTCGATCGCCCCGATGTCGCTCATCACCTACGAGCAGGTGCGCCCGTTCGCGCGCGCCGTCAAGCAGAAGACGGCGCTGCGCGACAAGCCGGGCGTGATGCCCCCCTGGTTCATCGAGAAGTCGGTCGGGATCCAGGGCTTCATGAACGACCCCTCGCTCAGCGACCTGGAGATCGCCACCATCGGCGCTTGGGTGGACGCCGGTGCGCCGGAGGGCGACCCAGCTCACATGCCTCCTCCGGTGGCGTTCAGGGACCTCCGCTCCTGGACGCTCGGCGAGCCGGACCTCGTCGTGTCCTCGCCCGCGGTGACGGTCGAGGGGTCACAGCCGGACTGGTGGGGGCAGCTCGGCTCGACGCCGACGCGGCTGACCGAAGACCGGTACATCAAGTCGTCCGAAATCCGCGAGGTGAACGACATCCCGCCCGGCACGACGCTGGTCGGCACGGTCGGCGGCCTGAACGTCTTCCATCACGCGTCGGTGACGATCATCGGCCCGGACGGCAAGGTGGACCCGACCTCGACGCTGCCCGCGCACGAGGTGGGCCGCAACGCGGACGAGTTCGACCCGGAGGCCGGCCGGCTGATCCGCGCCGGGTCGGTCATCTCGTTCAACAACAACCACCTGCACGCCAACGGCCGCGAGACGACGGCCCGGCTCGAGGTCGGCCTGCGGTTCCACCCGAAGGGCTACAAGCCGACGGTCAACTTCCGCGGCATCTTCTTCGGCACGACCGAAATCGACCTCAAGGGCAACGAGGACAGTCAGCGCGTGGACGCCTACTACACGCTGCCGGAAAACGGAAAGATCATGAACTTCGAGCCGCACATGCACGCACCGGCCGTGCGCATGTGCGTCGAGGCGATCTACGGTCACACGATCACCACGCTGAACTGCTCGGGCTACGACCACACGTGGGTGCGCAACTACCAGTACCTGCCGGACTCGGCGCCGCTGCTGCCGAAAGGCACCATCCTGCACATCACCGGGTGGTTCGACACCACGGCCAAGAACCGGAACATGGTGGACTACCGGAACTGGACCGGCGGCGGCAACCGTTCGGTGGACAACATGTTCATCAACCTTTCCTACATGACCGTGATGACCGACGAGGAGTTCCGCGCGGCGGTCTCCGAACGTGAGGCGAAGATCCAGGCGGGCAAGGCCGAAGCGGTCGGCTGCCTGACCTGCTTCTCAGCGCAGCCCACGACGCTGCAGCTCGCGCAGCAGCCATGACGGCTCGTCGTCCAGGACCAGGCCGCGCACTGCTGTGCGCGGCCGCGGTCGTCGCAGGGTCGGCCTGGCTTGTCGCCGACCAGCGATCCTCCCGGGGCGACAACGTCGCCCCGGCCTACGAGGGCTGGGAGAACAACCCGGACGGGTCCTTCAGCCTGGTGTTCGGCTACATGAACCGGAACTGGGAGGAGCACCTCCACGTCCCGGTGGGCCCCGACAACAGCATCGAACCCGGCGGGCCCGACCAGGGACAGCCGACCTTCTTCTTCCCCCGCCGCAACCGCTTCGTCTTCAAGATCCGCGTCCCGGCCGACTTCGGCGAGAAGGAGCTGGTCTGGACCATCACGGCCAACGGCAGGACCGAACGCGCCTACGGCACGCTGAAGCGCGACTACTACCTCGACAACCAGGTCATCATGATGAACTTCGGCCGGGCCACCGGGGACAACGACCTGTTCGAGAACAACAAGCCGCCCGAGCTGGCGATCCGCACCGCGCCGACGCTCCAGGCGAAGGTCGGCGTGCCGATCATGCTCACCGCGGTGTCGAGTGACGATGCGTGGCCGAAGCCGCGCGACCTGCCCCCGGTCAATCCCGAGAACCCGAGCGGCATCGCACAGGCGGCCTCCATGGGGCTGCGCGTCGCCTGGCACGTGTACCGGGGCAACGGCACCCAGGTCACCATCGATCCGCCGCAGTTCAAGATCTACGAAGACACGCGCTGGGGTTCACCCTGGGCGCCGGGATGGGTGCGCCCGCCCGTGCCCGACGACAACACGTGGAGCGTCAGGGCGACCTTCGCCGAAGCCGGCACCTACGTGCTGCGCTGCCTGGCGCACGACGGCGTGCTCCAGAACTACGAGGAGATCACCGTCGAGGTCAGGGACTAGAACGAAGGCGAATCCCAGGACCCAAAGCCCGAGTCCCAGGCCGAATCCCAGCACCCAAGGCCCACCGCGGAGGGTCACGGTGCACCTGGCGCGGAAGGTCACGCCTCCCGCGTAGAGCCGCTGGAGCAGAAGGGGCCGGATCAGGCCGTGACACGTGTGGGGGCCGGCTTTCCCGGCCTGAGCACATCCGAAGGCAGCCGGCCCATGACCTGTACGTTACGCTGAGCGCATGACGTCCGCCCCCTCGACCGCACACGTCGTTCGACGCGTGTGCATGGCGGCGGTCTCGGCGCTGTCGGCAGCCCTGCTCTGGCCGTCTCACGTCCAGTCGCACGAGGCGGTCGAGACCTCCATCACCTTCGACGTCGAGATCTCGCGCATCCTCACGAAACGCTGCATCTCCTGCCACAGCCCGGACAACCTGGCGTTCCCGCTGACCTCGTACGAGCAGACACGGCCCTGGGCGCGCGCCATCGAGGAAGAAGTGCTCGAGCGACACATGCCGCCGTGGCGCGCCGTGGACGGCTACGGGGACTTCGCCAACGACGGGGGCCTGACGCTCCGCGAACACCAGCTGCTCCTGGCCTGGATCGACGGCAACGGTCCGAAGAACAAGGCGCAGCGGCTGATCGTCAACATCGACCAGTCGATCACGCCTCCGGAGGAGCACCTGACGCTCGACTGGGATCGCTGGGACCTCGGGCGGCCCGACGCGACCATCGAGCTGACGCCGGTGGCAGTGGACGCGCGTGCGGCGGATCACGTCCGGCGGGTCGAGGTGCCCACGAACCTGTCCCGCGATCGCTGGGTCGAAGGGATCGAGCTGCACCCCTCGGACCGGCGGCTCGTTCGCGCCGCCTTCTTCACGGTGCGCGAAACGGGGCAGTGGCTCGGAGCCTGGACGCCCTGGCAGGGCATGACGCTGCTGCCGGAGGGAACGGCGGTGCGCGTGCCCGCAGGCGCACACCTGGTCGCCGAGCTGCACCTGCGCGGGGCATCGGAGCCCGCCGAGGCCGGCGGAACCATCGGATTGGGGTTCGCACAGCGGACGCCGTCGCTGTGCGCCACCGGCGTGCGCCTGACGGCGGACGGTCCGGCCGAGACCTCACCGCGGGGCTCACGCGTGCGCGCAACCTCGACGATCGCGCGCGACACGACGCTGCTGGCGGTCGTCCCGACGCTGCCTCCCTCCGCGACGTCGCTGGAAGTGGCCGTCCGCCCGCCCGGCGGTCCGATGGAGGTGGTGCTGCTCGTCCGCGGCGTCGCGCACGAATGGCCGACACCCTACATCTACCGGGAGCCGATCCCGCTCCCCGCGGGCACCGAGCTGTCGATGGCGAGCTACCTGGGCGAGTCGAAGAGCGCCGCCGGACCGCTCGACCTGCGGATGCTGACCACCGCGCCAGCCGGCGGGGCGTGCCTCCCGGCCTCGCCGTAGCGCGGAGCGCGCGGAGGCGGGCGGCGGGCTAGGATCCCAGGGCGACGGCTTCGAACGTGAACGGGAACGTCAGCACCTGCTCCTGGTGGCGGAACTGCGCCCACGCGCGGTAGCGTCCCGGTCTCGGCAGCATCCCCTCGAAGATGATGTTCGGTCCTCCCCTGGCAGTCTCCGGATCGATCCCCGCCGGGATCATCTCCACAGGGTGCGAGTGGACGTAGTCCACCGCGTCTTCACTGACCATCAGGATGTGGCCGAAGGCCCCGAGATACGTCTGCAGGTCCGTGACCGGCTCCCCGGTGTCGGCCCGGGTGATCTGGAACGTCAGGTGCACGTGGAGCGCAGACACGAGCGGCGTGGGATCGAACGACACCGACGCCGTCAGGTGGCCGACGGTCTTCTTCGGCACCTCGTCGGGCACCAGGGTCGCCGTATCCGCGAGCAGGTCTCCGTCGTACCCGGCCGTCGTCAGCGGCAGCGCCACGAACTGCGGCGTCCCGCCGGTCGGCACGAAGTCCGACAGGAGCCGGTAGTGGCCCGGCTTCGGCAGCGTGACGGTGATCGACCAGGTCCCGTCGAGCTCCTGCTCCGGGTGCAGGTGCTCGAAGAAGGTGAGGTCCTGGCTGATGACGAAGAAGTGGTAGTAGCGGTCGTGCACGACCTCGAAGCGCTTGACGAGATCGCCGCTGCCCGGGTGGTACACCCCCAGGTTGATCGTGACCGGTTCCCCCGCCTGGACACGCTCCGGCGTGGTGTGCGCGTGAACCAGGTAGTTGCGCATGTCGAACGGGGTGCCGACCACGAGCGACATGCCGCAGCGGGGGCACATCCCGGGCGTCTCCTGTGTGACGTCCGGGTGCATCGGACACATGAACGCCGTTTCGAGCACCTCGTCCTCGACCGCTGCCCGTCGCGGCGAGGTCAGCTCCCGCGCCGGGGGCGCCGACGCGCAGCCGGCTGCCAGCGTCACCGCCACGAGCGCGGCCAGCCCGCGCGCCGGGACGCCGCACCCCATCACACCTGGACGGACCATCGTTCGCGCCACTCCCCCGCTGTCCTCTCGCTGCCCGATCCGGCAGCTGCCTCCATAGTCCGCCTCCGGAGAGGGCGTGTCAAACCGGTCACCCCCGATCGAGCGAGGCCCGCTGCCGGGTCGGGCCCGGGCGATCGCGATCCTCAGCGGCCGCCTCGTGAAGCTCGGCGCGCAGTTCTCGTCCGGACGGCGTCCTGACCACCTCCCGCTGCACGCCGGACCGGGCTCCGGCGTGCAGCGCTCAAAGTCACGAGCTCTTCGATGTCGTGTCGTTGACTCCCTACCATGCTCCGGCGTACTCTTCACCGCTGGCTCTGGCGTATCGGCCGGCCCATGCGGGTCGAGTTGTTGCTGGCGGCCGCGGCATCACGCCCCGGCCAAGGGAGGGAGAGGTCATGCGATTCAGGGTTCCCCGTCTCGTACCGCTCGTCGTCTCGGTTCTGCTGTCGTTCCCGCTCCTGGCCGCAGCCCAGTCGACCGGGGCCATTTCCGGCCAGGCCACCGACACCACGGGGGCCGTGCTCCCCGGCGTGACCGTCGAGGCGGCCAGCCCGGCGCTCATCGAGAGGGTCCGCACCGCCGTCACCGACGCCAGCGGGCTGTATGCCATCGAGGGCCTGCGCCCCGGCACCTACAGCGTCACGTTCACGCTGTCGGGCTTCGCGACGTTCCGCCGCGAGGGGATCGAGCTGGCCGCCGGCTTCACGGCGCCGGTGAACGCCGAGATGCGGGTGGGCTCGCTC
>Ga0194132_10008460_pt1 | contig 14694 bp, 12 predicted proteins | sample TA2KigOf80mmetaG_FD_148612 | JGI IMG/M metagenome (GOLD analysis project Ga0194132, IMG submission 148612) | Freshwater microbial communities from Lake Tanganyika, Tanzania - TA2015054 Kigoma Offshore 80m | ecosystem: Environmental > Aquatic > Freshwater > Lake | place: Tanzania: Lake... | reverse complement strand
CCTTGTCGCAGAGTACCGTCGGCGCATAGGCGGGCATGTCCTGCACCTGCTCGAACAGGGCCGCCAGCCCGGCGCCGGCCTGGATCAGGTCGTCGTAGGCCGCCTTGTTGCGGTACGGGCCGTCGGTCCCGAAACCATAGGCGCCGCAGTAGATGATGTCCGGGCGCAATGCCTTCACGCGCGCATAGCCGTAGCCCAGCCGCTCGATGGCATCGGGCCGCATCGAGTGCACCAGCACGTCCGCGTTCGCGATCAGGCGATCCAGCGCATCGCGGCCAGCAGGTGTCTTGAGGTCGAAAACCACGCTGCGCTTGTTGCGGTTGACATGCAGGAAGGCGCCCGCCATGCCCTTGCTGCGCGACGGCAGGTAGCCGCGGAACGAATCGCCCTCGGCGCTCTCGACCTTGATGACGTCGGCACCGAAATCGGCCAGCACGCGCGTGGCCAGCGGCCCCATGATCACGCTGGTCAGGTCGATGACGCTGGTGCCGGTCAGCGGCCCGTTGGTGAAATCAGGTTTCATTACGCACTCCTTGCATGTCGCACGCGCCTTGCGCGTCGTCCGCATTCTGATTCATGTTTTCCCCGTCATCCCATGCCACGGACGTATTCTACGTTCCGGCTCAAAGGCGGCGTCGCGGCAATCCATCGCGATTCATCCCGGTCGCCCGGCCCGGCGCTGGCGCTGCGCGTACAGGGCGTGTCTGAGGGGCGGGGGTTCCTCTACGCAACGCTGCCCGCCGTGTTGCCACAGGTGCTGGCGTATTCGCCATACCGCTGGGAGAACAACATCCGCGCCGCCGCGGTGCTCGGCGTGGTCGGTGCGGGCGGTCTCGGGCAGCCGCTGGCATTCCACATGGGTCTGTTCCAGATGAGTGAAACCAGCACCGTATCGATCGCCATGATCGCGCTGGTGACGCTGGTGGACCTGCTGTCCTACGTGCCAATGCGCATGATGGTGCGCTGAGCCGGGACTCCCATCGGACTCGCAGCCCTTCCAGTCATGATCGAGGCAGGGATGAACTGCAGCTTCGAGCCGGCGGGCGTTGCTCGAAGCGGTGAACCCCGGCACGCCGCCTGCATTGCGAAACCTGCCGTGAATTCAATGGGCGAGGCGTGGCGTTATACTCGCCGACACGACCCAGCGACCGATGCCGTATTGCAGGAGGACCCAACAATGAGCGCTATCACGATCGATCCGATCTCGCTGGAGATCCTCTGGGGCCGCCTCGTCTCCATCGTCGACGAGTCCGCCGGCGCGCTGCAGCGCACGTCGTTCTCCACCACCGTGCGCGAATCGAACGACTTTGCCTGCGTGCTGCTCGGCCCCGATGGCACGACGCTGGCGGAGAACACCGTCGGCGTGCCGAGCTTCGCCGGCGTGATGAGCCTGGTCATGCGCCATGTGCTCAAGCGCTATCCGCCCGACACCTGGAAGCCCGGCGACATCGGGCTCACCAACGACCCCTGGATCAACACCGGCCACCTGCCGGATACCACCGTCATCAGCCCGATCTTCCACAGGGGAAGGCTGGTCGCATTCACCGGCAACACCGCGCACAAGGCCGACATCGGCGGCGGCGGCTATGCCGCAGATGCCACGGAAATCTACGAGGAGGGCCTGCGCATCCCGATCTGCAAGCTCTACGACGAGGGCCGCATCAACGAGCTGCTGGTCGAGATCATCCGCAACAACGTGCGCGTGTCCGAATCGGTGCTGGGCGACCTGCACGCGCAGGTGGCGGCCGCGCATGTCTGCGCGCAGCGCGTGCGCGATTTCCTCGACGAGCAGGGCATCACGGAGCTCAATACCATCGGCCGCGCCATCCAGGTGCGCGCCGAGGCCGCCATGCGCCAGGCCATCGCGCTCTTGCCCGACGGCAACTACACCAGCGTGGTGCGCTCCGACGGCTACGACACGCCGACCGACATTCATGCCCGCATCATCGTCCGCGGCAACGAACTCACCGTCGATTTCGCCGGCACCTCGCCGCAGATCCGCCGCGGCATCAACTCGGTCTACAACTACACCTACGCCTTCACCTGCTACACGCTGAAGTGCCTGCTCGACCCCAGACGCGAAAGAACGAGGGCTCCTACAAACCGTTTCGCATCGTCGTGCCCGAAGGCAGCATCCTCAACGCGCGCTTCCCGGCGCCGGTGACCGCGCGCGCCATGACCGGGCACTTCGTGTCCTCGGCGGTGCTGCTGGCGCTGGCCGAGGCGCTGCCCGCGCGCGTCATCGCCGACTCGGGTTCCTGCCCCGGCCTGCGCGTGGCGCTGCGCGGCATCAAGGCCCACGGCGGCAACTTCGCCCAGGTGCTGTTCCCCAACGGTGGCATGGGTGCGCGCGCGCATGCTGACGGCCTCTCGGCCACCGGCTTTCCCACCAATGCCGGCGGCGGCTCGGTGGAAATCATGGAAAGCGTCTCCCCACTGGTGTTCTGGAACCGCGAACTGCAACAGGACAGCGGCGGCCCGGGCAAGTTCCGCGGCGGGCAGGGCCAGCATATCGTGGTCGAGGCGGTGAGCGAAACACCGCTCGACGTCTCCACCATGTTCGACCGCGTGGAATATCCGCCCATGGGCGTGAATGGCGGCCTGCCCGGAGGGCGATCGCGCCTCAGGCTGAATGAAACCGGCCCGGTGCCGAGCAAGGGCCGCTTCCTCATGCACAAGGGTGATCGCCTCAGCATCGATTACGCGGGGGGCGGCGGCTACGGCAATCCGGCCGACCGGGACCGCGAGCGCGTGAAGGCCGACGTGCGCGCCGGCATCGTCTCCGAGGCTGCAGCGCGCGACGTCTATGGGCTTGCGGCGGACCCGGAATCAGTCCAGAAGGGCGGTGCGAAAGAAGGCATGGGCAAGCCGTGAGCCGCTATCGAGTCGGCATCGACATCGGCGGCACCTTCACCGACTTCGTGCTGGTGGATGCGAAGGAAGGCCGCATCCACCTGGGCAAGCGCCTCACCACGCACGGCAACTACCTCGACGCGGTGATGAACGGCTTCGACGAACTCATCGCGGCAGCCGGCATCGCCGCAAACGACGTGGAAGGCGTGGTGCACGGTACCACCCTGGTCACCAACACCGTCATCGAGAGGAAGGGGGCGCCCACCGCGCTGCTCACCACCGAGGGCGCGCGCGACGTCATCGAGATCGGCGCCGAATTCCGCTATGACATTTATGACCTCGGCATCGAGCGCGTGAAACCGCTGGTCCCGCGCCACCTGCGGCTCGAGCTGCCGGGCCGGCTCCGCTACGACGGCCGCGAGCTGCGCCCGCTCGACCTCGAGCGCCTGCCCGCGATGGTGGAGGCATTGCGCCGCGAGGGCATCACGGCGGTGGCGGTCAGCATGCTGCATTCCTATGTCAACCCAGCGCACGAGCAGGCGGTGGGCGAAGGCCTGAAGCGCCTGTTTCCGGAAGCCAAAGTCACCTTGTCCTCCGCGCTGGTGCCGGAGATCCGCGAGTTCGAGCGCACCTCCACTGCCATCGTCAACGCCTACGTGCAGCCGCTGGTGAGCCGCTACCTGCGTGACATGGAGCGCCAGCTCGCCGAGCGCCGCGTCAGCGGCCCGCTCTACCTCATGCTCTCGGGCGGCGGCCTCGCCTCGGTGACCGAGTCGGTCGGGGCGCCGGTGCAGCTGATCGAATCGGGGCCCGCCGGCGGCGCCATCGCCGCCTGCTTCTATGGCCGCAGCGCTGGCGGCGGCGGCGTCAGCGACATGATCTCCTTCGACATGGGCGGCACCACCGCCAAAATGTGCCTCATCAACGGCGGCAGCCCGACGCGCACGCACAACTTCGAGGCGGCGCGGGTGCACCGCTTCAAGAAGGGCTCGGGCATCCCGCTGCGCGTGCCGGTGATCGACATGATCGAAATCGGCGCCGGTGGCGGGTCGATTGCGCGCGTCGACGCCATGGGCCTGCTGAAGGTCGGCCCGGAGAGCGCCGGTTCCTCGCCCGGTCCGGCCTGCTATGGCCTGGGCGGCGAGCGGCCCACGGTGACCGACGCTGATGTCGCGCTCGGCTACCTCGACCCCGGCTTCTTCCTCGGCGGCGGCATGCGGCTCGATCGCGCCGCGGCCGAGCAGGCCATCCTCCGTCATGTCGGCGAGCCGCTGGGCATCGGCGTGACCGGGGCCGCGGCCGGCATCCAGGAGATCGTCAACGAGAACATGGCCACGGCGACGCGGCTGTACGTGGCCGAGAGCGGACGCGACATCCGCCGCTACGCCATGCTGGCCTTCGGCGGCGCGGGCCCGGTGCACGCATATCGCCTGGCGCAGATCCTCGGCCTGAAGAAGCTGATCTGTCCCTATGCCGCCGGCACCGCCTCGGCGCTGGGCTTCCTCGTCGCGCCGCTCACCGTCGAGCAGGTGCGCAGCTACGTCGCGCCGCTGGAAAAACTCGACTGGCCGCGGCTGCAGGGACTGTACGCTAGCATGGAGGCACACGCCATTGCCTCGCTGAAGGCGCTGGGCGTGCGCGAGGACGAGATCGACTTCCACCGCTCCGCCGACATGCGCTTCTCGGGCCAGGGCTACGAGATCGAGGCGGTGCTGCCCGCCGGCCACCTCGACGCCTCGCGCAGTGCCAAGATCCGCGACACCTTCATCGATGCTTACAAGCAGCTCTTCGAGCGCGCGCCCGAGGGCCTGCCCATCGAGGGCCTGTCCTGGCGGCTGGCGGCCACGGGCCGCCGGCCCGCGCTGAATCTGGACTTCCGCGGCGCGGCCACCGCGGCCGGCAGCGCAAAGAAGGGCACGCGGCGGGTGTATTTCCACCATGAGCGCGACTTCATCGAGTCGCCGGTGTATGACCGCTACAAGCTCGCGCCGGGCAGCAGCCTGCTCGGACCCGCGGTGTTCGAGGAGCGCGAGTCCACCGTCGTCGTAGGCCCCGGCGCTCGCATCGACGTCGACGACAGCCTGAACATCATCGTGCACCTGCCCGCATCGACCCCGCACGCATGACCTCCCCCGCTTTCACCCGAATGAGCCCGCCATGAAGCCAGAACTCAGGATCTTTGCCGCCTCCGGCCAGCTCGGCTACGGCATCCCCGAAGACGCCTTCCGGCGCGGCGTCGCCGCGGGCCCGCATGTGATCGGCGCCGACCTCGGCTCCATCGACCCCGGCCCCTACTGCCTGGGCTCGGGCAACATGGTGGTGGGCGGCGAGGCGCTGCGTCGCGACATCCGTATGGTGCTCGAGGCGCACAAGGAAACCGGCGCGCCCCTGCTGATGGGCTCGGCCGGCACCGCGGGACGCCGCTCGCAACTGGATGCCGTGCTCGAAGTCGTCGAAAGCGTGGCGAGGGAACGCAGCCTCAGGTTCCGCCTGGCGGTGATCCCTTCCGACATTCCGAAGGACATCATCGAGCGCCGCCTCGACCGCGGCGAAGTGAAGCCCTGCGGCGTGGTGCCGGCGCTCACGAAGGAAGAACTGGCGCGCGCCAACGGCGTGGTCGCGCAGATGGGCGTGGAACCCTTCCAGCGCGCCCTCGACATGGGCGCCGAGGTCATCGTCGCCGGTCGCTCCTGCGACACCAGCATGTTCGCCGCCGTGCCGCGCATGCGCGGCTACGACACCGGGCTTGCCATGCACATGGCCAAGCTCATCGAATGCGCCTCGTCCTGCGCCGATCCGGGCGGTCGCGACGCCGCCATGGGCGTGATCGGCGACGGCTGGTTCAGCGTCGAGTCCATGGATCCGAAGCAGCGCTGCACGCCGGTGTCGGTGGCCGCGCATTCGCTCTACGAGCAGTCCGACCCCTTCCTGCTCGACGAGCCGGGCGGCACCATCGACCTCACCGGATCGAAGTACGAGCAGCTCGACGAGCGGCGCGTGCGTGTCACCGGTTCACTCTGGCGGCCGACGCCCTACCACGTCAAGATCGAGGGCGCGCGCCTCACCGGCCACCGCTTCGTGTCGATGTGCGGCATCCGCGACCCGCGCATGATCGCCGAGCTCGACTCGGTGCAGGCCGAGACGCGCAGGATCATCGAGCGCACCTTTAAGGACTCCATCGCCGCGCAGGAGTACTCGCTGATCTTCCGCAACTACGGCAAGAACGCCGTGCTGGGGCCGGTGGAACCAGATCCGACGCTCACGGCATCGCACGAGATCTTCGTGCTCATCGACGTGGTCGGCAAGACCGAGGCCATCGCCAAGTCGGTGTGCGGAGTGGCCAAGCAGTTCTTCCTGCACCTGCGCTATACCGGTATCCTTTGCACCAGCGGCAATGTCGCGCACCCGTTCTCGCCCGATGTCATGCCGGCCGGGGCGGTCTATGAGTTCAATGTCTACCACCTGCTGCCGGTGGACGATCCCTGCGAACTGTTTCCGATCGAGATGCGTCAGGTGGGATGAGGCGTGGCGCAGCGATAGCCGCAAAGGAGAGGGGCCCATGAGCACAGCAGCGAGCACCGACCCGAAACACAAGGGCACGGTTGTCACCGGCGCCATCGGCGACGACGTGCATGTCATCGGCATCCGGCTGATGGAATACGCGCTGCGGCAGAACGGCTTCAGCGTGGTGTCGCTCGGGCCGCTCGCCTCGCAGAAGGAATTCATCGACGCCGCAGTGGAAACCGCCGCCGACGCGCTGTTCGTCTCCTCGCTCAACGGCCATGCCGAGATGTACCTGCCGGGCCTGCGCGGCGCCTGCGTCGAGGCCGGCATCGGCGACATCCTGATCTACGCCGGCGGGCAGCTCACCATCCGCCGCCCGGACTGGGACGATACCCGGCGCCACTTCGAGCAGGAGCTGGGCCTCTCGCGCGTCTACCCGCCGACCACCATGCCGGATGAACCGATCCGCGATCTCGCCGCGGACATTGCCGCCAGACGCGCAAAGGGCAGCTCCGCGAAGAAGGGGGCATAGCCATGGCCGCCGTCAGCAACCCGTCTAACGCGGCAAAGATCGGCGACGCCGCCCTCGGGCCGGTATCGGCTGAGCGCTGGGACGACGCGCGCTTCGACGCCGAGCGCAACAAGGTGCTCGCACTGTGGCGCACCGGCGCCGAGGTGGACATCGACGACGCCGTCGCCTTCCACCAGCGCATGCCCGAGTCGAAGAACGTGCCGAAGAAGCGGCTGTGGGCAAAGCAGACCGGCAACGTGCTGATCCAGCCGCTGGCTGGCGTGACCACGCTCAAGGGCCACATCGAACTGATGCAGCACCTGCAGGACGTCGGCCTGTGCGACATCCTGCCCTCGCAGATCGACAGCCAGACGCGCACCCTGCAGTTCGCCGCCGCCGAGGAGAAGATTCGCGAGAGCGAGCGCACCGGCAAGGAGCTGCTGAACGGCTTTCCGCTGGTCAACCACGGCGTGCGCGGCGTGCGCACGCTGGTCGACGCGGTGAAGGTACCCATCGAACAGCGCATCGGCACGGTGCACCCGCAATTCGCCGCGGAGATCGGTTTTGCCGGCGGCATGTCGTCGATCACCGCCGGCCCCATTTACTACTGCGTGCACTACTCGCGCGACACCACCTTCGCGCAGGCCATCGCCAACTGGCAGCACGTGTTCCGCCTCATCGGCCGCTACCGCGAGCGTGGCGTGACGCTCGGCCTGCAGATCCACGGCGTCGGCAACTCCACGCCGTTTCCCAACACCATCCTCGGGGTGTGCTGCGTGCTGGAAGTGCTGATCGCGGCGGCGCAGGGCGCGCGAAGCTTCTCGCTCGATTCGCGCTTCATGGGCAGCATGGTGCAGGACGTCGCCGCGGTGCGCGCGATCCGCGAGATCGCCGAGGAGTATGCAAGGAAATCCGGCTACGACGACGCCGTCATCACCATCGACCGCAAGAACTGGGGCGGGCGCTACCCGGACGACATGGCGCGCGCCTACGGCCTCATCTCCTATAACGTTGTCAGCGGCATGCTCGCCGGCGTCAACGAATTCATCGCCAACTCGGTGCAGGAAGGCGTCGGCATCCCGGTAAAGGAGGCCAATGCCGACACCCTGCGCGCCATGCGCCAGGTGGTCGGGCTGATGCAGGGCCAGGGTGCCATGCTCGATCCGGCCGCGGTCGCCGAAGAGGTCGAACTGAACAAGCTGGAGATGAGCGCCATCCTCGAGGCGGTACTCGACGCCGGCCAGGGCGACGCTGCGAAGGCCACGGTGGCCGGCTTTGCCTCGGGCATGCTCGACATCCCGTTCGCCGCGAGCCGCATGTGCCGCGGCGAAGTGATGGTGGCGCGCGACACCGAGGGCGCGGTGCGCTACCTCGACCCGGGCCGCCTGCCGCTGCCGGGCCGCGTTCTCAAGCATCATCGGGCCTGCCTGGCGCGCCGCGAGGCCGCGCGCGGCGGCAAGATCGACTACAACGCCATCGTCGACGACATCTTTTCCATCAGCCGCGGATACTTGGTTGGAAAATGAGAGCCGGGGAAATGATTCGTTGAAAGCAGGACGGCCCCCGGAACATTCAACGGAAGAAGCGATGCCCATGCAGACCCTCGACCAGATCGCAAAAGTCATCCGCAGCAAGAACGCGGGCCCGTTCTGCCTGACGCTCGACGTGCTGTTCGACAAGCCGGCCGATTACCGGCGCGTGCGCGACGCCCAGGTCATCACGCGCGAGAAGATGGCTGCGCTCTACCGGCGGCCGCTCGATCAAGTGCAGGTCTACAACCATGAGAGCGCGCTGGCCATGAAGGTGAGCCTGGTACGCTGGACGCCGGCCGGCTCGCTCACCGACAGCGACATCTACGGCGCCCAGCAGCATGTCCTGCTCTACAAGCTGCCCGTGCCCTGACCGCATTCACCCCAGGACCGCAACTTCGTTCATTCCTTCCCATCAGGAGTTCAACATGACGCATAGCTCCACACGCCGCACCCTGCTCTCTGCCACCGCTCTCACCTTTTCTGCCCTCGCCTTCCTGCACGCAGGCACCCCGCTCGCGGCAGAAGCCAAACTCGCCATGCCGACCGACGCCAAGCTCATCGCCGCCGCAAAGGCCGAAGGCAAGCTGAGCTTCTACGGCACCTCCAGCGTGGTCGCGCTGCGGAGCGACGCGGAGTCCTTCGAGAAGGCCTACGGCATTCCGGTGTCCTTCACGCAAATTACCTCCGGCCCGCTCACCTCGCGAGTGGACCAGGAAATCCGCGCCGGCAAGATCAGCGCCGACGTACTCATCACCGCCGACCGCTACGCCCTCTACCGCTGGATCGCCGACAGCCAGATTGCACCGCTGCCGGCCGACATCAAGTTCCCCGACCGCACCGAGCACATCGCCCAGGTGCAGGCGGTGTACCAGGGCGTGTTCTTCAACAAGTCGCTGGTGACAGGGGCCGATGTGCCGAAGTCCTGGAACGACCTGCTGAACCCGAAGTTCACCGGCAAGATCGTCATCGGCAGCCCGCGGATTTCCCCGGCCTACAGCGAGCTCTACTACGCCTTGTGGAAGGACCCGAAGTACGGCGAGGCCTTCCTGCAGAAACTGGCTGCACAGCGACCGCGCATGGTGCAAAGCCCGCCGCTCGTCGCGCAACTGGTGACTTCGGGCGAGGCCCTGGTCGGGTTCACTGCGCTGCCCTACGAGGCGGTGAATGTCCTGTCCCGCACTCCGGGCGCGCCGATCGATTACGCCTACCTCGACATCATCACGCTGGCACCGTCCTTCATTGCCATCAACGCCAAGGCGCAGAACCCCAATGCAGCGCGGCTCTTTGCGGCCTACATGCTGTCCCCGGCGGGCCAGGTCGCGCATAACGGCGGCGGGCGCGCATCGAGCCTGCTCGGCAACCTGCCCGGAACGCTCGCCGCACCGGACCGCAAGCGCGTGCGCACCGAGATTACCGCCGAGAAAGTGTCCCCGGAATACGCCGCGCTGATCGCACTTTTCGACAAGCTGTACCGGTAATCGCCGTTGCGTCGCTGGCAACCGGGCGGATCGGCGCCCGGCAGAATCAATGCTTGAACTCGCGCTCCTGATCGACGTCGGCAGCACCTGGACCAAGGGCGTCGCGGTGGCGCTGCCCGAGGGCCGGCTGGCCTGGCGCTGCCAGCTCCCGACCACGCTCGCCGAGGGAATCATGCACGGCGCGCAGGCGGTCATCGACGAACTGCAACGCAATGTTCCCGAAGGCTGCACTTTGGCGTTCCGCGGCGCCACCAGCAGCGCCGCAGGCGGGCTGCGGGTGGCCTCCATCGGGCTGGTGCCCGACCTGACCGGTCTAGCCGCGAAGCAGGCCTGCCTGGGCGCCGGCGCTCGCGTCGTATTCACCGGCGCCTATGCGCTTGCCGACGATGAAATCGCCGCGCTGCGCGCCGCAAGGCCGGACATCATCCTGCTTACCGGCGGCACCGACGGCGGCAACAGCGAGGTCATCACCGGCAACGCGAAGACACTCGCCCGGGCCAACGCCGAAGCGCCCCTGTCCGTCACGGTAGTGCTCGCCGGGAACAAGTCGGCGCGCGCGGCGTGCGAGGCCATCCTCAAGGCCGGCGGGCTCGAGGTGGTCGCCGCGCACAACGTGCTGCCGACCATCGATGAGCTCAAGGTCGAGTCGGCGCAGGCCGCCATCCGGGACGTGTTCCTCGAGCGCATCGTGCACGCGCGCGGCATCGACCAGCTGCGCGAATGGGCAACCGGCGGTCTCGCGCCCACGCCACGCGCTGTGCTGGAGGCTGCCGCCTTCCTCGCCGACGGCGCGCCTGCCTTCGGCACCACGGTAGTCGTCGACATCGGCGGCGCCACCACCGACGTGCATTCCATCGGCGGCGAGATGCCGCCGCCCGACGCCGTGCTGCGCGGTTTGCCGGAGCCGCGCGTCAAGCGAACAGTCGAGGGCGACCTGGGCCTGAGAGTGAGCGCCGCGGCCGCCACCGACGCGCTCGGGGCCGAGGCGCTGTCGAACGCGCTCGGCACCAGCGCCGCGCAGGTGATCGCAGAGGCGCAGCGCCGCGTGGACGCGCCCGACACGCTGCATGAGCAGGACCGCTTCGACCGTGAACTGGCCATCGCCGCGGTGGCCGAGGCGCTGAGTCGCCACGCCGGCCGCCTGGAGCAAACTCCCCTCGCCCGCGACGTCTGGTTCCAAGTCGGCAAGGATCTGCGCGAAGCGCACGTGGTGATCGCCAGCGGCGGCGTTTTCGCGGCCAGGGCCGACGCCGGCGAACTGCTCGCGCAGGCGCTTTCGCGGGCGCGCCGGCAGGGCGGGCTTGTCCCGGGCGACGCCGCGAAGCGGCTGATCGACCGGGATTACGTGCTCTTCGCGGTGGGACTGATGGCGAAGGCATGGCCCGAAGCCGCCGGGAACCTGGCGCGCGCAAGCCTGCGGACGCCATGACGGCGAGCGCCAAGAAAACACGGCAGCGCCCTCAGGAGAACAACGCGACCCTTTCCGAGACGGCTCCCGAGCGCTTGAGATCGGCGATTTCAGGGCGGCTGTAGCCCAGGCCCGCCAGTATCTCATCGGTATTGTCGCCGGGGTCGGGCGCGGGCCAACCCGCGCGGCTGGCGAACCCCGACACCTCCGGTCGGGCGGCGATCTGCTGCATCGCCCCCCAGTGCGGATGCTGCCAGCTCACGCGCAGTCCGGCGGCATCAAGGCTGCCATCGGCCTGCAGTTCCGCGACGGTCAGTTCCTGCACCGCGGGAATCCCTTCGGCGCGCAGCCTGGCCAGCAATCCCGCGCATGTGCCGCCTGCGAGCGAAGCCTCGATCTGCCGCAGCTTGCCCGAATCCTCCGGCGTCTCGATCAGGATCCTCACCCAGCCATCGGCGCAACGAACGGCCTGCGTTGGCGCCGGCGCATGCTCGCGCCCTCCGGACATCGCCGCAGCCAGTTCCTCCGACTGGATGAACGAAGCCGTTCGCGCAAGGCTTCCGCCAACCCACACCGCCGTACCCATCGCCCGTGCGCGGCGCAGCCCGAGCAGCACGCCGTAGGCGCCCAGCAATCCGGTGCTGTAGTCGTTGACCGGAACCGGGACCATCTGCGGTGTCCCGTCGCGCGCACGCGCCATCTGCATGCCGGTTGCCGCCTGGGCATTGTGTTCCCATCCGGCGCGTTCGGCCCACGAGCCGCCGAAATCGAAGGCATTGAGGGACGCATAGACGATGTCGCCCTTCCGGCGAACCGCATCCGCGAACCCGAGGCCGAGCTTGTCCATCTTGCCGGCACGAAAGTTCTCGACCACAACATCGGCCTTTGCCATCAACCGAAGCGCTATGTCGCGCCCGGTCGGCCGGGTCAGGTCAAGGGCGATGCTGCGCTTGCCGCGGTTGACGTCCAGCCACCCATACATGCTGGTGGGCCTTACCGGAGCATCGATCTTGATCACCTCGGCACCCAGTTCCGCAAGGGTGCGCCCGCAGGTGGGCCCGGCGAGGATGATGGCAAAGTCGACGACGCGAAGACCCGCCAGGGGAAGACCCGTGTTCGCACCGGCTTTGGCAGCCGGCATGGCGGGGGCAGCCGATCGCAGCCCGGCGTCTTGCGCGCCCGCGCCGGCGCTCCCCGCCGGACCCGCAGCGAATGCCCTGACGGCCGGGACGACCGGCACCGGCTCACGGCCCGCGGCGCCGGCGGGGCCTTTCACGCCCTTGACGATGATCCCGGCGGCATCGGCATGCTCGACGTTCAGCCACTCCGCCCTGGACCTGCACACCGTGCAGGCCCCGCCGGCGGCGTTGATCTGTTCCTCCCATTGCAGCGCAGGATGCTCCCTGAACATTGCCGAGAGCCGCGCGCGCCACATCTCTTCGGACGCCCGGTCAGGCAGCAGGTGCAGCCCGGTTGATGCCGCTTCGCACCACTCCATGCACCCGCCAACTTTCAACATGGCCTCCACGAAACGGCCGGAGTGTCCCTGCATCTGTACATGACGCCCGTCGGCGCAGGCGTAGATCTCCGCCAGCGGAAGGTGAGGGATTGTCAGCGGGTCGACGAGCCGCTTGTCATCCAGCTCGAGCAGCTTTCTCGCCATGACCGTGATGCCCGCCGCAAAGAGCGGGAACTCGACGTGGTTGCCCGAGCCGGACTCATCACGCGCCTTCAGGCTCGCCACCACGTGAATGGCACCCCAGATCGCGCCGTAGGCGCTGGCCATCGATAGCGGCTCAGGGTCGGGAACCCCGCCACCGATGCGGTTAAGCCCCAGCTCCGCATGGATCATTTCATCGACCAGTGTGCTGCGATCCGACCAGCGCGGGTGGGTGCGCGGAAAATCGGTGAACCGGACGTAGATGACACGCGGGTCGGCCCGGCGCCAATCGGCCGCCTCGATGCGCGTCCCGGCAGCCGCGGTCTGGTCATCGATCACGATGTCGATGGCGGGATCAAGGGACATCGCGGGCGTTCCGCCCGCGCCGCCCTCGCCCGACCGCACCTCCCGCGCTCCCTGGCAGGCGAGCAGGCTGCCGAGCATTGCGCCGACGCGGCTCCTGCCGAGGCGCATGAAGCGGGCGCCTCGCAACAACTGCGCGGCATCGCCCGCGGTGGCGCCGGCCAAGGATCTTGCCGCATTGTTCACGAGTTCACTCACGCGTATTCATGCAGATGGTTAGCAACCGGGCACGGCGCCACCTCGGCCTGGGTGTAAAGCGGCTCCCGGCCGGCGAAGGGCACCGGACTCGAGTCGCGCAAACCCTGGAAGTCCTCGATCTTGTCGGTGGGCACAGGGTCCTCAAGCCCGAAGGGCGCAATTGCCGGCGGCAAAGTATACCTGCTGCAATGTCGCCCAATTACGACGCTATGAAGCTAATATCGCCTGCGCAGGCCGGCCCGAAATGACATACCCGGAGACAACCCATGACGAGAATACGCATCCCCGAGGGCGACGGCACGGAACGCGACAGGATCTTCGCACTGCGCCCGCAACACGGCGCCGCGCTCGAAGCCCTGCGCGTCGCGGTGTACGACCACGCCACGCTGCCGCATCGCGTCGCCGAACTGGCACGCTACCGGATCGCCATCGCCAACGACTGCCCGGTCTGACTGGACACAAGGTTCCCGTCGGGCACGGGACAGGTTCCAGCCGAAGTGCTGTACCAGAATATCCTCAATTTCCGCGACAGCGACCTGTACACGGAGGCCGAGAAGGCGGCCATCGAGTACGCCGAGCTGTTCACCACCAACCACCACGCCATTGACGACGGGATCTTCCAGCGCCTGCGCAAGCACTTCAACGAAGGCGAGATCGTCGAGCTGTGCATTCTTGTCGCGCGGCACTTCGCCTTCGGCCGCCTGACCAAGGTGCTGGTGATCGACCACGTCTGCCCGCTGCCGGGCATGCCGGCGTATCAACCATAACTGATAGTCAAATTGTCATGTGGCTTCCGTTACTACGCTTGCAAGGCGAATACTGACATGATCCGGGCGGCACCCGAGCCGGAGGTGCTGCCTCAAGCCCCCGCTAGGCCTCGCTGCGCGGTGCGGGCCCGCGATAGATCGACATGGTCTGTCCGCCGTCCACCGGATAGATGTTGCCGGTGAGATGCGCGGAATCACCCGAGGCAAGGTGCAGCTCGGCGTCGATTTTCCGCAGTCCGAAATCGGCACTTGGCCTGACTGGTTTTTTGTGCCAGGTTCATTGACGCACTTTACTGCAGAGCGGCCGCTTGTTCCAAGACGGGTGGTTGCGGGTTGATCGCCACAGGTGCCGGTGGTCGGTAGCCCAGTGAGCTGTGGGGTCGTATGGTGTTGTAGTCCTTCCGCCACCGCTCGATCACC
>Ga0194132_10008459_pt1 | contig 14694 bp, 9 predicted proteins | sample TA2KigOf80mmetaG_FD_148612 | JGI IMG/M metagenome (GOLD analysis project Ga0194132, IMG submission 148612) | Freshwater microbial communities from Lake Tanganyika, Tanzania - TA2015054 Kigoma Offshore 80m | ecosystem: Environmental > Aquatic > Freshwater > Lake | place: Tanzania: Lake Tanganyika... | reverse complement strand
GTGAACGCGGCTCAGTTACCGTGCAATCATATACTTGCGACAAGTCGGGTAATTTTGTGGCCTCGAAGGTTCACAAGGGCGATCTACGTTTCGAATCCTATGCAAAAAGTGTGATGACCTTCTGGAAGGATCAACTCAGTTAGCCAGTGTCAAACACCGCTGCTTGGTTACGGCTACGCTTGAGTTCCCTTGGACTTTGCTTTCTTCGCGATTTCCTCCACGCGAACGACATGCTCAAGAGAGCAATAATCGACACGATCCACGATGCCTTGCGGATCGGCGCCACGCCCGATGTCAACACGTGTGCGGCCAACAATGATGTTGTCTGGGTGGTAGATTTCGTATGTCACGCCGTCCGACATGTGAATTCTGAGCGGAATGAACGGCTTGCGTCGCAACAATTCAACAAATTCAACAGCCTTCATCGGTGCACTCCGCGAAGATGAACTCCCTCACCGACAAAATATCGCTCTGATGGATTTCTGTCAATTGGCGAGTAGGTTCGGGGCCGCTCGGGAGCGGCAACGCGATTGCCGCTTCCCACTGAACGCTAAACGGGGAGAGTCATCTCACTTTGTCAGCATATTCCGCCAGCATCTCCATCTGCTTGAAGAAATCGTGTTCGTCGCAACCCATCGGGCTCTTGAAGAAGCAGGCCAAATGTGACAGGATGCCGACCTCGCCGCGGCGTTGCGCCAAGAGCGTCAGGCGGACGATGTCGAGCAACAACGGGGCGGCCAGCAGCGAGTCGCAGCCTTGCCAGAGGAATTGCAGGATCATCTTGGTGTTCAGGAATCCCTGGAAATGGATGTGGTCCCAGGCGGTCTTCCAGTCGTCGAGCGATTGGATGTACTCGATCGACACGTGCGTTTGCGGCTTGTACCCGACGATGGAACTGATGACCTTGTCCTTGGTCTGAATCTTGGAAGCACGGTTGACGGGGTCGTCGAGAACGACGGCGTCGCGGTTGCCGAAGATGTTGTGACCGACCCAGCTCAGGATGCGGAAGTTGCGGTACGCGAACATGGGGGCGAGGACGGTTTTCATCATCGTCTCGCCGGTCTTGCCGTCTTTGCCGCTGACAGTGGTCTTGCGTTCATTGGCCAGATCGATGGCGGCAGGGAAGGAGGCGCCGAGCGACGGCGTGAAGTTGATGTATGGGATGCCGAGGTCGAGCGCCGCCCAGGCGTAGAGCGCGCTGGCCGGGATGCCGGCATCCGTGGCTTCGAGCGAAGTGGCGAAGCGCAGAACGCTGTCGTAACGCTCATCCAACTCTTTGGGCGGCTCGGTCGACGAGACATTGGCGACGACGAGTTGATCGAGCTTATTCCTTGCCTTGAAATCGCGCAGATCTGCTTGCACGCGTTCAATGGCCTCGCGCGGCGTGTTGACGCGTTTGACTTCCGGCATGTCGGCGAGCTTGCCGATGGTTGTGCCGGCGCCGAGGACCGTGCCGGGGCAAATGTTGGCGGTCCATTGGTCCAGATCGGGCTGGCAGGCCTGAATCAACGCTTCGTTGAAGACGTTGGAACGCTGGTTCAAATCGCGGACGGCTTCCGCATAGCTGCTTTGGCGAATGTCGTGCCCGCCGATGACGATGCTGGGCCAGTCGTCGAGATCGATGCCGTCGAACATCGGCGTCGCCGTCACCAGGCTGGTGGTGTCCGTCAATTTTCGGGACAGCGCCGAGATGCCGAGGACAGCCGTAGAAGCCACGCCCCCGAGGGCGCCAATAAGCCAAAGACCGACGCGACGAGTGCTCATCTGAGAGTTCTTTCAACAGGGGTGGTCATGGAATGACCGGTCGAGTTGTCGGGGGGTCGACAAATCAGGCAGGCGCCAGCAACACGCGGGGTACTACAATTTTGGGAATTCCCGCCCCGCCGGTCAAGTTTTCGCCGAAGGTGGTCAGGTTTTTTAGCCTGACAAGCCTATGTCACCGTGTGCGATTCTGCTGTAGGGTGCGTGAAACGCACCATCCGCGGACGTCGTTCAGCGGAGCGGTGCGTTTCGCGCACCCTACATTGCTACGTCACTTTCGTGAATAACAAACGGCAATAGAATACATGTAGCTACACCAAAACACCGGGCAAGAACCATGCCGAACGCGCAGGATTTCGTTTCGATCGAAGACGCACTCGCCGAGCTTAAGGCTGGCCGAATGATCGTGCTCGTCGATGATGAAGAGCGCGAAAACGAGGGTGATCTCGTCATTCCCGCGGAGCATGCCACGCCGGAGTCCATCAACTTCATGATGCGGAACGCGTGCGGCATCGTCTGCCTGGCCATGTCGCGAACCATTTGCGAACGGCTGCACCTCGACGTCGTTGCGAGCGGCAGCCCCGAAACGCAGACGACGCCGTTCACTCTTCAGATCGACGCGCGCTTCGGCATCACGACGGGAACCAGCGCTTTCGATCGCGCTCGCACCGTTGCCGTCGCCATCGACGACAACGCAACGCCGAACGATCTGGTGCGAGGCAAAGGCCACGTGTTCGGCCTACGTGCCAAGGATGGCGGCGTCCTCGTGAGGGCAGGGCACACCGAAGGAAGTGTGGATCTCGCACGCCTCGCCGGCTTCAAGGAAGCGGCCGTCATCTGCGAGATCGTGCATCCCGATGGCACGATGGCGCGATTGCCTTACTTGCGCGAGTTCTGCCAGCAACATCAGATCAAAATGTGTTCGATCGAAGACCTGATCAAGTATCGCCGACAGCGCGAGCGACTGATCCATCGCGAATTCGTCGTCAAGTTGCCGACGCGCTTCGGCGAGTTCGATCTGATCCCGTATACCTCGGTCGTCGATCCGGAGCCTCACCTGGCCCTATGCATGGGCGGCGTCGGTATCGAGGCCGATGGCGTCGTCCCCGTCCAGGCGGAGCCTATCATCGTCCGCATTCACAGCCAATGTCTCACCGGCGATATCCTCGGCAGCATGCTCTGCGATTGCGGACCGCAACTCCATCAAGCGATGGCCCAGGTCGCCCAGGCCGGCAAGGGCGTCGTCCTCTACATGCGACAAGAAGGCCGAGGCATCGGGCTCTTGCCGAAATTGAAAGCGTACAAGCTCCAACAGGAAGAACAACTCGACACCGTCGAGGCGAACAAAGCTCTCGGTTTCGCCCCCGATCTTCGTCAGTACGGCATCGGCGCCCAGATTCTCTTTGACCTCGGCGTCCGCGATATCCGCCTCCTGACCAACAATCCGCGCAAGGTCGTCGGCCTCGACGGTTACGGTCTGCGCATCGTCGAGAGCTTGCCGATCAAGGTCGAACCGAATCAGCACAACGCACGCTATCTGAAGACGAAAAAAGACAAGCTTGGACATCTGTTGGATGACGTGGAATAACCGCGAAGGCCAAGGAGTGAACGACTCCGAACCCCTGGGATACCGGCAAATCCGCGAACCTCGCGCGCAATTCCCCGGTTACTTCATCGTTCGCCATCGACACGGCTCGTTCGTCTAACGGCACAGGATCGCTGTTTTTCACGCAGCAGACACGGGTTCGACTCCCGTACGAGCCATTCCGCGCGCGTAGCACTCTTGCGGCGCCATGTGAGCGCTAAGCGCAGGCGGGAAACGGGGTCGTGATCGTAACGGCAGCGGACCTGACTTTTAATCAGGGGGTGAGGGTTCGACTCCCTCCGACCCCATCTGCCGCTTGCGGCTTCGCGCTCGAGTCGCGAGATCAGAAACAGGTCGCTACTTCTTCGTTTTTCTTGCCGAGATCTCCCCCAGGCGCGCCTTCACCAGTTTTCGAATGAGCGACGGCGGCAGAGGCTTATCAACTGAGAAGTGGATGCTTCCCTTCGTCGTCTCGTAGCCTTTCAACTCCTTTGTGAACGCGGCGACGATAGAGCCGCTCATGGGGAAATACGAGCAGTGCTTTTTCGCTGCTCCGAATCCGGCGAACACCATGCCGTCCAGACGAAACGCCGGCACACCGTAGTTGATGCATTCTTCGGCGTTCGGGGCGGCTTTGTGGATGGCCTGGCGCACCTTTTCGAGTGCGGCTCGCTGTTCCTTCGTCACCGTCGCCAAATATTCGTCGATCGTCGTTGGTTTGCTAGGCATAGGACACCTTACACGTTATTGTTAGCGAGACTTTCTGAGTATCACGATCGTGCCATCCCATTGTTTTTCGACCTCAGAACGCGGCATTCGTTGTTTTTGGCCAAAGCGAGGATCAACCAATTCCATCGCGCTGTCATCCACGCTCAAAACGAGAACGGCATGTCCCCCCAATCGGGGCACATGAATACATGCCAAAAACGGAGTGGGCTGACGGAGGCAATCGCCATAATCAGCTCGCAGGATAAGTGCGTCAAACGTCTGATCGGCTTTCACCGTCAAGGCACGGGCAATGGATGGTGCATCTGTTCCGAGAAATGAGGTGTTGGCAAGATACGCCATTTCGCCTTCGGTCGTTTGGATGCCGTGGTGATGAAGCAGCATTGCAGCAACGGCCGGGGAACATGTCCAACCCGAGCTCTGCTTGAGGAGACCAGCCTGGTCGGGGCTGTTGTTCCACGCTACCTCGGCAAAGAATCGCCACCAAAGCCTCCCACCCGATGTTAGGGCGATGATGAGCATAACTAGCGCAACGATCGTCCTAAGAAACGCTGTGCTTGTGCTCCGCTCTTCTGAACTCCAGACGATGCCGATCAGAAGCATCGCTGCCGTGCACATGATCGTGGTCAGCCCTCCCATCCACCATAAGCCATCGCTCACATAGGCGTGAATCGGCGTGAAATAAGAAAGCCCCAAAAGCAACACGACAGACACGACCACGCTGACGACCACGCGAAACACCCATACTTCCACGCGGTTCAAATAACGCCCTACCGCCAGCGCACCGAATGCAGCCGCCGTCGGCAGCATCACATCGAGAAAGTCAAGGATCAGCGGCCGAAACATGTTTAAATCCGGAATTGAACCACTGGTCGGTCCTAGATTCTATCGTAACCAAAGAGCCAGCAGCATGCACGGTAAAACTGCATTTCGCACCTACCAATTGGTGCGTTAGATTGTAACGTCTCAGGGACGGTTCCGAGACATGTCACCCTTGAAAGGATGTTGTTCGATGAAACGGATCATGTTTCTTGTCATTTGGCTGCTCGCTGTTTTTCCACCGACTACGCACGCTCAAGACAGCAAGCTCCCCAAGCCGTTCGTTACCGGACTGAAGAACCCCGAGTCGGTCGCGGTCGGCAACGATGGCCGCATCTATGTCAGCGAGATCGGCGAGTTTGGCAAGGACGGCGATGGGCGCATCGTGGCTGTCGACAAAGCGGGGAAGGTTACCGAGGTGGCCAAGGGGCTCGACGATCCCAAAGGCATTGTCTTCGGCGCCGGCTTCTGGGCGAATCAACTTTTTGTCAACGACAACAAGCGCGTCGTGCGCGTCGATTCGAAGGGAACCGTGACCGTCATCGCCGACGAGAAGGCGTTTCCGACGCCGCCGCTATTTTTAAACGACATCTGCGTCGATGAGCATGGCGTGCTGTATGTGTCCGATTCGGGCGATCTCAAGGGGAACGGCGGGGCGGTCTATCGCCTCGTCGTCGTGCCGCCCAATCCGAAGGCGAAGGACGACGCCGCCAAGAAGGGCAAAACCATCGTCACGACCGTGACCGACGGCAAGAAGAACCCGCTTGTGAAGACGCCCAATGGACTCGTCATGGACGGCAAGAACCATCTGCTTATGCTCGACTTGATGTCGGGAGATCTACTGCGCATCCGCGTTACCGACGGCCAATCGACAAAGATCGCCGGCGGCTTCCAGGGCGGCGACGGGCTCGCCTGGGACCACTTTGGCCGACTGTTCATCACAAGCTGGCAGAGCGGCAAGGTGTGGGGCATTCCACGGCCTGGGCAGAAGCCGATCCTGATGGCCGAGGGCTTCAAGTCGGCAGCCGATCTCTGCCTGGATCGCAGTGGTCAAGCTGTCATCATCCCGGACATGAAGGAAGGAACGCTCACCAGGCTGCCGACGACGATCCCCGGCTGGGAAGTCGACGTTTCGCCCTTGTCCTTCAAGACGGAAGTCGCGTTTCCCAAACTCCAGTGGACCGGCTGGGAAGGCATCACCGAAAAAGGCAAACAGTTCCCGCTTCGTCCGTTAATGTTGACGCACGCCGGCGATGGCTCGAATCGCGTCTTCGTCGGCATCCAGCAAGGGACGATCCACGTCTTCCCGAACGACCAGGCTGCGGAAAAGACCAAGATCTTCCTCTACATTGAGAAACAGGTCTTCTACTCCGATAACGAGAACGAGCAGGGCATGCTCGGCCTGGCGTTCCATCCCAAATACAAGACCAACGGCGAGTTCTTCGTCTTCTACACGCTCAAGAAAGACAAAACCGTCAATGTGATCTCGCGATTCAAGGTCAGCAAGGACGATCCGAATAAAGCCGATCCGGCTTCGGAAGAGGAGATATTCCGCATCAAACGGCCGTACTGGAACCACGACGGCGGCACAATCTGCTTCGGCCCCGATGGCTACCTCTACATCGCGCTGGGCGACGGCGGTTCGGCTGACGACCCGCTCAAGGTCGGTCAGAAGCTGAACAGTCTGCTCGGAAAAGTGCTGCGCATCGATGTGGACGCCAAGGCCGACAAGATGGCGTACGCTATCCCGAAGGACAATCCGTTTGTCGGCGTCAAGGACGCCAAACCGGAGGTCTGGGCGTACGGGCTGAGGAACATCTGGCGAATGTCGTTCGATCGCAAGACCGGAAAGCTCTGGGCCGGTGAAGTGGGCCAGAACCTTTACGAGGAAATCAACATCATCGAAAAGGGAGGCAACTACGGCTGGAGCGTGCGTGAATCGCTGCACCCCTTCAGCTCAAGCGGCGTCGGCGTCAACGCCAAGATGATCGACCCGATCTGGGAGTACCACCACGACATCGGCAAGTCGGTCACCGGCGGGCACGTGTACCGGGGAAAACGATTGCCCGAACTCGACGGCTACTACCTCCACGGCGATTACGTCACCACGAAAATCTGGGGTCTGAAGTATGACGAAAGCAAGAAACGCGTCGTCGCCAATCGACCGATTCAGGACCCGAACGTGCCGATTCTGTCTTTCGGCGAAGACGAAGACGGCGACGTGTATTTGCTGACGACGACCATCTCGGGGCAGGGAATTCGCAGGTTTGCGCCAACGCAGAAATGATGATCATGCTTTCATCGTCTCCCGACATCTCGGCGCAGGGTCCGGGTAGGTGTCGCCGTCGTGGAGTCAACCGGGGAAACTTCACTTTCGAATGGGAACCGTGATGTCTCATCCAGCCCGGTGGCTGGCTGTCGGCAGTCTTGTTCCCTGCTGGTTGGCGGCGGGCCGCGAGGGGGTAAAGTCAGACTCACGGATGAGAAAAAGCCGTCGGCACTGGGTCTAGGAAGCCAGGGCCTACTCACGCCCGCCGACACAAGCCGATCAAGGCCATCGTGGGCATGGTAGCGATGCGCAAAGCCGCACATCGATTGAACGCGTTGGGCGATTGCGATGAGCGGGAGTTGAGCCTGGTGATGTCCACACTGGTTGGCTGCCTCGACGACAGACACGACGAGGTGCGCGAGCGTTCGCTCTACTGGCTCGTTTTCGACTTCGAGCAGCAACTTCGCGAGGTGGGACGGAAGCTTTGCCGACTCGTGGCCAAGAACGTCGGCGAGGTGTTCGCGACCAGCGCTGGCGGCGCCGTCACCATCTTTGTCCGGCGGCAGGTTCGTTTACATCCCCGACACCGACTACGCCGGTGACGACAGGTTCACCGTTCGGGTCAGCGACAGCGTCACCTCCGTGCCGACGACGGTGCCCCTTCAGGCGGGTTCGTCAGGCAGTCCGTTTCCATGGCGGCGCTGTGCGATCCGTGGTGAGAATTCCGGTGCGGAGCACCTTGAAATCATGCTCGGCGGCAAATTCGCGCCTGGTCAAGGTGCGCGATTGGCCGGAATCTTCCAAAAGATTCGGAAATTCGCAAGGAAATGATTGACAAACATTTTCCGATCATGTTAATCTGATAAGGTCGGCAGCGGAGGTCGCCCGCACCATGGTTAGGTTTGCATGTCCAGCGGTAAATCGGCCTGTCGGCCAAACCTTCACTCCCGGTCCCTCGATCTAGATATGAGGGACGTGATGTTTCCTCTCAAGGTGACTTAATATGGCTGCGCGCAATCCCGGTGTGTGGGGCATCGATCTCGGACAATCAGCGCTCAAGGCCGTTCGCCTCGAGATGCGTGACGGCGAAGTGGTCGCCACCGCATTCGAGTACATTGAGCATCCCAAGATTCTCAGTCAACCGGACGCCGACCCCGATGAGTTGACGCGGGAGGCGCTCAAGCAATTCCTTTCGCGCAATCAGATTCAAGGCGATATGATCGCGATCTCCGTTCCCGGCCAAAGCGGACTGGCACGCTTCGTCAAGCTTCCGCCGGTCGACGAGAAAAAGATTGTCGACATCGTCAAATTTGAAGCGAAGCAGCAGATTCCGTTCCCCCTTGAAGAAGTCGTCTGGGATTACCAACGGCTCAACAAGGGGGACATCGTGGACGGGTTGGCGCTGGAAACGGAAATCGGCTTGTTTGCCATCAAACGCGACATGGTGAATCGCGCCATCGCGCAGTTCAAGGACGTCGGCGTGGAAGTGCACCTCGTTCAGATGGCGTCGCTGGCACTTTGCAACATGCTTGCCTACGACCTTTTGGGCAAGACCGGCTGCGAACCGACCGATGATGCCGACAACCAGGAGTGCGTGGTTGCCCTGGAAATCGGCACCGATAGCTCCAACCTCGTCATCACCAATGGCGGACGGATTATTTGGCAGCGTCCGATTCCCATCGGAGGCAACCACTTCACCCGCGCCCTCACCAAGGAAATGAAGCTCACGTTCGCCAAGGCCGAGCATCTGAAAAAGAATGCCGCCAAGTCCGGATCGGCCGAGCTCAAGAAGATCCTTACGGCCCTCAAGCAGGTGCTCAACGATTTCGTCGGCGAGGTGCAGCGCTCGCTCGGCTACTTCACCAACACGCATCGCAACGCCAAGATTCAGTACATGGTCGGGCTGGGCAATGCGTTTCGTCTGCCGGGCTTGCAGAAGTTTCTGCAAGAAAAGCTGCAGCTGGAGGTTCGCAAATACCAAAAGCTCAACCGTGCGACCGGCGAATCGGTTACGACAGCGCCGACGTTCATGGAAAACATCATGAGCTTCGGCGTAGCCTATGGGCTCGCGCTGCAGGGGCTCAAGCAATCGCACCTTCAGACCAACCTCCTGCCACACGAGGTTCGCCTGGAACGAGTGATACGCGGCAAGAAGCCGTGGGCCGTGGCGGCGGCGGCGTCTCTGCTGTTCGGCCTGTGCGTGCTGGCCTTCGCTCAGGGCATGGAACGCAACGCGATTATCAACGATCAGAACAAGAAAGCCCAGAAAGATCTCGAACGCGTCGCCGGAGAAACCAAAAAGAGAAACGATGAAGGCGCCAAAGCGGAAACGGAGTTTGGCGAACGCCTCGCGCAACTAGATCAAGTCGGTTCGGGCGTGCCCGATCGGCCCAACTGGCAGCTCTTGCATCAGTATGTGAACATGGCGCTCCCTCAGGCCAACGGCGGCCGCCTGGCGCTGGCCACAAAAGCGCGGCGCCAGCCTAAGCAGATCTACTGGGACTCGAACAAAGCCTCGCAATACGCGAACCTGCTGTTCGAGTACAAGAAAATCGGTCGGCTCAAGGATCTCCCGGAGGCCGACGTGAGGAACATCGCCGACTTTTTTATCGACACCAAAGACATAAAAGAGGAAAAAAGCCTCAAGCGATTCAATGTCGCCAAACACAAGGACATGGATCAGGATGAAACGGAGAAAATGGATCAGTTCATCAAACAGAATCTGATCCAGATCAACATCGTGGGCATCAACCCGATGTATACCGACGACCTCGGACCGTTTTTCCGCAAACTCCACAAGGACGGCGAGAACTTGGACGGCATGCAGGACCTCGAAAAGGAAATGATCAGGAATTTCGTCAAGTCAACGGACCCTGAGGAGATGAAAAAGAGTCCGCTTTTCGAAAAGGGAAAAGACGGCTGGATCATCGAGATTCGGGGCTCTACATACCATCGCGCCGGCGAGAATTTTGTTAAAGACTCTATCGTGGAAAACCTGGGATTTCCACGATTCGGCAAAGACAATCCTGGCGGCGCCAAGTCGGAAAAAGAAATCATCGACCGGGTCAAAGAACGAATCGGGTTCCTTCACCTATACAAGAAGCCGGTGATCGCAGCGGGGCAGCCCGGGATCACGGAGCATAGCTACCTGCGTGATCTTGTCATCGGCATCCAGCCGGAGAAAGCGGACGGCGGCAAAGAGGGGGGGGGCGACAAAATGCAGTTCAACCAGGTCGGAGGAGGAGGTGATGGTGGAGGAGGCGGTGGCGGTGGCGCAGAGCCGAAAAAGAACAATCGCCTTGATCATCAACCCATCGGTGAAGCGGCTCGCAAGGCCATCGGCGGTGGCGGCGGTGGTGGCGGCGGCGGACCGGTCGGCAAACCCGGCGGCGGGCCAGGCATGAAACCGCCCGGTGGCGACGCTGGAAAGTTCAGACCGAACGACCCCGGCAAAGGCCCAGGCCCTGCCGACGGCAAGGCCAAGGACGGCGTTGAACGCGGCATGTCGCGCACGGAGTTCGTCATCGTCTTCGTCTGGCGCGAACCGATCGCCAGTGCCACTCCAGTCAATACGGACGAAAAGAAATAGCCTCTTCTACTGCCTCTCTCCCCTGCAACGGGGGACGGAGAAAACGGGGAATACACTATAGCCGCTCGCCTCTAGCGACATTCAGGAATCGATCATGAACAACATCACCAAAGAAATGCTCCTGAAGCATAAATTCTGGGTTCTCATCGGCGTCACTGCGGTTCTGACGCTCGCCGGACTTGGATACATCCAAATCTATGGTTCCGACGATGCGCAGAAGACTGCAGGGAAATACAAGGGGGAGATTACCGGCGCCAAGGGGCTGCGTGCAAGCCACAATCAGGAATCTATTGAGTTCTGGCAGGACCAGGTAAAGGTGGCCAAGGCGCAAGAGGCCAAGGTCTGGAAGGCGGCCTATCTGGCTCAGAAAGACCTCTTCACCTGGTCTCGCGAGGTTGAGAAGAAATTCGATTTCGAACACGGCAACTTCGCCCATGAAATCAAGGTCTTCAAGAAAACCGACGAGAAGAACTGGCCGGAAGATCGGACCGATTTAGAGCCGGGACAGCTCTGCCTCGCTCACGGCGAGTTGGTTGATGTCGAGGAGAATCGCGCTTTAGTTCGCGTTCGCAAGAAAGGCCCCGTTTGGTTCTACCGTGCAAAACGGTCGATGTTGATCGCCGATGGCGAAGGCGAGCCGAAGAAAGAATATCGTTCCGCCGACGAGTTACTCCGGCAAAAAGGCTCGCTCGTGGCTATCACCTATCAAGTGGGCCGCTACTTCGGCGACGAACTCCTGGACAAAGAAGAGGCTGAATTCGCCGACAGCTATTACCCGCTCATTCACGAGATACTGGAAACGGTCGATCCGGTGCGCAAGAACGGCAAAGGTGTCGTGCAACTCAACAATTGGCCGTACCTGAACGACAAGCTTCCAGAAGAATCAGATCGCGTGCGCTTCATTCGGTTCATGAATCGCGAACGCGAAGGAAAGAAAGGCTGGGACAAGGCCAATCCGCTCTGGAAGGAAGCCTGGATGGCCATGGAGGATATCTGGATTCAGCGCGAGATCTACCAAATCATTCGCGATGTCAACGACGAAATCAGCGTTTTCAAGCCGGTAGGGTTCGTTTTTAACGCCAAGGAGAAAGGCGAGACGCGCGACAAGCCCTACAAGTTCAGTAACGGAGCTTTTGAGATCACCGTGGAGCTGAAGTCGAAGACAAATGTGCTCAAGTTCGAGATCAAGAACCTGCTCAAACGTAAGCAGAAGGTCGATCGCATCAAGTTCCGCGTCATCATGCACGATCGCGATAAGAAGCCGCGTTACAAGGACGACGAAGACGAGCGGCCGGAATTTGAGATCAGCGCCGATCCGCTCATGCCGGCCGGGGATCCGCGCGGAGGCGATTCCTATCGCAAGGACTTTGAGGTGCAGAGCAATGAAGCGGGCCGCACCGGTATCTACGGCGTACAGCAGGTACTGACCTGGGAGACGGCTGCAATCAAACGCATCGATCATATCAGCATCGGATCGGTCGATGGGGATGATATTTCGCTTTCCAATCGCGCCTTCGAGAATCCGCTGCGGCCATTCGATGAACGCGACGTCGAGAAGGCCGACGCGGGCGGCGACGGTGGTGGTGGTGGCGGACCGCCAGGCGGCGGCGGACCGCCAGGCGGCGGCGGCAAGATGGAGTTCGGTGGCGGCAAAGGCTTCGGCATCGGAGGCGGCGGGGGCGGCGGGGGCGGCGCTACCAAGAACACCAAGGAGTTGCCCCACGGCTACTGGACCAATCGCTACATCGACGTCACCGACCCGTCTCGCCGTATTCCGGTGGCCATCGCTCTCATCGTCGAGCAGGATCATGTGAATCGCGTGCTCACCCACTTCAATAACTCGAAACTCCGCTTCCTGCAAACGCAGGTGTTGCTGAATCACTACTCCACCTCACTCCAGCCCGGCGGCCAAGAAAAGAAAGAAGGGGGCCCGGGCCCAGGCGGAAAAGATCCGAAGTTCGGCGGTCTAGGCGGCGGCTTCGGCGTTCCTCCAGGCGGGCCAATGGGCGGTGGACCCATGGGCAGCGGAAGTGGTCAACCCAGCACCGCAGGTGGATCGAACGACGTTGAAACAAACTTTGAACTCGTCATCTATGGCAACATGACGATCTACCATCGCTTTCCCTCTCGACCTGTGGCCGAGAAAAAGCAATAATAGACCTCGTGGATTGTCTGGCTTTGGTTTTGGGTTGTCCGAGCGCCAGCGAAGGTCCTCTCACTGGCGCTCGAATGCTCGATGTTGTGATAAAGGAAAACTCGCGCCTTGCTCACATGTGGTGTCGCAACGCATCCGCTTTTTGTGAGGAGTCGACAAGATGAAGAACTTCGACATGGAAGCCATCAAGGACTTCCTGTTTAACCACGGCGAAAAAGTCGCCCTTGGCGTCTGCGCCTTCATCGCCGTCACGCTGGGCGGCTGGGGCCTTTGGAACGCCATGAGCGCCGGCAGGGGACCGACCGGCAAGCCATGGCATGAGGAATATGACGGGGTCACGAAGCAAATCGCCGCCTCAAAAAACGCTGTGCCGAAGCAAGAGCTAGGCAAGGACAAGGAAATTCGTCTGTCGAGCACGCAGCCGTGGACAATTTTGAATCTTCCATTCGAGGCAACTCCCTATGTTTCGCTGCCCCCGGACCAGGGTTCGCGTCGAGGCAACCCCGTTGTGCTGGCCATCAAGGAGGGAAAGGAGTTTATTCACCTCGATTACATTCGCGGCATCGCGTATGTGCATGACGGCGTCGCCAACGACACGCTGCGCTGCTTCGATGGTCCCGCCGGCGCGGGCGGCGGAGGCCCCGGCCCCGGCATCGGCAATCCGGGCGGCGGCATTGATCGCTTCAAAGATAAAGGCAAGCCTCCGGGCGGAAACCAGGGCATGGGCGGCGGCGGGACCGCCGGGCCTCTCGACGTCGTCAAGGCTGGCGAAGTCCGCCGCATGGTCCTGGTCACTGCAATCTTCCCCATGGCCAAGCAAATGGAAGAATTCAAGCGAGCGCTTCGAGTCAGCCAGAAAGAACTCCTCGATGGCAAAGAGGATCTCCCCTACATCCGCGGCATGGACATCGTTAAGTTCGAGTATGTCGACGGCAAGAAAGTCAACGAGAATGGCCAAGTGTTGATCGGTTTTGACCCAGCGAAGAACAAGCTGGAAGTAGCGGCGCCGCTCAACAAGCTCCTGCGTTTGGCGATCTATGATGACAAAGTCTATGAACCCTATGAACCATACGTCTTCATGGGCCTGACCACGCCGCTGCCGAAGCTGGGCAACGTGAAATATCCGGCATACGAATTCAAGATGGATGAGAAGACGAAGGCTAACCTGGGCTTGGCCCGGCTGGCGGACGACGAGCCGGAGCAGAAGAACGAAGGGGCGGTCGCTGGCGGAGGCAATCCAATGCCTCCCGTGGGCAAAGGCGGCCCCAATCCGATGGGCAGCGGGCCAATGCTCCCCTTGGGCAAGGGGGGCAAAGACAAGATGCAGCCTCCCGGCGACAACAATCCTCCCGAGGACATCACGCCAGACCGCAAGGTTGTCGCCAAGAAGCCCAAGCAAGTGCTCGCGGAAGATCCAGTGCTCTACGAACGGCTCTTCGGCAAAGATCACTTCTACAACATCTATCACGCCATGGGGCTTAAGGAGCCGGCCAAGGATGCGCCCGCGGAAAAGGACCCGAAAGGCTTCAAGCCTCCCATGGGCGGTGTCGGACCCGGGGCGGGAAACAATGCGGACCGGTACTTCTCCGCTTGGCTTATCGAGCCCCCCGGCGGCGGAGTCGGCGTTGGTGGTCCAGGTGGCGGCTTCGGTGTGCCCCCAGGCGGTGTCGGGCCCCCCAAAGGCAAACCCGGCGGCGATCCGATGAAACCCGGCGTCCCGGGCGGCGCGGGGGCCGGCGAGAATCAAGACGATGTCAAGTGGGAACGCGACGCTCTCGTTCGCTTCATCG
>Ga0194132_10008456_pt1 | contig 14698 bp, 13 predicted proteins | sample TA2KigOf80mmetaG_FD_148612 | JGI IMG/M metagenome (GOLD analysis project Ga0194132, IMG submission 148612) | Freshwater microbial communities from Lake Tanganyika, Tanzania - TA2015054 Kigoma Offshore 80m | ecosystem: Environmental > Aquatic > Freshwater > Lake | place: Tanzania: Lake... | reverse complement strand
CGTTCGTTTAGCCTCTCTCTCGCTCATTGTCAGTTCTTTCATAGACTGACATTTTCACTGCTCCCTTAACCCCTGACACTATCACTGCACCAATGCAATATGCAGGCCCGTTGTTGACAGGCGTGCCGGGTGATGCCAAGATTGCCTAAGCGAGTCTGACAATCCCGCACGAACGAGGAGGAGACATGGACCGCGCTGAGTTGAGGAAGCAAATCGTCGGTCCCGTTGCGCCCGTCGCGACGCCGTTCGACGAAGACTACGAGGTCGATTACGGCAAGATGCACGACCTCGCCCAGTGGTGGGTCGAGAGCGGGATCGTCAAGGGGCGCGGAGTAATCAAGGTGGCCGCGGCAGCGGGAGAGGGGCCTATGCTCCGGGACGACGAGTGGCCGTATCTCCTGAGAACGGTGGTGCAGGCCACCGGGGGCAAAGCCACGGTCATGTGCGGCCTGCACTACAAGGATACCAAGCGTACGATCGAGGATGCGCGGCGCGCGCAGGACATGGGGGCTGTCGCGCTGCAGGTGTGCCCGCCCATCTTCAATATGCCCAGCCAGGGCGACATCCTGGACTACTTCAGCGACCTTGCGGATGCGATAGACATCGGCATCATGGTCTACCACACTCACTGGATGTCAGGCGGGCGTATTGACACGGACACATTCCTCAAGATGGCGGACTTGAAGAACGTCGTCGCGATCAAGTGGAGCCCGCATGATGGGCAGCGGTATGAAGACATAGCCAAATTCGTTGGCCGCTTCAACGTAGTAGACAACACGGTGGACCCGGTGAGGTGCCACAGGCTCGGCGGGCATGGCTTTGTCCAGACAACGGTAGAGGCCTATCCTGCTCACGATCTGAAGGTCTACGATCTTATGCAGCAGAAGAAGTATGACGAGGCCGAAGCGCTGTACCGGAAGGTGCAGGGGCCGCTGCGCGAATTCGGCAGCAAAATCACCGTGCGGTCCGGCGGGCAGGGCAGGACCATGAAGGGCATCCTGGCGATTCTCGGAAACCCGATAGGCTCCTCACGTCCCCCTTCCAAGCCGCTGAATAAGGCAGAAATGGACGAGCTCAGAGAGATTGTCCGCGGGTTCGGATGGCCTGTAAAGGGATGAAACCGGCGCTGTACTACTCCCTTGACAGCCCCAGAGCTTTACCATAGGCTTTGTTTCGGACTGTCAACGTCGATAACAAGGGGGGGGGGGAATCCCGCAATGGCGTACGAGTTCGATCATGTGCACATCAAGTCCACGGACCCGGGCAAGACTGCCGAGTGGTACGTGAAGGCGTTCAACTTCAAAATCCTGAGCGACGCTACCCGAATGTGGGGCGACCGTTTCATTCGCTGCGAGACCGTTAACGGTACGATTATAAACATCTCCGGCTCGCGCACCAATGAAAAGATGGGCGGCGGCGACGCCAGCGCTCACTACGGCATCGAGCACTTCGGCATCAAGGTGGATGATATGGACGCCGAGATCAAGCGGCTGATTGGCCTTGGAGCAAAGGTGATGGAAGGGCCGATAGATGTACCCAACAATGGGCCGCGCATCGCGTTCATAATGGCGCCTGAAGATGTTCGCATCGAGCTCATGCAGTACCGTAACAAGTAACATGTTCCGTTCGGCCGGCGAAACGGGCATATCTTGCTTCTCGTCGGCACATGCCCGTTAATATTATGTGACAGGAATTCGCCAGGGCGATCGGGCGATAAGGCTCGGGTATAACTTGTCAGAGTTTCTGGGCTCCACGTACTGGCGAATGCTGGGGGCGCTGTTCCTTAACGACGAGGCCTTTGACCAGATTGCCAAGGAAAAGCGCGGTGTCTGGCAGGCGATCATCGTGGTCGTCCTGGCCTCCATCTCGACGGCGCTCGGCCACGTACCTGAGTACGAAGGCCTCGCAATCCTCCCGCTCAACGCATTCCTGGTGGCGGTGTGGTGGTTCGTATTCGCCGTCGCGCTCTATTTCATAGCCTCGCTGCTGCTGGTGGGATGGGAGTCGCGGACGGACTTCTTCAGCTTCATGAAGATCGCAGCGCTTGGCATGACGCCCGCAATTCTGCGCGCGTTCCAGCTCCTTCCCATTGTCGGCCCGTACACCTACCCGCTCACGATAGCCTGGATGCTGGGTTGCATGGTCGTCGGAGTGGGCGTGGCGTTCGGCGTGAAGTCCACCTTCAAGGTCTCGATGATTATCGCGCTGGCGATGATTCCCTGGATCTTGATAGAGTACTCTTTACTCGCACCGCGCTGAGCAGCCGGCTGGAGTGAGACATGGCTAACGATTGTATTTTCTGCAGGATCAAGAGCGGCGAGATCAAGAGTGATATTGTGTACACGGACGAGCAATGTTTCATCATTAAAGACATTGCTCCCAAGGCGCCGGTGCACCTGCTGGTGATCCCTAACAAGCACTTCACATACCTGACCGGACTGACGGTCGAAGAAAACGAGATGATTGGCGGGATGTTCCGCGCCGCCGCGGAGACGGCCAGGAAGCAGGGGATCGATAAGACCGGCTACCGGCTCGTCATTAACCAGGGCGCCAACTCCGGGCAGCAGGTGCCGCACCTCCATCTTCACATCCTGGCGGGCCGCCAGATGGGCATGATGGCATAGCAATGCCGCAAGAATTGCCGGGTCCCGTCCGGGACCGCTTGGGGCTGCTGCCGGCGGGGCTGCAAGAGCATGTAGACCGGGTCCGCGCGCTGGCTCGTGAGCTTGCAGCGGCGCACGGCGTGGACTCCGGCCTTGTTGACCTGAGCGCGGCTGCCCATGACCTGGCGAGGGCCATGACTGACCGCGACCTGCTTCTGGAGGCGCGACGCCTGGGGCTGGACATTTCCGAGGTAGAGGAGAAATCCCCAATCCTTCTCCACGGACCCATCGCAGCCGTGTGGCTCTCTGACGCGGGCATCACGGAAGAGCGCGTCATACAGGCCGTCCGGTGGCACACCTCAGGCATCAGGAATATGGATGTGGTGGGGCGCGTCGTCTTCCTCGCCGACAAGCTGGAGCCGCACAAGGTGGCCCGCTGGGCAGCGCTCGCGCCGCTCCTGCCCATTGCGAAAGAGAGCCTTGACGAAGCGCTGCGAGGCTTCCTGGACCTGTCGATAGTGCACCACATTCATCAGCGCCATGCGATTAGCCTGGAAACGCTTGACCTGCGGAACTCGCTGCTCACCCCTTCGCGGCGGAATCCGTAAGTCCACGGTGACGGGATATAATTGTAGACGGCCGCCAAACGACCGCACACTCACAAGGGGGAACATTCATGACGCACGGAGTGCTTATCAAATGATTTCGATAGGGCAGGGTGTAACCTCATGGTAGTAGCCACCCAGAACTCAGAGCGGCAGCTTGCCGTTCTCATCGACTTCGAAAACGTAGGTTTCGGCGCCATCCAATGGTTGTTCGACCAGGTGTCGGACATGGGGCGCGTCATTGTGAGGAGGGCATACGCCGACTGGTCAACCGCGCGAAGCAAGCGCGACCAGCTCCTTGAATTGGGAATTGAGCCGATACACCTGTTCCATACAACGGGCTCCGGCAAGAATTCCAGCGATATACGCCTCGCCATCGATGCTGTCGATCTCCTCTACCTGTCTCCGGTAGATACCTTCGTTATCGTTTCATCAGACTCTGATTTTGTCCCCCTGGTCGGCAAGCTCAGGTCAGCCGGCAAGACCGTTGTCGGAGCGGGACGCCAGGCCACAGCATCCCGGTCACTTGTCATCTCCTGCGACCGGTACTTCTACCTGGACCAGAGCGAGAAGGCCCAGGAGGTCTCCAAGACGTCTCCTGAGAGGCCGATGTCCACGGATAGCCTGCTTGTTCGTGCGGTGAAGTCTTCTATGGACGAGCAGGGAAGGGTAAGCGGCAGCAAGCTGCACCAGACACTGATGCGGCTCGATCCCAGCTTCGACTTCCGCGTCCAGGGATATTCCACCTTCACGCGGTACCTGGAGAACGCCCCCGGCATCAAGGTGACCAGGCCTCAGGGCCGCGGCGATCTCACAGTCGAGCTCGGTTCTGCGGATGCTGGGCAGCCGCACAAGCAGTACCAGGCGCCGGCGCCCCAGCAACAGCACCACGCGCCGCCGCAGCCGCAACAGCATGCGCAACCGCAGCCTCCACAGGCGGAGCCTCCCTTGGACGACGATGCCCAGCCCCCTGCGCTCCAGCAGGGTGCCCCGAGGATCGAGGGCAGCCGACCCGGCTACCGCGACCGTCACGGGTCACGCCGAGAGCGCGGCTTCCGGAGAGGCGACCAGCAGCTGGCCTTCAGGCCGGACGAGGTCCGGCGGTCCGGCCAGCCATTCTTCCAGCAGGGAGAGGGCGGCAGGCGGCAGCAAGAGCCCGCGGCCACTCCCACCCAGCCTGCTCCGCCACAGGCGACGCAACCGCAGGCCCAGCCGGCGCGCGTCTCTAACCAGCGCCCTCAGGCTCCGCGAATAAAGGCGATCCCTCCGGAGGAGACCGCGAAAAACATCAGCCGCCACGAGCGCAGGCAACAGGAGCAGCAGCCGCCACAAGACGGCCGACACGACCTGCCGCAGCCGTCCGTGCAGGAGCCGCTCCGAGTGGAGCCGGAGCCCACTTTGCCGCCGGCGGAGCTCATCTTCACGCCGGAGCCGCCCACGGCGGCCGCGGAAGAGACTCGCGCAGTCCATTCGCCGGCCCCGGCGGCGTCCCAGTCGGGTCCGGTTGAAGAGTCCCAGGGCCGGCTCCTCGTCACGCCGGCCTCCACGGGCGACCCCGTGGCGCAAATAGACGCCGCGTGGTCTCAACGGGCGCCCGCCCCAGGAAAAGGCATCATGGGCGCGGCCGCTGCGAACCTGGCCGCAGCCGTTCTGGGTGTTCCGAAGCTCAGCGAATCGCAGTTCAAAACGCTGCAGGGGCTCCTGGACTCCAGCGAGGTGCTCCGGTCGAAGTGGCAGCGCCAGGGCAATCGAGTCTTCCGGAAAGAGTTACCAGCTAGCTAACGAAAATCCGCAGCGGGCGCCGCCGTGCGCCCGCTGCGGGACCTCCTTGCCGGCCGTCGCCCGGACCAACGTAACCTGCGGACGATCTCACTATGCATACGCTCTACATCGTCGGCACGCCCATCGGCAACCTGGAAGATGTCACCTGCCGGGCGGTGAGGGTGCTGCGGGAGGTGGGCCTGATCGCCGCGGAGGATACGCGCGTCACACGACGGCTCCTGGACCGGTACGGCATCTCGACACCCCTCACCAGTTTCCACGAGCACAGCGCTGAGGCGAAGGCCTCTCAGATCGTTGACCATCTGCGAAGCAAAGACGTAGCTCTCGTCTCCGACGCTGGGATGCCAGGCATAAACGACCCAGGCGCGGACCTGGTGGCCGCGGCCGTCCGGGCGGGCGCGAACGTCGTCCCTGTCCCGGGTCCGTCCGCCGTCACCACCGCCATCGCCGTCTCCGGCCTTCCGGTCGAGCAGTTCGTCTACGTCGGCTTCCTTCCCCGCAAGGACTCGGACCGGCGGGCCCTCTTGTTGTCCCTCTCCTCCGAGCGCAGGGCCATCGTGGCTTTCGAGACCCCGCACCGAATGAAAGGCGCGCTCCAGGACATCCTTGACACTCTCGGCGACCGCCGCATCGCCGCCGGTCGCGAGCTTACGAAGCTGCATGAGGAGGTCTTTCGCGGGACCGTCTCAGAGGCCGTGGCGCACTTCGAAGAGCCGCGAGGCGAGTTCACGATCGTGGTCGAAGGTGCAGCCGTGGCAGCCGACACTGCCGCAGACGCCTTGCGGCAGGCGCAGCGCTTGATTGAAGAGAAGCGAGCGGCGGGCGCTCGGTCGAAAGACGCCGTGGCCGAAGTCTCGGCAATTACCGGCGTTCCAAAGAACGATGTTTACAAACTGTGGGTCGAAGGCAAGCCTGACGCCTGACCACTTCGCCTCGTCCCGGCCAACCGCCGCCAGCTAACTTCCAATTGCCCTCATGTGTTACCATGCAAGCTAATATTTCACATCTGAGAAGGTCATGGCTGAGCGAATTCTTGTAGCTGTCGCATGGCCGTATGCGAACGGCTCTCTCCACATCGGCCACGCGGCGGGGTGCTACATCCCGGCGGACATCTTTGCCCGCTACCACCGCCTCAAGGGCAATGAAGTCCTGATGGTCTCCGGCAGCGACTCACACGGCACGCCCGTGGTGATCGAGGCGGAGAAGCAGCGTATAGCACCGGAAGACATCTTCAACAAGTACCACGCCGAGTTTCTGGACGTCTGGAAGCGGCTCGGTATCTCCTTCGACCTTTACACATCCACGCACACCAAAAACCACGAGCGCGTGGCCCAGGACATGTTCAAGAAGCTCCTCAAGAAGGGCTACATCGTCAAGGGGACGATGAACCAGCCTTATTGCGAGAAGGACCAGCGCTTCCTGGCGGACCGCTACGTGGAGGGCAAGTGCCCTCACTGTGGCTACGACGGCGCGCGCGGCGACCAGTGCGACAACTGCGGCCGCACCCTGGACCCGCAGGAGCTTGTCAACATGAGGTGCCGCCTCTGCGGCGCCCGCCCCATCATTAAGGAGACCGAGCACTTTTTTCTGAGGCTCGGCGCGTTCCAGGACAAGCTGGCGGAGTGGATACGGGAGCAGGGACACTGGCGCGCGAACGTACGTAATTTTTCCGTGTCATTTGTCGAGGGCGGGCTGCATGACCGGGCCATCACCCGCGACCTGTCCTGGGGCGTGCCGATCCCGGTGGACGGGTATGACGGCAAGAGGCTCTACGTATGGTTTGAGGCCGTAATCGGGTACCTATCCGCATCTGTTGAGTGGGCCAAGCGCGGGGGCAACCCGTCCAAGTGGCGAGACTTCTGGCAGAAAGAGTGCAGGGCCTACTACTTCATGGGGAAGGACAACATCCCCTTCCACACGGTTATATGGCCGGCGATGCTGATGGGGTACGGCGACCTTAACCTGCCTTATGACGTCGTCGCCAACGAGTACCTGATCCTGGAGGGACGCAAGCAGAGCAAGAGCCGGGCGTGGGCCGTGTGGCTGCCCGACTACCTGAACCGCTTCGCGCCCGACCCGCTCAGGTACGTTATTTCAGCGAATATGCCGGAGACGAGCGACGCCGATTTCAACTGGCGCGAGTACGTTCGCCGCAACAATGACGAGCTGGTGGCGACGTACGGTAACCTTGTCCACAGGGTGGCGACGATCGCCTACCGCAACTTTGACAAGAAGGTGCCGCAGCCGGTTGCGCTCGACCAGCAGTCGACCGACTTGCTGGAGGAGGCGGACCGCCGTTTCAAGGAAGTTGGCGCGCAGCTTGAGGCATGCCTCTTCCGCGCGGGCCTCGGCGCGGCGATGGCGCTAGCCCAATCGGCGAACAAGTACATCGACAGCAAGGCGCCGTGGAAGTCGATCAAGACGGACCGCGACGCCACTGCAACGACGCTCTGGGTGGCCCTCACGGTGGTGAACGCTCTCAAGGTCTCACTCTACCCGTACCTGCCGTTCACGTCCGAGAAGCTGCATGCGATGCTTGGCTTCGATGGAAGCATCAAGGACGCCGGGTGGCACTGGAAGCCGGACCTCCTCAGGCCGGGCCAGGAGCTCAAGGAGCCGCAGCCTTTGTTCGTCAAGCTGGACGAGGCGGTGATTGAGCAGGAGAACCAGAAGCTGGCGGGCTAGTAGTGCGTTGAGACTTGAGAGTAGTGAGTTATGAGTTAGGGAGAGAAGGGCGGGATGGCGGTCGTTGGTAAATGCTTGAAAGTTTGTGACAAAAAGCACAAACTGTAGTTCGAAGGGTCCTCAGGTGTCGAATTCGGTCGGTCCAGGGAGTCCACAGGGCGTGCAGTCCGTTCCTTCGTTTGAGAGGTCAAAGCGCTTTGCCGACGCTAACGCGTCGGCTTACCACGAGCCGCGCCAGGCGCGCGACCGCGTCGGCCTTGCGGACAGCGTGTATGAGCCCGTATGCGATGGCCTGGAGCGCGTGAAGCGCCGCCTCCACTCGCTGTGCGAAAACCAGTCTCCATTCCTCGCCGAGCTCCTGGACCATGTGCTGGAGACCAAGGGCAAGCGTGTTCGTCCCGCTATAACGCTGCTATGCTCCCAGTTCCATCCCAACGACGGCAAGAAGGCCGAGACGATGGCCGCGGCGGTGGAGCTGCTGCATATCGCGACGCTTATTCACGACGACACGGTGGACAACTCGGATATCCGGCGTGGGAAGGTCACCGTCAGCAAGATGTGGGGCCGGAACGCCGCGGTCCTGCTCGGCGACTACGTCTTCGCCACGTCCGCCACGTTCGTTTGCGATACGGAAAACGTGCGCGTGATCCGCCGCTTCTCCGAGACGATCATGGAGCTCTCGAGCGGCGAGCTGCACGAGATGGTGGCGACGTACGACTGGGCTCAGACGCGGGAGCAGTACGAGAAGCGCATTTACAACAAGACCGCGTCCCTCTTCACTACGGCGAGCGAGTCCGGCGCGGTGTTGAGCGGCGCGCCGGAGAGCGTCGTCGATGCGCTCCGCCACTACGGCTACAGCCTTGGGATGGCGTTCCAGATCATCGACGACATCCTGGACTTCGAGGGTAACCCGGACGAGATCGGCAAGCCCGTCGGAAATGACCTTTCGCAGGGCATAATGACCCTGCCGGCGATCATGTACATCGAGCGAAACTCCGTCGACAACCCCCTCGTAGACTACTTCAAGAACCCCGAAGATTCAGAGAGCCTCAAGAAGGCCGTCGCCGCTATCCAGTCCTCATCCGTCATGCGCGACTCCTACGCCGTCGCCGAGCAGTACTGCGACAGCGCCCTCGCCAACCTCGCCGCGCTGGACAACATCCCCGCGCTCGCCTCCCTCAAGGAGCTCGTCAACTACGTCGTCCAGCGCCGGAGCTAGTAACCTCACCCGCCCCGGTAAGCGCCACTAACAAGATCGGGTCCTGTGGGCGGTTGGCATTCCAATCGCCCACAGGGTCCGATAGTTTTCTCGCCTCTCCCGGCTTCAAGCCCCAACGGGGTGGAATGGCTCAGCCCAGGGAGGAGCCCCGAGGGCTCTGCGAAGGGGCGTAGCCCTGGGTATCGGATCGAATATTTCCCCAAGGCCTGAAAGGCCGTGATGGTCTTCGGCCCGCCCTTAATCCCACACATACCGCTCGTCATACTCAACCTTGTACCGTTCCAGGAGCAGCCGAAACTCGTCCTGAAAACTCTGCTTCTTGTGGTGCTCCACCCGGTTATAGATGTATTTCACAACCGCCTGCGCTCCCGACTCGCTCACCGAAAATGCCCCGTATCCGCCTTGCCATCTGAAGGCGGCGAGATCCGGCCCCTTCGACTTTAGCCACTTCGAAGAGCTGGTCTTGACGGCCTCGACAACCTCGGCGATTGACCGGGTCCTCGAAAGGCCGAAAAAGAGGTGCACATGGTCTTCCGGGCCGACGACGTTCAGGGGAGGGCAATTGTTGTCTCTCAGGATTGTGGTCAGATAGGGGTGCAACTCCGCCCGCACCTCGGCTTTCAAGAGTGGCGCGCGGTCTTTTGTGGTGAATAAGAGGTGGACGAGGACACGAGACAACGATTGCGGCACGGGTCGCGGCCTCGTCGGACCATCACGCCCTTTCAGGGCTTGGAAATTCGCGCGCCCTTACCCAGGGCTGCGCCCACTCCGCAGAGCCCTCGGGGCTCCTCCCTGGGCTGAACCATTCCGGCCCGTTGGGCCTTGAGACGTGGAGACCACTGTCAGTGCGTGCCTCAGAAAGGGAATTCCCGGAATGCCGGCCGCCTGGGGAACACGGGCATAACCGATGCTCCTGGGCTGGATGGCTGCTCTCACTACCCTTTGCTTGCAGGTTGTTTGCCGGCTACTTTGAAGAAGCCGGAATCTACCTTCTTGCCGCTGGTGGAGAGTACGCGAAGGAGGTTGGTGCCGCCGGGGACGCCGATTGGGAGGCCAGCGACGAGCACTATCTGCGTGCCCGCGGGGAGGTCCGCGAACTTGGTGGCGGCCTGGTCGCCGACCTCGAAGAAGTCGTCGACGGAATCGATCCTTTCCACCATTACGGGCGTGACGCCCCATCGCAGTGTGAGGCGGCGGCGGCCTTCCGGGCTGGGCGTCAGCGCGAGGATGTGCTGGCGGGGGCGATAGCGGGAGACGCGGCCGGCGGTGCTGCCGGACTCCGTGAAGGCGACGATGAGGCCCGCATTTATCTGCGACGCCGTCCGGACAGCATCGTACGCGATGGCGTCGTCCACCCTTCCGACGATGTGGGCGCGCTTCTCAACCAGGATGCGGTCGTAGGGCAGGGCGGCCTCCGCTTCCAGCGCCACCTCCGCCATCACCTTCACCGCCTGCACCGGGTATTGGCCAACGGAGGTCTCGCCGGAGAGCATGATTGCGTCCGTGCCGTCGTAGATCGCGTTGGCCACGTCCGTAACCTCGGCGCGGGTGGGCACCGGCGAGCGGACCATCGACTCCAGCATCTGCGTCGCCGTGATGACCGGCTTGCCGTACTCGTTGCTCTTGCTGATGAGCTTCTTCTGGATGACCGGAACCTGCGCCAGCCTCACTTCGACGCCCATGTCGCCGCGCGCCACCATGATGCCGTCGCTCGCCTCCAGGATGCTGTCCAGCCGGTCGATGGCGTCCGCTCTCTCGATCTTGGAGATGATGAAGGGCTTCATGCCCTTGCTCTCAAGTATTTCCCGGGCGCGGAAGACGTGCGTGTTCCGCGTCACCATCGAGAGCGCGACAAAGTCCACCTTTTCCGCCGCGGCAAACTCCATCGCCCGCATCGCCTGCTCGCTGGGGAACGGCTGCGACGGCGCCCGCCCGGGAGTGGCGACGCCGCGACGCTCCGTCAGGCGGCCGCCGCGGACAACCGCGCACTCCACGTCCTGGTCGTTGATCGCGATCGTCTTGAGCTCCAGGAAGCCGTCGTCCAGCATGATCGGGTGGCCGACGGTGGCGTCGCGGTGGATGCCCGGCGGCGCGACTGCGACGATCTCCTGGTTGCCGATGATGTCCCTGCTGGTGAGCGTGAAGCGCTCGCCGTCTTTGAGGTTCACGACGCCTGTGCCCAGCGGGCCGGTGCGGTACTTGGCGCCCGGGACGTCCACCATGATGCCGACGGGTATGCCGAGGGCGTCCGAGACCTTCCGGACCATGTTAACGGCGGCCTTGTGCTCTTCCAGGGCGCCGTGGGAAAAGTTCAGCCGGGCGATGCTCATGCCGGCCTGGACCATCGTTCGCAGGGTATCTTCCGACGCGGTGGACGGGCCGAGAGTGCACACGATCTTGGTCTTGGGGCGCATGGGCGTCATTCGCGACTCCAATCTATTTGCCGTTCGATTCCAATCCCAATATTATGGACCAATATTTCGAGAAGTACATAGATTTGGACATGTCAGTAATCGAAGAGAGAGAAGAGCGGCATGCGTCGAAAAGCACCTGTGGATGGCGGTTGACCGGTGTGTAGCTTACAATGACACCTATCTACCCAACGCAGGCTGGTGCTATGGCGGACATAAGGCAGCTTTTCGAGCTTCAGGAGCTTGATCTAAAGATAGACGCGCTCGAAAAGGCGCTCTCCGGGACGCGCGCGAGGCTTGCGGACGAGTCCGCGGTAACGGCAGCACGCCAGAAATCGGCGACGCTCAAGGCCAGGCAGAGGGACACGGCGGTGAAGCGGAGCGCCAAGGAGCGCGACGTCGCCGAGCTGAAGGGCAGGCTTAACAAGCTGGACGAGCGGCTCTACGGCGGCGCCATCAAGAACGTCAAAGAGATGACCGCCACGCAGGGAGAGCGAGACGGCGTGCAGCACGAGATAATCCGGGAGGAGGAGGCCCTGCTGGAGCTGATGCTCGACGTGGAAGACACGCAGGAGGCGCTGCGCGAGGCTGAGGAGGCGCTGGGCAAGGTCGAGGCGGAGCGCAAGGCGCACAAGGTCACCCTGGCTGAGAGCGAGAAGCGACAGTCCGCCGACCTTTCTGCCCTCAAGTCCCAGAGGGAGACGTTAACGGAGCCTGTGCCGCCGCGGTGGCTGTACACGTACGACACCGTTCGCAAGGCCAAAGGCGGCGTTGCCGTGGCGAAGCTGGAGCGCGGCAACATGTGTGGGGGGTGTCGTATCACGCTGTCCACCAGCGAAACGCAAAAGGCGAAGGCTGCCGACGGACTTTTCCAGTGCAACAGCTGCAAGAGGATCCTTTACATCGCATGAGGGCCATAGGCTACTTCAGTCCGGCGGTGGACCCCGAGCTGACCGTGGAGGCGGTGCGGAAGGCCTTCACGGACTTTTGCAGGCTTAACATGCACCAGGCGTTCATGCTGCTGGAGCCTGAGAAACCAAAGGAAGAGCCCCAGGAGCCGCCCCCGCCGCCGGATGTTGGACGCTGGGAGGCGAGTGGGTGGCAAACGGGCAGTCAACGTTCGGCCAGAGTGAAGCCGCCCAAGGTGTATGCGATCACGCCGGATGGGGGGGTCCGGGTGGGGTATGGGGTACAGGGAACGGGGCACGGGGTACAACAGCCGGCACCCTCACCTGTCGCTGGGACGACGTCAGCTCCCGGGCCGACAGCCGCCAGCCTTGGCCCTCACCCTTTGGCCCAAAGCGGCCAAAGGCCTCTCCCACAGGGAGAGGAGGGAACGGCGGCGTGGCCGGCGGCGGGGTTCAGGAGGCTGATGGAGTTCATACGGCAGTCTGGTAGTGAGTTCCTGGTGGTTGTGCCGGACGCGCGGCACCTTGGCCCGGACCTGGAGACCGTTGCGCGCTCCCTCGCGGAGCTGGCGGACACGGGCTCCCCGGTGGCGTGCTACGACGAGGAGTACCCGGAGCCCGTGCAGAACGCGTTCCAGACCCTCGGCATCAAAGGCGTATCGAAGACGCGCAGCCGCAAGATGAAGGAGTCCATGGGCGCCCGTGCGATGCAGGGACAGGCGCTCGGCAGGACTCCCTACGGCTACCGCATCGGCCCTGATGGCAGCCTGGAGGTGGTCAAGAAAGAGGCCCAGGTTGTCCAGCTTATCTTCAAGCTGTTCACGAAAGACAATCTTGGGCTCAGGCTCATTGCGCAGCACCTAAATGAGCGGGAGATTCCTACCCGCCGTGGCGGCAAGTGGAACGTGGTCACGCTGCGTGCCATCCTGAAGAACCCAACCTATACCGGCACGTATACGCGCTACGGCGTACGTCGCCCAAAGGTGCACGAGGCGATTATCCCCCACGATACGTTTCGGGCGGCGCTGGACCAGACGAGCGAGCGGCGCCCGGTGGGCCGCGTTGCGAAGTCGGAGCCCTTCATGCTCGCCGGCATACTGGAATGCGGCTACTGCGGCAACACGATGATGGGAGTGACCAGGCGGCAGAGCTGGAAGCGCAAGGACGGCAAGCGCGCGGAGAGCGTGTACCGCTACTACCAGTGCCAGTCGCGCAATAACCAGAGCACGTGCGAGTACCACACCTGGCGCGCGCAGCAGCTTGAGGGCGCCGTCCTTGTGCAGCTCCGGCTGCTCCTGGAGGCGAAGGCGTTCAACAGCACGTTCAAGCCGGAGGCGAGCGTTCTCAAGGAGCGCGAGGCGCAGGCAGCCCGGGACGCCCGCGTGAAGAACGCAGAGCGCGGTTTCATACGGGCGATGAAGCGCGTGGCGAAGGGTGAGATCGGCACCGGCGCTCTCTCAGACTACATCAAGGAGCTGGACGCCGCCCGGCGGGGCGTCTCCGGCGGAGCGCCCTCGGACGCAAAGGAGACCCTGTCGCGCTGGTCGGAGCTGGACGTAGAGTCGCAGCGACGTTTCCTCTCCGAGCACGTTGCGAAGGTAGTGGTGAAGGACGACGCGGTGGAGGTGGTGGTGTAGGGGGGAGGAGAATTACGAATTTTGAATTACGAATTACGAAATTATTGAGGACTTGAATATGAGGGTGTGAAGCCGGAAGTGGCGCCGAGGATGCGTATAGGGTAAAATACATAGGTCAAGGATGCTGGGCGGCCGCTGTCCATGTGCTTTCGGGCGGCAACGCCTGCGGGCGCGAGGAGAGAGGAAAGTCCGAGCTCCACCTGGGTAGGATGCCCGCTAACGGCGGGGCGGGGCGACCCGACGGAAAGTGCCACAGAGACATACCGCCCCGACTTGTCGGGGCAAGGGTGAAAAGGTGGGGTAAGAGCCCACCGCCCCGGTGGTAACATCGGGGGCCAGGCAAACCCCATCCGGAGCAAGGCCTAATAGGGGGACTAAAGGGTACCCGGCCCGTCCCCGGGTTGGCCGCTTGAGCCAGTCGGCAACGGCTGGCCTAGATAGATGGTCGCCACCTTGGGGGTGTTGGGTGTTAGGTGTTGGGTGCTGGTTTCGACCCGCATCCGGTAGCCGGGGCACACGGCACAACCAGGGTCCAGAACTCGGCTTACAGGCAGCCTTGAGAGACAGGGCATAGGGTATGGGGTACAGGGTACGGTGAAAGCCGGTCCCGAAGCCCCGTGCCCGAGCCCACGTGTCAAGGGACAGTGAATCTGTCAGTGTTCAGGGTGTAGTGATTTTGTCAGTACGGTTCGTTTCCATGGGTGGTCTGCAGCCGGCTTACGGGCGGTGGACTTAGCCGGATAGGGACTGAGTCCTCTCGCCCGAGGTTTCGGTTGAATTCCGGTGGGAGACTCCTGCGCTTCGGGTTTTGGCTGCTCACCGAGTGAAGATTGGGGATGAGAAAGGTC
>Ga0194132_10008455_pt1 | contig 14698 bp, 18 predicted proteins | sample TA2KigOf80mmetaG_FD_148612 | JGI IMG/M metagenome (GOLD analysis project Ga0194132, IMG submission 148612) | Freshwater microbial communities from Lake Tanganyika, Tanzania - TA2015054 Kigoma Offshore 80m | ecosystem: Environmental > Aquatic > Freshwater > Lake | place: Tanzania: Lake... | reverse complement strand
GGGGCCGTCGCTCCAGGCCCAACGCCAACAGGCCTTCCGCCAGCTCACGCTAGCGGAAGAAAAGCAGGTCCACTTTCAACAGGCAGCGTGAGGCGTCTTTGCACCAGGCCAGTCGGAGCGTATAAAGAAAGAGCAATGTCCCTCTGTCAATCTTGCCCCAACGACCAAGGTGCCCCTGAGTCCCAGACCAGTCGCGATCCATATATCCCCTCCCTATGTTTGTTCAGCGATAACTCTGCGGCTCTACCACAGATAGTGAGGAAAAGTCAATTTTTTGGTATCACGCCGTGAGAGACGAGACACGATTTAGAAGCTGTTGATAAATTCGCCATCCCCCCTTCGACAAACTCAGGGTGAACGGAAGAAGATGTACAATCACCGCGATTTTACCGTAGCGATTATTTCCGTGACCTGGAACACAGTAGTGTCTCTACCGTCGTTGCTCCGATGCTTCTGTTCGAGACCTCGCGAGGGTGTTGGTGGGGTGCAGTTTCACATTGTACTTTCTGCGGACTCAACGGTGGCGCAATGGTGTACCGGAGTAAGAGCCCGTCTCGCGCGTTAGCGGAACTGGAGGCGCTTGGCAAGAAATGGCAACTAGAATTAGTTGAGGTTGTCGACAATATTCTCGACATGAAATACTTCAACGATATGCTCCCTCAGCTTGCGCAACGGCACAGTCCGGCACAACTCTTCTACGAAGTGAAAGCCAACCTCAATCGCCGGCAGGTCGCCTTTTACTTTGATTTCGACTACGAACCGAATGTGAACCCGCACGGTGTCGCCGATGACGTGATTGCCTATGTCACAGCCTGGCAGCGTGAGGGTGAGACAGGGAGATTGACGGCCGTATCACGGGCAGATGGTTCGTTACTATTGGTTGACACGCGACCGACTGCACAACGACATCAAGTGCTCCTCAAGGGGGTAGAAAAAGCGGCCTACACATACTGTGATGAAGCCCGCTCTTGCACAAATGTGACCCAATATCTGCGCGAGCAGTTTCCTGAGGCTCCGGTCACCGCCGCACGAGTAGGTGCATGGCTCGATGCGTTGGTGGCGCAACGGCTGATGGTCAGTGACGGGAAGCGCTATCTCAACTTGGCAATTCCGACGCAGCCCGTACACACTCCATCCGAGGCCCTGCCGTTCGCATAACGACAGAGGAAGCTGATGACATTCGTGCGGCCTCATTCTTGCCACTTTCACGAATAAGAGAATAATGGCGGTATGGACACAGGAAAAAGAAAGGCTCCGAAGTTAGACAAGAACCAGGTTGTCTCTGCCCAAGTCGTGCTCCGAGCCGCGAGTGGGAAATCGATACGCAGTCAGGAACCAATCACGGCTCACAACATTCAGGACTACCTCCCCTCCAGGGAAGCGGTCTCGACCGCGACGAAAATGTTTGCTGGCGCAGGATTTGAGGTTGGTGCCATGGTCGCAAACAGTTTTTCTCTCACTGCACCAGTGGCAGTCTTCGAGCCTGTGTTTAAGACCCACCTGCGGCTGGAAGGGGGCACAGTAAAAGCGGTCAGGTCGCCTGGTGATATTGGCCTGGAGTTGCCATTGTCAGCGCTCGACCATACACTCGCTACTTACATTGAAGCTGTCACGTTTTCTCCGCCTCTGGACTTCGGTCCAACCAATTGGTGAGCGATGAACCGCTCTGACTTGCCAAAATTTCAGCTTCTGCGGGATTTCATTCCCTCACATTTGCATACCTCCCCGTTACTTCAGAGGGGCGGGTTTGCCGTCTTTGCCAAGTTGATTGATCCCTCCCTCCTGACCCGACTCCTCTCAGAGTCATTGCGGCTCGTACCGCATGCAGTAAAGAGCTGGGTACCGGTCTCAGACACCGAGGAAGTCCGTGGCGGCGACCCGGCGCGCCGTTTCCTGAGTGCGGCAGCCGGACGGGAACAGCACCGGCTGTATCAGGCGGCGTGGCTCAGAGACGTTCTCTCGTCTGTGGCAGGAACGCCGCTGCAGCCCAGTGGGGGAGGTGGCACGTACACGTACTACGCACATCGCGATGATTATTTGACTATCCACCGGGATGTCTCATCTTGTGACGTCGCGGTCATTACGTGTCTTCACGACGGCCCAGAATTTTCTGAGACAGGAGGGCTCTTGTCGCTGTACCCAACTCGCGTGACCGAGCCGCTCTCACAGCTTCGAGCGCAACCGGAGAAGGGTGTGGTCAACGTGCGCTTACAGCCTGGTCATACGATAGTGCTGTTTGGTGGGTTACTGCCGCATGCCATACTGCCAGTGTCTCGGCGGCAGGTGCGGATTGTTTCTGTGCTCTGTTACCGCGATCTTCAGGCGGAAGAGCAAAATTAGCGTGGCCCATTAGCAAGCAACGGAGCAGGTACTTATAAGCGTAATCTGTATGCTGCCTCTCTCTGCCCTCGACGTGCTTCGCCTCCTCGACCTAGCACTCACTGCTCGTGCTGAGTTCTTCGCCCCAAAACATGAAGCCGCCTTTCGTCTCTTCAACGGTTTCTATGAAGGCTGCCCTGATTTAGTTGTTGATGTCTACGCCCGGACTCTTGTGCTGCACGATTACGCGGACGCACCCATAGAGGCAGCAGAGCGAACACACCGCATGACTACGCTTCATGACTTTGTGCGTGCGCAGTTGCCGTGGCTCCAAGCAGTGCTGTGGAAACAACACCGTTCTCCCTCACTGACAGATCGGCAAGGCATCCTCTTGTACGGTGAGCGACTCGATCGCCACATCCGTGAGCATGGCGTGCGTTATGCTCTCGATTTGCAAATGCATGGCGACGCCAGTTTTTATCTCGACACGCGCAACCTGCGTGCCTGGGCACTGCAACATCTCACCGACAAATCCGTGCTGAATACCTTTGCGTACACCGGGAGTCTTGGTGTGGCTGCCACCGCTGCCGGGGCAAGTCGTGTGGTTCATCTCGATCTCAACCGATCGTTTTTACACCTCGCCAAAGATTCGTACTCGTTGAACGGCTTTCCCATTCGTAAGGCCGATTTTCAGGCCGGTGATTTCTGGACGCACGTGAGTGTCCTGAAACGACACGGTGAGCGGTTCGATTGTGTGTTCCTTGACCCACCATTTTTCTCTGCCACCAGTAGAGGCACGGTTGATCTCGTCACTCAGAGTCATCGTATGATCAACAAAGTCCGACCATTGGTGAACGACGGTGGTTATCTGATCGCCATCAACAACGCGCTATTTGTGTCTGGCGCATCGTACTTACAGTTGCTCGAAGAACTCTGTGGTGATGGGTATTTATCTATTGAAGAACTGATTCCCGTACCGTCGGATTGCACTGGGTATCCGCATACGATTGTGAGCACGCCGCCAGTTGATCCCGCACCGTTCAATCATCCGACGAAAACTGTTGCGTTGCGGGTGCGGAGGAAAAAGGGGTGATTCGGATGATTGAAGGGCAGCACATTGCACTTGTCACCCTGAACGAAGTGAAGGGTCTCTCAGAAAGATTCTTCGTTGCACGCAGAGTGACAACTCCGAATATCTGTAATTCCTTAGATAGATCCTTACCGGATCAACAACGCCGCCCGATCGGCAGCCCGATAGAGTCCTTGGGTAATCGAGTTATGTATCGCGTCCACCAGGGTGGCAAACGCCGACATATTAACAGAGAGTGAATCGCGAATATTCTTGATAAGCTCGTGTTCTTTCTCGCGTAACGTAGTACGGACGCGCTCTTCACTGACAAACGTCCGCAAAAAACCTGGCATATCCATATTCTTCAACAGGTTTTCCATACCAACTTTGCCGACATACCACGTGACCCCACCAACGACGATCAACATCAGGGCACCGATCGGTCCGTGCGTCAGCAGAGCGATCCCACCACCGCCACCCAATACCGATGTGACCAGAATCGCACCGAGCACCGAGACAAAATTACTCACTCCGCCAAGCACCGATTCCGTATCGACCATGTTCCGTGGCATCCCTCCCATGCCTTCGACCCCAAGCACCATCGGCAAATGCATCAAGGTCTGGGGGACCTGGTAACGATCACAGATCGGATTGGTGAGTCGCTCGACTTCAGGCAGCATGCGGGTGAACCATATGCGAATGATCTCACCAAGTTGGCGCTTCCCGTCTTCACTCGCGAGCCAGTCGACTGCTCGGGGTTGGACGACATGTTCAAGGTCAGCCAAGGTGCGCAATTGTCCCTGCTGCCATTCATGAAACGCTGGCACGATCACCGCTTCAGGAAGTGAACGGGCAAGAAATCCGGCCACTGAGTCGAGTAGGACCGGTAAACTGTCTTCAATCGTCCGACGCGTCTTTCCCGAGGCGATCAAACTGTCGATTTCGTCACGAAACGCCGTCGTTTTCAATTCGATGCGACCGGCACCGGCTAATCCACGAGCGATGGCAAATTCCGGTTCCGCACCACGCACCACGCGAGTTCCAGGGAACACAGTGTCACAAAGTTCCGAGGTAAACCCCATCCGCGATGCACCACCCGTCAGCAGCACCAACTGCGGCAAACACTCTTGCATTCGTTCCTTGGCATGCATCAAGGCATCGTGGAACGCGCCTCGCCAACTGCGGTTCTGCAGAGCAGCAAGTGGGCGATCCAGCACTTCCTCCATAAATGTCGGCGTGATCTCGATATCGAAATACAAGGGTGGCGTGGTTTCAAGCCGGACGGTCTTACTGGCAGGTTTGTCGATCCACATATCTGGATTGGAGAAAAACATCTCCTTCACTTTTCGACATTCTAACTCACAGATTGCCGCGTATACGGGATGCTCAGCAAAAATCTTCCGCAGCTCCCCGGCCCGTTTATGTTCACTCACCACACGTTCGAGAATCGCTTTATCAATCAGCCCGCCACCGAGAGCATTCTGGCCAAAATCACTAATACGGATTTCCAGGTTTTGCACCGCGGTGAAGTCAGTTGTCGATGATCCAATATCGATAATAAGAATCGCACCTTCCGCCAGATCTTGCGAAATGTAGCCAGACTCGCGCGCATAGACCAATGCCGCACGCGACTCCGGCCATACAGTCACATGCCGCATCCCAGCATCACGCAACAACTCAGCATACCGCTCACGAACCGTAGCACTCCAGCCGGAAGGACAGCCGACGAAGAACAGGGTCTTATCACCGCCAGTAATCGCCCGGTCTTTCAGCAGGACTTCGAGCAACTTCCCGACAAAGAGTTTGATCGGTTCGCGCACTTCGTATCGTTCGACCTCGGGGCTCTTGAAAGCGATGCGAAGACTGCTGACATTACGCGCCATAAAGGCATCATCGCCAATGAGGATCCCACGGCTTGGATGTTGGGCGACAGCAGTAAGGATACTCTTGCTGCCATGGATATCGAGGATCTGCGGCTCAGTAGTTGCGGCAAACATCGCCAACGCCACCGCCGTTTCACCATGCCCGAGGTCGAAACCGACAATCTCTACGTCAGGCTTCACGCTAATGGCCTCTTTCTTTGTTGGCCGGTTCGGCCACGAGCCCGCGTCTGAGCGGCTTACCCTCTTTACTCACCAGTGCTGGTTTGAGGGTCCGCCAGCTGTGACTTTTCTCATCCAGGCTCGGCACTGCGTCAAACAGAAACGAACGTTCGGCAGTAAAGCGTTCAACTCGGATCCCATGCTTCTCAAGCAGAAAGATCAGCGGCTTGAGTTGTTTGAGGGCAAAGGTCCCGTCCTCGACAGAAGCGGCGTAAAGTAATTCTTGGAACAGTTCGAGAAAGGCCGCATCCTCTCCTAGCGCGCTTGCAGGTACTGACAGCGGTTGAGTAACCTCGGTCACCGTGGCATCGACGGCACGGAGGGTCTCACGCAGACGAGATAGGAGCATGTTGCTGTTGACCCGGATAGCCAAGGCAGGCTCTGGCAGAGCTGTCGCGGGAGTAGCAACAGCTGGCTTCATCAACCACTCACGAACATCAAGGAGTACCAACGCCACAAGGAGGGTAAGACCGAAGAGGTTCTCGATCTGATACAACACACCACCTAATGCCGCAGCCAATAGCAGGCGAACGATGCGCAGAAACCAATCTCCCCGACTGGCGGAGGCTGATCCTCGAACAGCACGTTGAGCTGTGGGCGGTGTCTGTTCACAACTGACCAGCGTTGCCACGCCAGAGTTCACCACATCGACCAGAAAACCCAACAGACGTCGTTCGGTTAGACTCCGATCTTTTTCTCGGCTCGCGAGTGCCAGGAGAGATCCCAGCCAGCTTTTGACTTCCTGCACAACTTGTTCTGGTGGCAGTTCGTCACGTGAACGCTGTTGGAGTTCGTGACGGTGTTGGTCAAAGAGTTCGGTCAACGTGCTCATGAATTGTCATCGCAGTCGTGGCTTCAACCCTTGATCGTGCTTATCTTTCCCCCAAAGCACGGTCGAGTACGTCATTTAATAAACTGCACGAAGACTGATAGCTAGGGGTTCAGGGTGGAGATTTTTGTGGAAGGAAGGAATGCAGCATGCTGCGGTTGCGCCGCGTAGATGATGATATTGCTGTCCAGAAGCATCAGGGCTCCCGGCCTGGTAAAGCTCGCTCGGATCGTAGTTCTTGCTGCCATGTAACCGCATCAGGGATCTCAGCAAACGGACCTCTGCGTGCCAATTCCGCTAAGGCCTCTGCCATCGCTCACCCCCGCTCTGGCAATACATCAAGAGTCGGTTCGTCCAGCACTGTAATATAGACTTGCACAGCACCGGACTTCCCTGGCGGCTGATCAAGTCACTCGACTTGAGTATCACGAAGAATCGCTTTGTAGGTACGTAGCACGCTCAGACTCCTCGGCGTTGTGTACTGTCCGTCAGGAGAGAAGGCGCAATAGACGCTTGTACGCGTCGCGCATACTCCGCTCGTACCTCCACTAAGCCACGATAGTCTGAATCGCCGTTGGCAGCTTGCTGAGCGTGAGTTCTTTGAGTTGGACCTTCTGGCTGGCATTATCAATATCGATTCCGACGAGGTTTCCGCTGGCGTCGTAATCGAGAACGATCCCTTCGGAAATTTCCTGACTATCTACGCTTGGTTGCTCAGAGAGATCAATGTAGAGCGAATCTGTCTCAGGGTAATAAGTGAGCTTCATGGTTTGAACCTCCGATCAGGGAAGGCGTTGTGGATGGTTACTCTGTCCTCCAATGTAACAACTCGTATGATGCGATTGTCAAATTCAGGAATCACTCTCCAGAAGCGAAACCGGTTTTTCTCTTGCGGTTCACTGCGAATCGGATTTTCCAGCACTTGAATGCACCATTCCTTTTTCAAGTACGGGCGCTTTCGCGAGACTTCGTCCTCAAAATACTCCGTGAATTTGTACGCTTTCGCAGCGTGAAGCTTAGCTGGTCCCAACGAGCCTGGAAAGGCGCAAGGATTGCCCGAGTAATGGCAAAGCCAATGCTACTTACACTCCGGTAGCACTTTTGTCCCCAACAATTCAATGCACTTCATTGTCTCTTGATGACTCGGGCCGGTGGGGTGACGCAACATCAGAATCATGTACTGACAGCCGATCTCACGTTGGTAGCGTTTGATTTCAGCCACTACATCGTCAGGAGTGCCGCAGATCAGCCGGTTCGGGGCGACACGAGCAAAATTCCATTCGGCATCTGATTTTATATCCTTTACCCACGGTTCCCACTGTGAGTTAAAGCGCCCGGAGGAAAAGAAGCCCAAGTGCAGATAGAACAAATGGTAGGCTTGAATGTGTGGCCACCAGACACGTTCGACTTCGGCGCGGCTTTCTGCAACCCAGGCGTCACGCATCAATGCAATCTCCACGCGCGGATTCTCGGCCTTGGCGGCAGCATCACGATAAATCTGCCCCCACGCTTTCATGACATCGAAGTTATGCAACGGATCAGAAATCCAGCCGTCACCGATACGACCAGTGCGTTTCAACGTTATCTCCGACATCGCCCCAACCCAGATTGGTGGCCGTGGTCGACGAACCGGACGTGGAGTAATCGCTACATCAGTAAACTGGTAGTGACGACCGTGATGCGAAAACGTCTCACCAGCCCAAGCGCGTTTGAGAATCTCAACTGACTCCGTAAACCGCGAAGCTGCTTCATTGAGCGGAATCTGAAAGACATCGAACTCCTTTTGAATCAAGCCAAGTCCAGCGCCAAGAATGAAGCGCCCACGCGACAGATTATCGATCACTGCACCTTGTTCGGCGATTTGCAAAGGGTGAAAGAGTGGCAACTGCATAATGCCAGTACCAAGCTCGGCACGTTTGGTCCGCGCAGCAAGTGCAGCAAGAAACGTGAGCGGCGCTGGCATATACCCATCAGGCATCTGATGATGCTCGGGAACAAAGAACGCATCAAAACCAAGCTTTTCTGCGAGCTCGGCTTGTTCAAAGACTTCGTCGTATAAGCGTGGGAGATTCTCCCCGTTAGGTGGATCTTGTAGCAAGAAATGCAGACCAAATTTCATGACGCTCGTCGCTCCTCAAGATAACGTCGAACCACAAGTAACCCATCGGGAGTGAACTGCTCATTCGCTGCCCGCCGTAGAATGTCATCAGTCGTCATCATTTCCACGTACTGGACTTCTTCCACTTGCGGAACGATCTTGCCATCGTAGGTACAGGAAAACGCTCGGCCCCACACCCGTGAGCGCTCATCTTCAAAGTAGAAGTCAAATAGTGTCGTCAGCGGCACATCACGAATTCCCATCTCTTCTTCCAGTTCGCGCACCGCACTTTCTTCGTAGCTTTCACCAGCAAGGACAACACCGCCAGTGGCAGGATCAAAATAGCCAGGAAAGACATCTTTCGTCATCGTGCGCTTCTGCACATAGATCTCACCCTCAGTGTTAAACACGAGGATGTAGGTACTGCGATGCAGCATCCGCTTCGCCCGCATCTCCCGTCGCGGCACGGCACCAATCACATTGTTTTGTTCATCAACGATGGCAACGATTTCGTCGGCTGGGTTCATAACACGTAATGCGTAATCCGTAATGCGTAATTTTGAAAGAGTGTAAAGAGTAAAACGTAACCACCCCGTGCCCTTTTACGCCTCACGCAGGAGGCTTTCCTCTTTACGTTTTACGTATTACGTTTCTGTCCCCTATGTCCAACACTCTCATCATCTTTGCCAAAGCACCAATCGTCGGCCAGGTGAAAACACGCTTGTGCCCGCCAATGACTTTGGAGCAGGCAGCGGGGTTAGCCACATATTTCTTGATTGATACCGTCGAACGAGCGTGCTCGCTTCCTGACGTTCAGGTGTACGTCGCTTTTACCCCGACTGACAGTGAGTCCGTTTTTCGTGCCCTGTTGTCGTTTCCAGTTCACTACGTTGCCCAACGTGGACATTCGTTAGGCGAACGTGAGCTCAACGTCTTTCGCGATCTCCAACAACAGGAACCAAGAAAAGTTGTCCTCATCGGTAGTGATATTCCCACGTTGCCACGCTCACACCTTCAAGAAGCGTTTACGCTACTTGGCGATCCTGGCTGTAATGTTGTGCTGAACCCCACCGAGGATGGTGGGTATTGTCTGATCGGTATGCGAGAGCCACATGCCGTGCTGTTCGAGAATATCTCGTGGAGTACGCCTGCAGTGTTGCAGGAAACCCTCGCCCAAGCGCAGCGACATAACCTCAAGGTAAAGCTTTTACCCTCTTGGTACGATGTTGATGAAGCAAGCGATTTGCATCGGCTTGCAACCGATCTGTCTCAGCCCGATAGAGCCGCTGAAGCGCCACGCACCCGCGAATTCCTCGACCGGCTCGGCTTTAGCGTGAGTCGATAAGATGTCGCTTTTCTTTGCTTATTGTGGCAGTGCGCATCACTAGTCAGAATGATGGGCTCTTTCCGATCTCATCGAGAAAAGCGATGCCGATAAGCTCGTACCGTAGCTTGCATCGCCGGGTGAGAACGATCGATCACTGTAGGCTTTGCTCGCAAAAACGAGCGGATGGCAGTTTTGATGGTCGCTGGGACCATACGAGCAATAGAGGAGAGCAAGAAACGCTCCCCCCACGGTTCCTCCCCTCATCCGGGCCGTGAGTTATTTCTGCGGCACTACGGGCAACACTACATGCGATGCCTGTGTTCCACCGTGAAACACGTGCTGTACTGCAGGCCGACCGATCGTATCAGTCGCAGTATCACCACCTGTGTTGAGATTGCGATCGAAGCGGGGAAAGTTGCTACTCGAAACTTCGAGGCGGATACGATGACCAGGCGCAAAGACGAAACTGGTCGAACCGAGGAGAATACGATATTCATAGATCTTTCCTGGCTCTAGAAGTTCCGCGCGACGTAGCGAGTTGCGATACCGCGCCCGAATAATGCCGTCACACAGATTGATCGCACGACCATCCGGAGCGACATCCACCAGCTTGGCAGTGAAGTCAGTATCACGAGCATCGGTCGCAGCATACACAACGGCCTCAACCATGCCGGTGACTTCGAGGGGCGCATTAAGCGGAGCTGAGGTGTACACCAGCACATCATCGCGTTCTTCAACGGCACGTTGGTCGCGTGGTCCAGCACTGAGCGGACCAGCCATCAGTGTACAACCACCGCAAGTGGGCACTGGGCGTTCAGGATCGTACAAGAACTTGTCGTTGGTTGCGTGTGTTGGCGGCTGCGTGGTCAGCTGTCCGTCGCCGCGCAGGCTATTCGCCGCACCATCACTGGTAAGGTAGTAGCGAGTTGCAACGGCACGAGCGAGTGGCCACTCGTTTTCATTGCGCCAGATGTTGGAACCCATGACGAACAGTCGTACTGGTGAACCGTCGTCAGGTTGATCTTGCAGACAATGATCGAACCATTGGAGATGCTGCCCACCAAGATCAAGCGCATCCGGCAATGCGCCCGGACCAAAATCCTGCTCGCCGACTTCTCGTTCAAACATCCCGTGTAACCACGGCCCAACGATCAAGCGTTGCTTCTGTCGTGCCCAGGTGCTCTTGCCGCGCTTCTGCATGCCGATGAAGTTGCGTAGCGTGCCTTCGAGAAAAATGTCGTACCAACCACCGATATGTAACGCAGCAGTATCAATCTGTTCATACTTTGATTCAATACGTACACTTTCCCAGTATTCATCGAGCGAAGGATGTTTGAGCCAGGTTTGGTAGTGATCCATCAAGCCCGGCACTGTGCCTGGAGGAAAATCAGCCAGTGGCAAACGACGATAGGCTTCCGGCATGTCGAAGATCGCGCCATAGAGTTTCTTACGTGCATCTGACGGACCATCTGATAAGCGCGCGACTGTTTCGGCAGCCATGCCTGCGGTCCAAAACTGAATGAACCCTTGCTGAAACGCGCCGCCTTGATAGGTCCAGCCTTCGTAATAATCAGATGAGGTGATGGTCGGCACCATTGCCTTCAAGGCTGGAGGAGCAGCAGTCGCGGTAAGCCACTGCGTCGCGCCGAAGTACGACGCACCATACATGCCGACTTTGCCGCTTGACCATGGCTGCGCCGCGCACCAGGCAACCGTGTCATAGCCGTCCTCGGCTTCACCAACAAACAGTGAGAATTTTCCATCTGATTTAAAACGACCACGCGTGTCTTGGATAACGACGACATAGCCTTTCTTGGCCGCGCGGATCGGACTCAACAACGAGAGTGAGATGGGTGAGAGATCTTTACTGTAAGGTAACCGCGCCAACAGCACAGGATGTTTGTTCGTATCATCTGGCCGGTAAATATCCGCGCGGGTTTTGACACCGTCGCGTAAGGGAATCTCGACATTGAGATCGATCTTTAGTGATTCCGGCATAGTATTCTCCGAGCTTTGGGTTTTGCAGAAAAGTCAGTTTAGCTACACTCCTCGTCATGCCCGCGTAGGCGGGCATCCAGGATCTTCAAGCAGAAGCCTTTAGTTATTCCTCCTGGATTCCCGCTTTCGCGGGAATGACGCTTCGTGTCCTCTCCTCGCAAATCCCTCCTGCGAAAAGAGGCCAACCCCCATTTCTCATGCCGCTCCAATCGCTGCTAACCCTGCCTTTGCACATTCGACGTCTTGTTCTTCAGTTCCGCCACTAGCACCAACTCCACCGAGGAGTTCACCTTTAACAATCAGCGGCAATCCACCTCCAGCCAGCAACAACGGGCGCCCCGCAAGATTAGCGATACTTTCAACCAATTGTGGACGCTGCTTCGCCAGTTCTGCGACCTCAGATGAAGTTCGACGTAGAGTCGCTGCGGTAAACGCCTTGCTTGGTGCCACACTGGCAGTAAGCCAACGGGCATTGTCCATACGAGCAAAGGCTACTAAATGACCTGTGGGATCAACAACTGCCAGGCTCATGCCCCACCCTTCTTTCACGGCCTTCGCTTTTGCTGCTGCGATAAACTTTTCTGCGAGTTCTAATGTGAGTGCCATAGCATACGCCTCCTTCTTGTGTGTGTTTCTTGGCCTCTTCAGCAGGCTGACGTTACCTCGCCTTGACCTCGGGGGTCAAGTGAATACACTACGAAGCACTATGGCACGCATAAGTAGAGAAGAGTACGTTCAGCACATGGCAAAAAGTCTAAGCCTTCCACCAGCAGTGATTGAGCAGATCATCGGTCCACGTCCGGAAGGAGATGACAGAGATGGGGGATGGAAAATCATTCGTATGGTCACAGTTGCGGATCTCCAACCGTTTGGGTTAGAGAGCCGACTCACGTCGGCTGGGATGCGGACGATTTTCCGGACGCTGGTTGAAGATTGACGCAGACTGACAATTGCTTGTTCTTTGAGTGGGACACTCGGATGACGAAAAAATCCCACCGTCTGCAGATAGACGCGAAGGAAAATTTGGAGAAAATGCGTTGGTTGGAGCGAAGACAAGCGCGCGCGATAGCTAAGGTCGGCTCTTCTACCATTGAGGGTACGTACAGACATGCGAACGCCGCTCGTCGTCTTCCTCGGAAGGATCACCAACACAAAAGGATTTTCCTATGCGTGTCATTGACATGCACAACCACATTGTTGCCCCAGAGGTGCTTGCCTTTCTTGAGCGTGAAGGGGAACGCTACGCGACTCGCATCGTGAAGCGAGAAGGAAAGCGGTTTTTTCACATTTACAAATCGGCCTTCTGTCCGATTTCCGACAAATTTATTCACCCTGAAGCACGGCTTGCCGATATGGCTGATGAGGGAGTCGACCTCCAAGTGCTTTCATGTGCGCCATTTGTGATGTATCCAGAGGTCCCTCCAGCTTTGGGACTCGCAATCGCCCAAGTGAACAATGACGCCCTCGCAGCCATTGGTAGACGCTATGCTCGACGTTTCGTCCCGCTTGCCTCGGTACCGTTGCAGGACCCACCAGTCGCGGTGCGAGAGTTAGAGCGCGTGCGTAAGCTAGGACTGCGCGGCGTCGTCATTCCCCCAAACATCCGTGGCCAGGGGTTTGATGAAGCAAAGTTCGCCGAGTTTTGGGAAGCAGCCGCGGCGTTGCAGATGGTCGTGTGCATTCACCCCTTTGAGGCCGCACCACACGGGGTCTTCGCTCGCTATGCCATGAGTGATCTCGTTGGCAATCTGTATGACAGCGGCTTGGTGGCCGCACTGTTAATTTATGGTGGCGTGCTTGAGCGCTATCCTGAGTTACAGATTGTGTTGTATCACGCCGGTGGTGCACTCCCGAGTTTACTAGGGCGGCTCGATATGGGGTATGAGCGGTTGCCAGAGTGCCGCCAGGCCATTCCTCGGCCACCGTCGACATATATCGAGCAGTTTTCCTTTGACACTATTGCATTTAATCACCACATGCTGCGATATTTGGTCATGCTGTATGGGCACGAGCGGTTGGTTCTTGGCAGTGATTATCCGCTTCCTGCTGGTATCACCCATCCAGTGGCTGAGGTACAAGCATTACGATTAGATGCGGAATCGGAAGCGGCGATCCGTGGTGGAAACGCCAGTCGCTTGCTCCGCTTACCGTAGAGTCAAGTGTAAAGGAGGGTGCATATGTCCACCACAGACGTCCATCGGATTACCACGGTTGAACAATTACGGGCTCGCATTGGCGAACCGTCAGCGGTCGTCCCGTTGAAACTTTGGAAGTCACTCAATGAGACGGCGGTCGGCTTCATCAAAAAATCTCCGTTCCTGCTCCTTGCGACTGCAGACGCCGAAGGCAACATGGATGTTTCTCCCAAAGGGGACGGCCCAGGGTTTGTCGAAATCGAAAATGACACCACACTGATCATTCCCGATCGGAGTGGGAATAAGTTGATCTTCGGCTTGCAGAACATTCTGCATAATCCCCATGTCGGCCTCATCTTTCTGATTCCTGGAACTGGAGAGACATTTCGCGTCAATGGGCGCGCAGAGCTGACCGCTGACCCAGTAATCTTAGAACGTCTGTCAGCACGGGGAAAACCCGCTGTCGTTGCCATCCGCGTAACGATCGAAGAGTGCTTCCTCCATTGTGCTAAAGCATTTCTCCGCGCCAACGTCTGGAAACCGGATCACTGGTCAGAACAATACAAGATTTCCTTTGGTAAACTGCTAGTAGAGAAAATGGGCGGAGACGAAAAGACGGTTAAACAGTTTGATGAATTTGTGGAGAATGATTATAAGAACAATTTATGATAAGGCGGTGGCAGGAAACAACTTACCGCAATAGTGATTGACCGGAGTGGAGAGCCTCTGCACAAGAGCAGGGATGAGAGACGAGACCATTGTGTGCTGGCTTCGGTCTAAGTATCGAAGTCTGGTCGAAGAGCTGGATGAACGCGGGCGAC
>Ga0194132_10008453_pt1 | contig 14704 bp, 14 predicted proteins | sample TA2KigOf80mmetaG_FD_148612 | JGI IMG/M metagenome (GOLD analysis project Ga0194132, IMG submission 148612) | Freshwater microbial communities from Lake Tanganyika, Tanzania - TA2015054 Kigoma Offshore 80m | ecosystem: Environmental > Aquatic > Freshwater > Lake | place: Tanzania: Lake... | reverse complement strand
GTGGCAATTCCCGCCATACTATTATTCATTGTTGGCGCAGTGTTTTCGTATTTTACAGCTATCCCGTTTATTTTGGACTTTTTGTACCAGTATGGCGAGTCTGTTGGCGCAGTCACATTTTTGAGCATAATGGAGTTTGTGACATTTGTCTTGCAGTTCCTGTTGGCGTTTGGAGTTGCGTTTCAACTGCCGCTAATAATGTACGCCGCAACAGCATCTGGCATTACTGACAGTAAATTTTGGCGCAACAATATCCGATATGCCATTGTCGCCCTGATAGTAATCGGCGCAATAGTCACTCCCGACGGTAGCGGGATTACCATGTGGTTCATCTCTGGCCCCATGATTGGTTTGTATCTGGCAGGCATGATAATCATAGAACGCCGTGAGCACAAAATTAAAAGAGTTTAACATGGTTCGATTCGAGTGAATTATCTCGTCTTGTTCACTGGAAGGCTGTAGTGTAATACTCATTCTTTATCACCTTAATTCGGAGGCACAAGCTCCTCTAGTTCTTGCTTCAGTAGAATTCTGTCTTCAGGATTTTTTGAATAAATCGTAATTTATCTTTAGTCTCGATTAAAAATAAATTTTTTTCAAATCCTCCACGCTCTGATCTCTTTTTATTCTGAATTGTTTCTAATTCGGTTCTTCTAATTCCTCTTAATTCGGAAATTCTATAGATAACTTCTAAAATATCTGCAAGTTCTTCTGCCGATTTACTTTCTTGATATTCTTTTAATTCCTCCTCAAGTTTTTTTTCTAATTCAAGTAAAAAGTCGTCATTTGATAGTTGCTTTATGACACAATCATTTTCAGATTCTTTTATGATATCTGGAATTCTATCGCGAATTGCTTTGTTGTAAACCGCCAATTTCTCTTATCCAGCCCCTATAGAAAAAATCATCACGCGGATCATATCTCTCATATCCATTCCAAAATCTTCCAACAAATTCCTTTGCTTCTTGATAGCTCTTTAGTATTTTCTCACGTCTAATTATAGGGTTTGGTCCTAGTTCCTTTTTGAGTTCTTCGTGAAGAGGTAACGCGCTTTTAATCACAAATTCGTTCCTAGAAATCAGATTTTCTATAAAATGAAATCCCGGAAGATAATCTAGTTTTGACTCATTACAGTGTTGATGGGCTAAAACTAGATTCCAAATTTCATTGTGTCCTAGAGCAGTAAATGGTATCACATGATCTACCATCTTTACTATTATGACAATAACAAAACTGCGAATACACATCGCCCCCGTAGGCTTTGAGATAGACAGAATCGTCCTTCCGGCAAGGGAAATGAGGGCGGACAAGGATGTCAGAAAGGCGAGACCGGAGGCCAAGCTGGAGGAGCTTGAGCGTGAAATGGGGGAGCCGATGGCAATATTGGCATGCGAACGGCTGATCCACCAGATATCACTTGACAAATGGAATCTCTTGGGAGACGCCCAGCTTGTAATCAGGGTCAGAGAGATAAGTGAGATTATCTCGCGCAACAGGTCAGCTTGGAACCGTCGTTCCGGGTCGAATATGACACAAAATCTAGAGCCGACAACGCGTGATGCGCCTCCGTTCTTTGATCTTTAATGCAATCTTCTTGGCGCATTTTTCGCGGTTTTTCTCTATGTCATGCTCCCAGAACCTCAGAACCGACCATCCTTGGGATCTCAGCCTTCTTGATATGCTTCTGTCGCGCCTGATGTTCCCCTCTATCTTGTCCCTCCAGAATTTCTTGGTGGGTTTTTTCTTTTCATAGTACCTGTATCCGTGCCAGAAGTCTCCATCACAGAATATGGCGATTTTTCTGCCTCTGATTATAAAATCAGGATTTCCCGCCATCTTTGGATACACGTCGTAGCCGTATCCGAGATCGTCCAGAGTGGATCTCATGGCCACGTCTATTCCGGTGTTCTTTCCGCGGATCCTTGACATGATCCAGGATCGCTTCTCGGGGGAAAACACATCAGCCATTATGACATGAGTTTCGTGCGGCATCAACTTTAAGATTTTGGACGTGTCTCATATTTGGTGGCGGAACAAGATATTTCAATGAGTGAATTCCAGGTGATGTATTGAAGGCGGTTAGGAAGAGATCCTTTACATTCATTGATCTGTTTGCAGGAATCGGAGGCATGCGCATTGCATTTGAGCGGGCGGGTGGAAGATGTGTGTTTTCGTCGGAGTGGAACGAGCACTCGCGACAGACTTATTTTAAAAATTTTGGCGAAATGCCCGCCGGGGACATCACGGAAATAGATGCATCGGGCATGCCTGATCACGACGTTCTTGTCGCGGGGTTCCCGTGTCAGCCCTTTTCGCTTGCAGGAATCTCAAAGAAGGACTCGCTTAAAATGCCTCACGGATTCGACGATGAAACCCAGGGGACGCTGTTCTTTGACATAGTCAGAATCCTTGCTGAAAAAAAACCGCGCGCATTCCTGCTTGAAAATGTAAAGAATCTCAGGTCCCATGACAGGGGGCAGACTTTCAAGATCATCGAGAAAAAACTCAGGAATCTTGGGTACGACATCCACTCAGCTGTAATTGATGCAAAGACGATCGTTCCGCAGCACAGAGAAAGAATCTTCATCGCTGGATTCCGCAAACCGACCGCATTCGAATTCCCGGAGATGCCAAGGAAGACTCCAAAGCTCAAGAACATACTGGAAAAAAGAGTCGACAAAAAATACACTCTTACCGATGGTGTATGGGCCGCACTGAAGAAGCATGCTGCAAGGAGCAGGAAAAACGGCAACGGGTTCGGTTACGGGCTGGCGGATCCGGAGGGAATATCCAGAACACTGAGCGCCAGATACTACAAGGACGGAGCAGAAATCCTGATCTCACAGGGGAAGAAAAGAAACCCGCGGCGGCTGACGCCGAAAGAGTGTGGAAGACTCATGGGATTTCCTGCAAGATTCAAAATACCAGAATCCGACAACCAGGCTTATCGGCAGTTCGGAAACGCGGTGGTTCCACCGCTGGTGGAAAAAATCGCAAACGCTCTGGTCCTCCAGCTGCATCATCACAAGAAAAGAATCACACTCCTAGAGTATGCGTGACCAGTTCCTCATGCAGTCCTGTAAATTGATTCATTTTTCTCTATGGTCCAGACGACCTTTCCAAGCTCCGACAGTCTTCCCATAGTGGCCACCCTCCATCCAACTATCTTGTTTTTTGTGGCCTTGTCGTCAAGTATTTTGAGATGGTTGAGGCCAAACTTCTCTACAAGACCGGGATGCTTCTGTACAAACTCCGCGTGTTTTTTTAGAAATTCCACGTCCAGCACCGCGGTGATGTCACCAGTCCTTCCACCTGATTTTTCAAATTTTTTGACGGTTACAAGAGCGGTATTGACAAATTCGTATTCAAGAGCCAGTTTTGGCAGCAGCTCTTCAAAAATCATATTTGATTCCTCATCCGATAGGGATTTTGAAGGGCTGTCGTCTGCAATCACAGGGTTCTCGAGCTGGCAAAGCTTGACTCCGTCCGGAGTAAGATACACCCTCTCGTCACCGTCTGAAACAAATCCCCTAATGAGTCCTAGGGCAGACAGTGCTCCCTCCAAGTAAACGTTGCCGGTATCACGGTCCTTTCGAAACCTTCCAACGAACTGGTCGCAGAAGCGTTTCAACACGCCGGCCTTTTTCGTAATGTCCTCCTCTTCGGTGGAACTCTTCTTCTTTTTTGGCAGTCCGGTGGACAGCCATTTATCCCTGCCGTGATCCAGATCAATTCTAGTCAGTTTTTCGCCTATCTCCTCCGCTATATCAAATGCCCTCGGCCTCAGGTCGTTCAGCTTCACACTCCAGCTGTTAGACTCCCTTAGCATGTCGCTCAAAACGGCAAGTGAAATTCGCGCAGGTAGGAACCTGCTGTAAAAGCTGAACAGCAGTGGATTTCCGTCATATGTTACCGGCGTATCCGGTTCTTCAAATCTTAGATTAGCAAGATATTTGCTGGTGTCGGAAGCCTTTTCCCTCAGATCCAAGTGGTTGTCATTTCTTCGTGCAAAGGCCTCCCTTCGGGCCTCCTCGTAACTCCCGTCCTTTGGGAAAAATTTCTCCACCTCCTCGTCCTTCCAAAAAACCTTCAGCGCCTCTATCTGCTTTTTTGTAAACATTGACGGATCAATCTGCGACATCACTCTGACCGGATCCTCTTCCCATTGTATTATCATCTTCAAGGCATTGTCAATGAACGAATTGACATCGCGGTATCTTCCCGTTCTGACTATCTCCCTGATCTTTTTCAGGTCGTTTTCCAACGGCGTGTAGACAAAATCCGTTCCCATATCATTATCACATTTTTTTGATATATAAAATATAACATGTCCAATTTGAGTATATCACATGCGATCTGAATATCATGGGTTTTTCTTGGAATTCATGCATGATTTTTACAAAAGCCGATCAATGTTACATTTAATAGAAGACCTTAATAATGAAGTTATGTTGAACATAGGTATACTTATATACAATATTGCTGTATGCATTACATGGTCTTGGAAGAAAAAGCCGGATTTGCCTTTGACACATGTGTGATCCTTAAGATTTGTCAGAGAAACCACAATCTGGCTGACCTCCTCAGATGCAGGACCGATTTTAAAACTTCAAAGATACTGATCAACTCCAAAACACTTGAAGAGATGGAAAGGCACGGATATGGCAGAAGCCGCGTATACCGCGAACTCTCACACTGCTTCGGCAATGACATCGTACTGGTAAACATCCCATACGAGGTGCGATTGGATGCACGCCTGTTGAGGGAACTGTGTCCTACACTGCATTCTGGCGACGACGAGATTCTTGCATTTTCAATCGCCACAAATTCGGTCTTGGTTACATGTGACAGGGGGCTTATCGAGGCGGCCAGAATGAGCGGGGTCTCGTTCATAAACCCCGATCTGCTGCACCGGGAATATTCCGGTACTAAGATAGTAAAACATGAGCAGTCCTCCATTCTGAAACCGGGAATGCGAATTGCTTGGAGGATGTTTGTATGAACAGACCCGGGAAATACTCGCTGTCGGAGGTGCTGGGAACGGAACAAACCCTGAAACCTGAGCCGAAAAAAGAATCGATCTCCGCAGATGTGGAAAGTTTTCTTAAGTGCGAACATCTTATCATTGGGCGCATAGTGTTTGGAACAAACAAGTCTGCAAAATCGGAAAATGTCAAGATCGTCGAAAACTTAAGTATCTCTTAAACCTCCGAAACACGTGCGTGAGATCTTCATTGAGGATCTGGCCAAAAACCTGCTAGGTCCGAGAAATGGGAGTAACGAGGTCTTGGACGACAAACACAGACCAGTTATCGAGTATGTCACAGGAATACTTTCCTCGTTACACGACGCGCAGGAGGAAACAGTGGCAAACAACAAAGCTCTTGGACAAATTCAATACGGCCATTCATTGCCGTCCGACGAATTCGAAGCAAGCGACGACTCGGATATCGCAACAGGCCTGAACCCATCTCTCAACCCTGATAAAATCCCGTCCGCCATGGGAATCTCATTTCAAGTGCGTTCTGACGAATCACCATCGCTTGACGTTTGCCTGACATGGGCAAGATACATTCCAGATTCCTCCACTTCACCAAACTGGAAGAGATCCCCAAAATATGCAATAGAAAAAATTCACGGCCTGGGGGAAAAGAAGTATTACTTTGATGACGATGGAAAGAAATGCGGCGAGTCAGACGGACAGGTTCTGCTGACATGCAAGGTACGCAATCTGGGAAACAGGGTTTTCTTTGTCAGCCTTTTCATGACTAATGTTACTAAAATTCAAGACCCAAAACAAAAGCCAAAGTACATGATATTTCAGCCCCAGATCAGGATTGTTTGCAGCGGCAACACCAAGCTGATCCCAATGGGAAGCAGCTCTGATGTCGATTCGATAGACGAGTTCGTCTACAGGAAAAGGGAGTTCTATGCAAGGGGACACATGACATCTGCAGTATGGTGGGACGTCGATCCGGAAAACATTCCGGAGGAAGAGCGGAAACAATTTGATTATGCCATAAAAAGCCCGCCGTTTGTGTGGGTTGACCATGACATACTTCCAAAGGAGAGCGCCGAGATGTTTTCAAGACCACACGTCAGAACCGAATTTATTCCGATATATTCAATCCCGTCTCCAAATATCGAGTGGCATGAAACCAAGGAATCTAAACCAGTGCTTGATGCAGGGGAGTTTTCTGAAATGTGGGATATTGCAAAAATCAAAAAAGCGATTGAACCTATGCACCTGCAGTACCGGCAGTGGATCGATAATCTGGAGAAAGAAAAAAACGGAGTCAACAATGCCTTGGTGGATGACATAAAAAATCAGTGTTATGTGGCGCTCGAAAGAATAGGAGACGGCATCAAAAAATTGGAAGATGACGAAGATGCGCGGCTAGCGTTCTGTTTTGCCAACAAGGCAGTGGACATGCAGTCACGCTGGGCTAGAAACGGCGAGGGAATGCGCTACAGGCCATTCCAGCTCGCATTCATACTTATGAGCTTAGAATCAATCCTAAACCCTGACTCCAAGTACCGTGACACATGTGATCTGCTATGGGTTCCTACCGGCGCCGGAAAAACGGAAGCATATCTTGTGTTGGTGGCAATGGCAATGGCCTATAGAAGACTCTCGGAGATAAAGCACGGAAGGTCAGGGGCAGGAGTGGCCGTGATCACAAGATACACGCTGCGCCTTCTGACAATACAGCAATTCAGGAGAAGCCTTTCAGTGTTCACAGCTGCGGAATTTCTACGTATAGAAAACCTCAATACAATGAAGAAGATTGGGTGGAGACCGAGTGGATGTGCAAGAACTGGTAACTTCATCTGGGGGACTACTCCGTTTTCACTTGGACTGTGGGTGGGAAGGGGAGTCACTCCAAACAAACTTGATGAGACCACATTCATGCGCAATGGCAGATTTAATAAAATTCCAGGCGCACTTCAATTGCTGAAAAAGGATCCGAGGATCAAGGGTGATGGAGAACCGGCACAGATACTGGACTGCCCTGCATGTAGAAACATTCTTGCAATACCTGAAATGGGACTGAGAAGCGGCAGACAACATGAGATTAACTGGATTGTCAATACGGACGCTACAATGTCCGATCTTCAGTCCATCGGTCTAGCACAGATTTCCGCAAATTTTGACGGAGTGAGCTTGGATCTGACGGAAATGAACAACGGATTCAAAATCCTCAATGTCAAATTCACAAACAGACTCGCTGTCAATCCACGAAATATCCACGAGCTGTGGAATGCCATTTCGGATAAAGTTCGCCAGACTGGAAGGAGTATGATGTTGGAGAGTGTTTCCGCTTCAAGACCGGGATATTTCTATAAGACTTACGTGACTGAAAATGGCAGTCCAAAACCGTATGATTTTCAGATATTCTGCACCAAAAAAGACTGCCCTCTGGCGTCGGATTGGGCGGGGGGATCACCAATGGGAGGAGTGGATGGTTCTACCCCTGATCCAAACCTTGCTACCGATGTTTTGAAAGGATTAAAGATTGAAGACGGCAACAAACTGCTTGAAATTCCGCAATGCTTTAGAAAATCTACTCACATCTCAATCAGAATACCGATAACCGGACTTACCGTAGACGAGCAGGTATACAAAACAGCTCCAACTATGGTGATTGCAACCGTAGATAAGTTTGCTAGGCTTCCGTTTGAACCACTGGCAGGAATACTGTTTGGAAATACGGAATATTACCACATGATTCATGGTTATTACAGACTGGATGAAAAGCATCCGCCTCCAAAGGGCAGATCAACGCCCCTATTCAGACAGATTTCTATGAATGAAGTACTGCTTCCACCAGTCTTCATAATTCAAGACGAGCTTCATCTTCTCGAAGGGCCTCTTGGCAGCATGACTGGAATCTATGAAGCATGCGTTGATTTTCTTTCCAAAACAGGACATAGCAATGTCAAGTACATCGCGTCAACAGCTACCATAAAGAGGGGCGCGGATCAGGTCAAAGCCCTTTTTGCAAGGGACCTGCAAATATTCCCCCCGATAGGTACAGATGTAGACGACAGATTTTTCATAAAAGAAAAGAAAAGACATCCGCTGTCGGATGTGGAACCCGGCAGACTTTATGTGGGAATAATGGCTCCTGGAAAAGGAGCACTCACCCCAATAGTTAGAATCTGGTCAAGACTGGCACAATCAGGATATGAAAACAGAGGAAATCCGGACATTGACAGATTCTGGACCGTTACAGGATACTTTAACGCAGTAAGAGAACTTGCCGGAGCAAGAGCACTTTACAGACAAGACATACCTGACTGGATAAGAAACATTGCTGGCGACCAGGCAAGAGATCTTCCAGAACTCAACGTGTTCGAGCTCTCCGGAAGAACGCCATCAAATGATCTACCTTCAATTCTTGACATTCTTGGCAGAAGCTATCCGTCCGCAGCTGATGGACTGTTTACCACATCCATGTTTGGTACAGGCGTCGACATTTCTAGGATCGGAATAATGATCGTAAACGGCCAGCCAAAAACAACTTACTCCTACATACAATCAACCGGAAGAGTAGGCAGATCAAAGGGCGGCCTTGTACCAGTATTCCACAGGGCCTCCAGGCCGAGAGATCTGAGTCACTACGAGTATTTCATGCGAAATCACCTGCAGCTTCACAGGACTGTGGAATCACCAACGGTGTACCCGTTTTCCAGCGGAGCAGTAGAACGCTCCTTGGGACCAATCATCGTTGCAATTCTACGTAATATGAGGGAACCGCGCACTGCATGGTCAAGAAAGGCATCTGCCGTACTGATGACCAATCTTTACAATAACCCGGAAATTGCAGATGCGGTAAACTATCTGGAGGAGCGCTCGAGAAAGCAGCCCCAAACACGGACTCCTGTTCAAGGAACGATACAAAACAAGGGAAGGGGACGGATTGACAAATGGAGGAATGTAGCTGCAAACGTGAATGAACTTGACTATGTGGAGTACGATAAGGCCGACAAATCAGTGGTTTTGGGAGATGAAAGACACGAAATGAAGGATGACGTTGAGACTGTCTTTGATAACGTACCAACATCCCTTAGGGAACTTGAGGGGGAGACAGGTTTTCAAACATGACGCAGTTGATAAGGCCATCTCAATTCATAATCACATACGGGCCAGGCTCGATTCTAGAAACCCAAGAGGGACCGGTGATCATGCCTACTCCAGACAACGGATTATTCACAACAGGTTCTCCCCTAGATCCTAACGATTACAAAATTGAAAATGAGAGAATGACAAAATATCTCTCAAGGATGGTAAACTCCGAATGCAAGATATTCAAACTCCCAACAAATGCTGAATTGTCACTGTCGAACAACGAACACATCTACAAGACAAAACGTTTTCCACAATGGAAACTGTGTCTAAACCAAAATTCTCATCCTGAACGGACAGACGTTCTCTATTTAGCTGAACTGTGTCCTGTGTGCAACGACAAAACGGGCGGCCGTGGCGATACGATAAGATTTGTGATGGTATGCAGGAACGGACATTTGAACGATGTTAGTTGGGATTATCTGGTACACGGCAAGAATGAATGTTCCCATATGAACATCGGAAAGATTTCCGGCACACTGAACAACCCACGCGTATTCCAATGGATCAGAACCGGAGGCGCCCTAAGGGACATAGAAATTAAATGTCCGAGATGTGGTATGACAAAAAACTTTGGAAATGCATACTATGACAACTGGAAATGCTCCGGACGCAATCCTGAAAGAGAAACCGTCACTCAACCTCCGGTGATTCAACCTGGTTGCGGTGAACGGGCAGCAATAATGCAGAGACAGGCGGCAAACATCAGAATCCCGGAAATCAGAACACTTCTTTCAATACAGTCGATATTGACAAAAATGCATCAGCTGATCCAAAATGAAAAAATAAGGACTACAATAAAAAATGCGCAAACATTCATCGGCGAAATAGACTCGCCAGAAAAACTGGACAAGGTACTAAAGGCCATGGGCGATGCAGGTGTCCCAGAAAACTCGATCAGGGAATTCAGAAATGCATCTTGGGATGAGGTCCGTCAGGTGATCTCCAGCATGGATGTAAAAGTTCCAGAAAGCTATCACGAACTGATCTTGGACGAATTCAGGGAACTTGAGAAGGCCTCAATGGAGGGCGCCCCGCCTACTGGATACAAGGGAAAATCAAAGCGCATCTTCGAAGTCATCAAACACGACATAAAGCCATTCAAGACTAGGAACGGAAGGACGTTTGTAGTGACGCCAGTCAGCACGCTGGAAACAATAACAGCACAGATAGGATTCAGGCGGGCGGTGTCGGAGGATACTTCCAAAAAACAACCTCCTCTGGTCGACATTGGATTCATCGACAAATTTCTCACCAAGTGGTATCCGGCAGTATCGTTTCTTGGGGAGGGAATCTTCATCAGGTTGGAGGAGGAATGTTGGACAGACGGCCTTGTGGGAGATTCAGTCGCAAGATGGGCATCCAGCCACTCACGTGCGGATGAGTATGACAGGGACTTTGTGTTCAGGGATCCTCAAAACTCCAAGGACGAAATGCATCCCGGTTTTGTTTGGTGGCATACACTATCACATCTTCTAATAAGGGTCATAAGCGAGGAAGCTGGATATTCGACCGCATCTATCCGGGAAAGAATATTTCTTGAGAAAAAAGGCGGCAAGACGCGGGGCGGAATCCTTCTTTATGCCGCACAACCGGGAGCAGAGGGAACGCTGGGAGGCATGACTGGACTGGTTCCGCATTTTGGAAAGTTCTTGGATACGGCAATTGAGAGATCGGCATCCTGTTCTGCCGATCCAATATGCGGGGAACAGGAGTTCGAACATCTTCAAGTCAACGGATCATGCTGTTACGGATGCCTGATGAATTCGGAGACATCGTGCGAGCACAGAAACATGTGGCTTGACAGGACGATCCTCAGGGACAACATTCCATGACGACGGTGAGAATACTAGCTACAGGTTCGGATTTTCTTCAAGAGGATGTCAGGGGGACTGGTCCTGTGATTGAGCAGATCATCTGCGAAGCTAGGAAAGAAATCCACGTCATGGCGTATGTGATATCGAAACATGCGGACAAGTTTCTTGATGTTCTGGAAAAATCGCTTGAAACCGGAGTGAAGACCACGCTGGTGATAAACAATCTGGCAGGACAGGATCAGGAAGTAAGAGACAGATTCATCTCTTGGAAACAAAAGTTTCCGTATTTCAGATTGGTCGACTTTTCACGAAGCGAAAAAACGCTTCATGCCAAGGTGGTGGTGGTTGACAGGGAGAAGGCAGTCATAGGATCTGCCAACTTCTCATGGGGTGGTATGTCTGGGAACTATGAGATCGGGGTATTGATAGAGGGGAGGGATGCATGGATGCTGTCAAAGCTTGTGGATGATGTTGCAACCTCGTCGGAAAACTAGTGCCCATCTCTGAAAACAAATCCTTCGGACACTCCTATTCTGTTTTCCGATTTCATCATGTCGATGCATTTTCCTATGATGTTCCTGCGGTTGACACCGTTTCCATAACCTCCGTGCCTTGCAAGAATACCATCAAGAAGAGAGATCATTCTCGACAAATCCATCTTTCCATTTTTTTTCAGCATGTCTGTGATAAGCTCTCTGAGATATCCCTCGTGAATCTGGGCTGTTTTCATGCCGACATTCACATTTTTTGTCCATTTGCCGCCTATGCGTGTTATGAGCTTCTCCTTTTCCAAATCGGCGAGTATCCTTTCGGCATCGCCTCTCAGTACCGTTCCTGTCCCTATGCTGCTCAGTATGTCCTCTACTGCAAACGTGTCGTCGGGACGCGTAAGGAATAGATCATAAATCCTTGCAACAAGTGTGTACTCCCAAGAGTCGCCGCTTCTTCTTATCCTGCCGCTCCTCCCAGATTCTTCTAGGAACAGCTCGGTGACGAACTTGCCGTGAAGGTGGCCACCAGAAGCAATCCTTTCTATTATTCCGCGCGCCGTCAGGGGATGGCTTACGGAGCGCATTATTCCAAGAATGGCATTTCTGAATTTCGAATATTCCGCAACAGCCAGATCGTGATCAATGGCCGCTCCTCCCATCGACCAAAAAACCTCCGTTTCCAATCCATCCAGCTTCATCGGAGCATAGCCGACTATGCCCCCGTTTCTCAAAAAGTCGAGCAGAATGGACGGGGGGATGTCCTCCTTCTCCGCATCAATGATTGAAATGACAGGCCTGTTTGTAGGAGAAAAGCTGCTCTTAAGATCCCTTGACATGCATGCGGACACTACTCTGAATCCGATTTTGGTCATGACGTATCCGGAATCTGTTTTCTCAAGGATCCCGAGGTTCCCTAGGAAGGAGATTTTTCTCTTTATCAGATCTGCCGGATATTGGCCGAGCTTTGCAACTGTTTTTTCCACATCGTACCACCCGGAGCCATCCGTCTGGAGAAGATAGTCCGCCGCAATGTCATAGAGGATGGAATGACGTTTGATGAGGAATTCAAGTCCTTCCAGACTCATCGTCCTTCTGTCGATGATCTGGTCCTCGGTTACTTGGACCGCATTCAATTTGAGGTTCTCCCTCAGCTTGCGGATCTCCGCGGCCCCTGCAATGTATGTGGAAGATATTCTGTCAAACGATCCAGTGTAGGAAAACGATACCGTCCCGCCCTCAATTCTTAACCGGCCTCCTTCGCTGACTGCACATCCGAGCACGGCCTCGGCCTCTGCCAGACTCATTCCGCGCCTGATGCGGATCATTCCAAGCCCGTCCTCGTACACTAGCTTCTTGACATCGTCCTCGCACTCCATGAAAAACAGTTCCGGCATCTCGAATTTCGGATCCTTTGATGACCTCGCAGAGTACCACTGGACTGCAAAAAACCTGATCGTCTTTCCCCTGAACGTCTCAGGCCTGGCGGATGAGTTTGCATGATACTGACTTGAAATCTGCGCGTGTATGGTGTCCCCGCCGCGGATGCCCTGCAGGACGATGGTTGGGCCTGCCACGTCCATTACCTTTGCAAAGGAAACCAGCGGAAACCCCAGATGCTGTCTCTTCTCTGACTGCGTGGACTCGACTTCGCAAAAGTTTTCCATTTCGATCGAATCTGATAGCTTTTCTATGTCTGCAAAGCCTGTGAACAGGAAATCAAAATCCGACAGTCTTGCATTCCTTCCTGTCGTCGTGTTTTTTGGAAACTGCTGGTGAATCCTGTTCACCAGTGCGACCGGCTGCGAGTTCTCAAAAACCGCATATTTGCCTTTCATTTCATCGGCCGTCTCATCCGATACCCTGACTGTCATCACCGTCTGGATTTTTGGTACGACCATTGAGAGTGTAGCCCTCATGGTTCCGGTGTGCGGATCAAGATAGCTTTTTGATCTTGAAAAAACCCAGCATTCGAACTCTGTTGTTCTTGGCTGCATCTTTCTGTAATCCTGTATCATCTTTGAGGCTGTTCTGAACGGAGTCAGAAACTGTTCGTCATAGATCTTTTCGCTTTTTGTAAACATCTTGATCATCTCAAGCCACACGCACAGCTCGCCCATGCTATCGCGGACAAGCTGGTTCCCGGAGTATCTTGTCGGATCTATGTCGGCGGGATCCTCCCGCAGCAAAAGAATCGCATTTTCGTTTGATCCTATTACCGCGTTGTAAAAATTGGTCAGTATTTTTCTGAATCTCTTTTCCGTCAGCAGGTAGAGATATTGCTTTTCATCTTCGTGGAAGGAATTGGAACTGGATGAATAATCCAATATGCGATAATCTACAATTGTCTATAAAACTATGATCGAGGGATTCTTTCGATTTCATTCGGGTTTTCTTTCAAAAACCGGTCTTCTGGTGGATCATTATAGGACATATTTCTGGCCCTCGTTTATCAAAATCACTCCGCCTGAAATTTTTTTGTATTCTGCTGGCGCTTCCGTATGGACTGGATAGATAGTTTTTGCTCCTATCTCCCTTACAGCTTCAAGCAGATCCCGCCCCCTTGCATGGCCGAACTGTGGCTCTGGAACTTTTTCATGCTAAAATGCTCCGTCCAAGCATCAATTCTTTCCCGTGACAGCTCCTGCTCTTCGTTGTATGGTTCCGACGCGGAGTGGATGTAGCGTGTCCCTGGTTTTGGCTTCATGTCTATGAGCGTGGTAAAACTGTAGAATCCTATGGCGCAGAGAACCTTGTTTGGACACGCGGCAATCTGTTCGGCGGTCCATGTGTTGTGCAGATCTAGAAATTCCTTGTCGTTTCCCTTGTAATCCTTGTCGGAATACGTCCCGCTTCCGCGCTTTGACAGGTAGATTATGATGTCATCATCATCTATGTTGGGAACGTCAAGATGTCTGTCCTGTGACAGGTATTTGAGAAAATACGCATCGTTGATTTTCACTACGAATTTTCTTCCGGCTTCATTTGCAATTGTGCAAATCGTGCGTTAACCGGAACCTGTTAAACCATCGGTTTGATTCGCCGAGTGGTAAAAAAGTTTAACAGGGATTTAGAATCCATGACGAATCTCAGGGCGTAGTTAGTTTTTTAGAGTATCTTTCTTAATTGAAATAATTACAAATTGATTGTATGTTGTATGTCTAGATCTTGTTTTTCAATCGTATATGACTCCGTCAGGCATTGTGACCCATCTCAAATCCACTCCTAACAAGCTAGCCTCAGACAAGTTCGCCCCTTCCAGAGTTGCC
>Ga0194132_10008449_pt1 | contig 14711 bp, 9 predicted proteins | sample TA2KigOf80mmetaG_FD_148612 | JGI IMG/M metagenome (GOLD analysis project Ga0194132, IMG submission 148612) | Freshwater microbial communities from Lake Tanganyika, Tanzania - TA2015054 Kigoma Offshore 80m | ecosystem: Environmental > Aquatic > Freshwater > Lake | place: Tanzania: Lake Tanganyika... | reverse complement strand
ATAACAAGATCAACAGTTGCTCTCAGAAAAGTCAGGTAAGTAGCTCTGAATCCTTCAAGCACTTCAACTCACACGTGAAACCAGCGGGTTGTGAGGGGATCGAACCCTCGACCCGGTGATTAAGAGTCACCCGACTCCGACAGATCCTTTCATACCAAAACTCAAATTCGTAAGTACGGAAGCATGTAATTATCACCTGAAATTTGAACTGGCTTGCGTTAACTAGCGAATAGCTATAGATTGGTAATATGAATTTTAAAACATCACGAATTCTTCTAATTTTTTTGTTCCTTTAGCTACAGTTTTTGTAACACCGATTGCTAACGCGGCAGCCAAACCAGTCCCAAAGGTTGGAAGTTGTTATAACTTAAGCAAAGCTCAAGTTGCAGTTGATTACTCAGATGTGGCTGCGATCAATTGTTTAAAGTCCCATTCTGCCGAAACCTACCGAGTGGTTAGGTTAAAAGCACCAGATTTAGCTTCAAATTTTGATCTCGCACAAGCTACAAAAGTTTGCCAACCATGGAAAGGCACGTCGAAGTTTTTTAACTATTGGGCTTGGTATATACCGACACCGGAACAACAAACCGCTGGTCAAAATTGGATTCGATGTGATGCGATGATTGTGAAGGACTATAACGAATCGACTGGCGATTTTGTTGTTACAAGCTGGAAGGGCAAGCGATTAGACGTCAGATAGCTTGTTGACTTTTAAATTCTAATTGAGCAGATTATTAACTCGCCATTTTGACTTCATCAGTACTAAGTCCTTGCTGAACCGTAAAGCTACCCTTAACTTCGCCATTTGTTACTTTCATGACAAATGAGATCGTAGACTTGGCAGGTCGCGTTAATCCCGGCCGTGCCATTCTAAATACGATAATAGCTTCACATGTAAAAAGTCGAACTTGTTCTCCTGGTCTTGGGTAGTTAATAGTTTTTCTATTATCTGAAATCATTTTTATATCCTCAATAGTTTCTATTTTTAGTCCCATCGCTTCGGTTTTTGCTCGATGCTCAGCAAACAAATCTGAAAAAGTATCACCAATTCCAAGCCATCCCTCGAACCATAACTGACACATCAGGTCCAAATTCTTTTGTCCCTGCAACTCCTTCCATTGTTCTCCGATACTCTCGCGCCAAGCGACCGTTTCCGCGTCGTAATTTGGTTGTTGCTTAGTTAGTTCCTCTTCTGCTGGCTTAGGTAAATCATCTAGAGTCGAATACTCAGGAAGATTTGACTCCCATCGATCAATCGCTAGCTCTCTTAGCTTTCCTTGAATCAATTGGAGCTCTCCCTGTCTTTGCTGAATTGACTCATCATGATTACTAGGTGTACATCCAACTAGCAGTTGTACGCAAATAGCGAAACATAGGAATTTAAATCGGTTTTTCATTCTCAATATCCCAATCAGCTCTTACCAACCAGAAGAAAGTGTTAGCAATTCCTAGTAAGAGCAAAAGACTTAAAACTGGAAAAACAATTATATAATCAATCAATATTCCTAGTGGTGGGTTACCTGGAAAGTTGCCTCTAACTTGAATGATAGCGAAGAGTATGGTTGCAAGCCAAAGCAATAAATTCATTGAAGGTGGTCGATTTCCATATGAAATTGAACGAGTAATTGTAAAACCAGAAACTAAAGCAATTATCATCAGAAAAATTAACAAAATTATTGCAATGAAAATTACGTTAGCACGTTTAAGTTCCCATGAGATTTTAGCTAACCCGCCCGCATAAATTATTTTATTTTTTGATTCTGAATCTGGCTCGCCAGTCTGAGAGAAATTCAGTATCCAACCTGATAAAGACTGCTCCCCAACCGTTACAGTGCTAGGAATTGCTGATTTTGTTTGAAAATCTGTGGCCTGAAAAGTAATTTCCCCATTATAGAAGTCAAAGGGATAGTAAAAAAGAGAATTTTTTGTGGACATTTTGGATCGAGAATTTACTCCAATTGTTGCATTACCAGGTGAATTGAGAACGCGTACCGTATCCACACTATCCAAATCAACCGTAAAAGATCGATCCGTTAAACCAGAGTTTCGATCCGCCCATCCATACATTCCGGAAGGAGCTGTAATTAGTCTATTAACAAGCTCAGAATTTTCTTCATCCACAAATGAAGGTAGTAGATAAAACTCCACCATATCAGGACACCCATCCGGATCATCTGAATAATAAACACTGTTGTTCCATTGACCTGGATCACAAGTTAAGGGTGAATTAGAATATTGATCTGAAGTTGTGGCACCTCCTCGAGCAAAAACTGCCAGCATCAAGAACAACAAAGTTAACGATAAATAAATCAACCTACGCTGTCTGCTAATTGAATTAAACTTTTGGTACATTTTTCAAATCCCAATCATCACGTTTAATCCACAAATAAACCACAGCAGCAATTTCTGCAAGGAGAACTATCAAAATTGGATAAAATATAACTAAATCAAATAAAGTTCCGCTTGGTGGAGTGCCTGGTAAACTCGCTCGAATTTGAAACATAGCAAATAAAAAAGCGGCTAACCAGGCCAGTGCGTTTATAGACGGTGGACGTTTTCCACTCCAAACTGCTCTTGTAGCAGATAAACTTGCTCCCGCAGAAATGAGCATAAGTATCGCAAGTAATATGGCGGCGTAAATATCACCTGGTAGCCGCATAACGCGCCACTCTATTTGGGCTATTCCTTTATTCAAATCACTAATGATTTGCTCATCCTTGTTTGAGTTACTTGGATATAAATCTTCTCGATAATTTGGGATAGTGGTTGAATTTGCTCTGAAGCCAGGCAGATACTCTTTTACTTCTTTTAATGAGAGTGGTTGATTCTCGAATTTGGAATCCAAAAGTCCAATTCCTGTAACATAATTGTCAAAGGGATATCTCCAAGAGTTACCCTGTAACAACACTTTAAACTCTTGTCGACCGATAACTTGTCCTACTTGTGCTGAAAATTTTCCACTACCTTGATATGAATCAACAAGTAACTCAACATCTTTGAAAGTCAAACTTCCATTCTTAGTTGGTTCGCCATAATTACCTTCAAGACGTGGAGTGATTGTAATAGTGGCACTATTATCCTTTATGTTTATTTTAGAGATAGAAATCTCAAATTTGTAGTCCGAATTTAGCGACTTTGTGCTTAATAGTGGATCAGTAGTTGGTCTAATCAGGGCTGAGATGATTATGGGGGTTATGATAAAGAAAAGTAAACCCAGTGCAATTGATATCTTCCATTTAAACAAGAGTTTTGAATTAATTATCATATTTTTCGAACCCTCTAATGATCGGCGAATTAACTTCTTTGATATACAACCATGATTTCGTTGTCACACTTGCATAGCAGATAGATCGATTCGGAAATCTTTGAGATTCAGCACCTACATCTGCCATCCAGTTACCGATCAACTCTTCTTCATCTTTGCTCCAGTTATAGGAATTAGCTGATCGAGCATAAAATCCTAATGACTTGGATTTTTGTAAGCAGTCTGTGACCACCTCTCTTCCACCAGCACCAACTTTACCGTCTTTAGTTTTGAATTGTCCGGCATAAAAAACTTCAAAATGGTGAGGCGATAAGCAAGAAACTGGATAAATTTTTTTTACGGAGTACATAGGGATTGTTGGGCTGGACTTTAAATTAGCGGAATAGCAACCGGGTTTAGCCCAAAGGTAAAAAACAGGCTTTTTATCGAGATAAGCTGAGGCACTGGTAACTGGCAGTGTAATGTTAAAAACTACAATGCCGACAAGCAATTTTGCATTAATTTTCATTATGAATTTCAGCGAGCCGACTCAAAGGGACTGCTGTAAACGATCCGAGATAGCCACTTTATTCGGTAATATGGAAGTTCAAGTACTTCACCATAGGCCTTTACTGTCTTCATTTTCTCCATTTCGCTTCACGAAATTGTCTCAAGTCTAGATAGTTATGGCAAGAACGGGTTATACTTGCGGTGCACTATCCCGTATGCAACCATGTGGTTCAAATTGAGTGAGAACGGAGATTAAGTGAGTCTGCCACCCCTACCGCCACCTACTGGAAATTTTTCTTTTAGTCAGGTGCCCACATCAACAAACTACCCGCGCCGACCACAAGTATGGGTTCCACCCGTAATAATTTTTGGTGCTTTTGCAGCCGGGTATGCAATCCCATGGGATTTGGGCCAGGACCCAAGTCGAGCGTTTTCTCGCGTAGTTTTGCCGTTAATCATTTCTGCACTTTTATGCGGCGTAGCGGGATTTTACAGTTACAGAACTGTTCCAGGTTGGCGAACCTGGACGTGGGTCGCTCTAGGTTCTATGGCGCTCAATGGAATTCAATTTTTAGTGATACCTGCGATGCAAATGCCTGTCGCCGTAAAAATAATTATTTGGGCTTCAATCGTTGGACTTCTAGTTTGTGGAGTTTTCGGCCAAGAGAAATACTCTGCCCTGTACCAACAACCAAGTAATCCGAATCCAGGATTGAAGTTGTGACATCATTTCCTCCAAAGCCTGGAGAAATTTTTGGTAGTGGAAATTCTATTCCTAAAGTAAATCAGCCGGTAGGTGAACCAAAAAAAGCCTCTTTATTTCCTTTGATTCTAGCGTTTACCTTAATAATTTTAAGTATTTTGATTACAGTCGTAGTTGGAGCTTCAGGACAAAATGTGTCTGTGTACCTTCTTGGTTATCTGGTTACACCAGTAGCCGTTGGACTTTGCATGGGCTGGGATAGTATTGATCAACGAAACAAGACTAAATCTGATCCTTGGTTTATTGCCAAATCAAAGTACTCTTTAGTCTTACGAATTCTTACCGGAGTATCTTTCTTAGTTGCCTTACCTCATATAAATGCAATTGCAAGGATTTTATCTACTTTATTGGCTGAGCGATTTGGTTCATAAATGATAAAGAGATTTTTAGCAACACTTATTTCTATTTTCTTATCATTTGGAGTATTAATAAATACATCTCAGGCGGGCTCTACAACTGAACTTTCTGTAGTAGGAAAAAGAGCTTTTGATGATTTAGCAAGATGTTTAAACTCAAAAGATGCCTTGGATGTATTTTACTTGATAGATGAATCCGCAAGTTTAAGATATACAGATAGTGAGAAAAAGCGTGCTGAGATCCTCAAATCTAGTTTGATCCAACTAAGTACGCTCCGCGAGGGCCTAAAAGTGCAATATGCCGTTGGTTTTTTCGGGGATAAGTACAGCATTTGGAAAAATTGGTCCATTGTTGATCCCAAATCAATTGAAAGTGAAGCCCTGGATTTAGAACGCAAAGTAAGAGAAAGTAATAAAGGTCAAAGCACTAATTGGCAACTTGGTGTTGATAGTGCAGCAACTGAACTTAGTAATCAGAGGAAAAAAAGTAATGCGTGCCAGGCTTTAATTTGGCTCACAGATGGTGGTTTGGATTTATCAACTGGAGCACCTGGAGAAAAACCGGTACAAGCAAATCCAAAAAATATTGAGGCTTTCGAATCACTCTGTAAAAACACTTCGAATTCTTTGCGCCAAGCAAAAGTGACCGTATTAGGAGTTTTACTAAAAAGTGAGAAAGATTTGGCAAGGCAATCAGGAGATCAACGTGAAAACATGGAGCAAGGTATGGATTTGCTTCTGCCAATTGTTGAAGGAACTGGGTCTATTAATTTAGGCAGTGTTCAGCAGCAAGCATGTGGACAAAATCCTATTCCGCCGAATTATGCTGCAGGAGCACTTCTAGAGGCTGAGGATCCAATTGCACTTGCATTTCAATTTTTAAAGTTAGGCTCTTACACAGCAGGGGGGACTCTTGGTGAGTTATCAGGAGGTAATCCAGCTAATTTTCTAATTGAAGCTGGAATTGCGCGATTTAGAATTATCACCACTTCGCCAACCTGGAAATTGACCAGCCCCCAGGGCTCGTCAATCAGCGAGGGACCAGGTGTCACGGTTGTAACATCCGCAGGGGCAACTCAAATTACCGTATCTGTAAAACCTTCAATGTATGGCGCCTGGAATTTCTCATTTAAAGAAGGTAGCTCCAATGAATTAGTGCTGTTTAGTGGGTTAGATTTAAAGCTAGATTCAGGGGAGTTAATAGCTGGTATCGCCCGAAAGGTCTCCGGAGAAGTTGTTTCTGAGTTTGCTGGCCAACCAGTAAATCTCTCCGATTACTCAGTTGCAACAGTTACCGTTCAAGAGATTCTTGGCAACGGGAAAACGAATCCACAACGTACGGCATCATTAGCTGGAAACAAATTTGAATTAGCAAGCTTTAAAGCATCACTAAATCAAGGACAGGTTGAACTAAGAGTAACTTTAAACGTAGCAACCAAATCTGGATTTGCGCTTGCACCAGTGAGCGTTTCAAGAATCTTAGATGTGCGACTTCCAGACAATTACCCCTCATTAGCTATGTCACCAATCAAATTTGATACTCCAATTAATGGCAGCAGTGGAACGGGAAAGGGTTCTGCAGTTTTTAATGGACCAAAATCTGGTAATGGAAAAATATGCATAGTTGAAAAGCCGTCATATGTAAACGATGTTATTGACAGATCTGAAACGTATGAGTGGTTTAAGCCAGTTGGATTGGACACATCTGACTGCTTGCTGCTCTCTCAGGATGAAAAGAAGAAGGTAGATTTTGCAATCAAAAATAGAATTCCAGCCGACGCTCAAGTCCAAGCTGAACTACCTATAATTTACTACTCAGATTCTGAAGTAGGACAACAGTTTACATTAAATGCACCTATGGAATTTCAAACATTAAGAAAAAAATTAGGCGAAAACTGGATTAAAGCTTTACTTGTATTTCTTGGAATTGCTCTCCCGCTTGCACTTATCTATTTGTTAACTTGGGCTACAACAAAAATTGCACTTGGGAAAAATGTTCAGCGTGCTAGTTGGCCAATTAGGGTTGATTCATTAAAAGGCATTCTTGCTTCTGATGGCTCCGTCCTAACACCTAAACCAGAGGATTATAAATATATCTCAGATCAACCAGATGCAAGAAATTATTCTGAAATTATTGGCAATCTGAGTGCTAAAGTTTCAAAATTAGTATTTCCACCACCTTGGTTTGAAATGAAAGCTAGAGAAGGTGCGCGTTTATTAACAATGGTCGCCCCACCTGCTTCAATGAATTCAAGATTTGCTAATGGATCGATCGCTCCAATTCGCGGCAATATTGATTCAGTTTGGGCGATTGAAGTTTTGGATAAGGATCTAGTTTCTCTTGGGACTTCGACTGCCATTCCAGGAAATTTAGTAATTTATAAGAGAAACAATCTAGCTAATAAAAATCAATTTATGGATCGATTTATGAAAGTATCAACTACGCCGGGTATCTGGAATCAAATTGTCGCTTTGATACCTAAAGTACAGGCTGAATTAACTCAACAAAGTAATAGATCTACAAAAAACAATTCAAAGAAAAAAGTTGATAACTCATCTAATGAAGAAATGATTGAATTTGATTCTAAAACTTCATTTACTCCACCTCCGCCACCTGGATCAGGTGGATCGTTCCCACCTCCGCCACCTGGATCAGGTGGATCGTTCCCACCTCCGCCACCTGGATCAGGTGGATCGTTCCCACCTCCGCCACCTGGATCAGGTGGATCGTTCCCACCTCCACCACCTGGATCAGGTGGATCGTTCCCACCTCCGCCACCTGGCGGAAAAGGTGTGTAGTAGTGCAGACTTCATCTTCATTCAAATATCGAGAGGCAGATAAATGTTAAGACCCTTCTTACTAGTAGGTGTTGGTGGATCTGGCGGTAAAACGTTACGAGCCCTTAAACAAGATCTCGAATTACAATTGATTCAACGCGGTTGGCGTGGTGGGTGGCCAAAAGCTTGGCAGATGTTGCATGTTGATAGTCCAACTAATCAAGATGGTGCAAGTTTTCCAGCTCCATTTTTACCATCTGAAAACTATCAAGGCTTAGTTACAACTGGGACAGCTTACAAACAAGCATATGGAGCTGTTGCACTTCCTGGGAAAATTCCATCGGAGTTATTGCCGGATGTTGAAAAACCATTACCCTCAGCAGAAGAAGTAAAGATTCCGATTGGAATAGGTGCTGGTCAATACCGTGCAATTGGCAGAACTATAGTTTTAGCAAAGTTGTCAGAGGTGCGAGAAGCTGCAGCCGCCGCTATTTCTAGAATGAATTCAGCTGAATCTCGGGGACAACTAGATTCCATTGGTGCATTGTTTGGCACTAAAGAAGGCGCTGGTGTTACGGACCCAATTGTAATTGTAATCTCCTCAATTGCAGGTGGTTCTGGGGCAGGGCAGTACTTAGATGTAACTGAGGCAATTAAAAGTGCTGCGCCAAGTTCAACCTGGGTACACCAAGTATTTTCAATCCTCTATGCCCCAGATGTATTTTCAAAAATTGATGGTAAAGGTGGAGTTGAACCAAATGCCTTAGCTGCAATGAGCGAAGCTATGGCTGGGCTTTGGGCGGGATCGCCCACTGCAAGCACTGTTGCTCTTTATAAGAGCCAGGGATTAGTTTCACCCTCTCATGCAATTGAGTACAGCGTAGGTCCAGCATTTACATATGTAGTTGGCAGGCAAAATTCTAAAGTTGATTTTGATGATCAACCGGCAGTTTATCTAGCAGTTGCAGCTAGCCTTTCAACTTGGGTTACTGATGACAAGGTGCAAGATGACATGCTGGCTTACACAATTGCAAATCGCGAGCAAAGCTCGGTAAGTGCCGACCAGCTTCCAGATTTATCTAGGTTGAAAGTTGAAAATAGACAAGCACCACCATTTTCCTCATTAGGTTTTGGTCGCGTAAGTTTGGGCAGAGATAAATTTATGAAGTACGCGCAGGAGCGATTGGCTCGATCAGCTATAGATCGTATGCTTTATATCCACAAGGCTGAAGATCCTGAGTTCAAAGTTAAAACTCAAGATGAATGGATCTCATTTAAAGCTGACGCTTGCGTACTAGACTTCATTAAAGACCTTAGATTGAATGAAGAAACAGAGCATAGTAACGATGTAATTGATGCTCTTAGACCAATTGAATCAAGAGATTTACTCTACGCATCTTTTACAAATCAAGTGCTTACTGATGCTCAGCAGGGGTTGGATAAATCTGGAGGACAATCCCTCTCAAGCTGGCACGAAAAGTTGATTCATTTTTATCAGGTATACGTAGAACGCGCACTCGATGAAGAGACTAATTCGAGAAATACAAAGGCAAGAGCGTGGGTTAATGATCAATCAACTCATATCTTAAAGGTAGTTGCACGTTACGTTTCGCAACAGGGTTTAAAAGTTACGGTCGAATTACTACAGCGTCTAGAGGCTAAATTAAACATAGTTGCCGATGAGTTAATCTCAGAGCGTAATACGTATAAAAGATATGCTGAAGGGATTGGAGCTTATGTTGGTCAAGAGTTAAGAAAGGCTCAGGGTCAGGAATCCTTGCGCCCCGATCACCCTGCAGTCCAAGGTGCTGCTGACCAATGCAAGAATGCGTTAGGTTGGCGAGCTGAAGCTAACCTACGAGAGCTAGCAGCTGAATTGCTAAAAGACTTATCTCAGAATTATTTATCTCCACTCCGGATCGCAGTCTCTGGTGGTGAAAAAGCTTTATTAACTAGGGCTCTTGAACCACAACAGCTTGACGGAAGAGACAATGCATACCAGGGTTGGCCAACTTTTGAATCACCAAATGTTCCAAAGAGATTCAATCCAGCGCCAAATGAAAGATTGATGATCGATGTTGAACGATTTCCGGATGAGTTTAAGGAGCAGATTAGACGTTCCGTAAGAGAGGAACGTCAGGGTAATGCACCTGCCGTTGTTATTGATGAGATATTGATGGGCTCTCTAGAACTAACCGAACTTGAACCGGACAATACCTGGGCACTGTTTGATGTAGTTAAGGAGTGGATTCCTGCAACAAAGAGTTCAAGAAAAGATAGCTCACAGGCTGCACAGAGTGCTCAATTTGACTTTAGTTCAGATCCAAACGTTTACCTGCAACGAGCGTTAAAGTGGATGGAGCGAAAGGGCACTTCATTTTATGGTTACCTAAATGAAAATATGGCATCTTACTTGTCTGAATCAAGAAAAGATCGGGGAGAAACCTCCGAGCGTATACGAAAGTTTCGAGAGCAATTTGATGCGGCTGTTGCGGCTAGTGAGCCATTAATAAAGCTAAATGCGGGGTTATTAATGACAGTACATGGTAAATCGCTTAGTGAAATGCAGCCAGTAGTTAGTGCAATTCCATTTTCTGTTGGTAGCGATCTCTATAAAGCGATTAAAGAAATCTTATTAAAATATAACATGTGGACAGATAAAACTTCTGATGGATGGTTCCGCGAAAGTAACACTGCAAAAATTGATATTTTCTCACAACAAAAATTTCCTTACCAACCAATGGTTATGGATTCTTTAGTTCAGCCAATTGCACAACAGTGGCTGGCAAGTAGAAATGAGCCAGAAAAACGTGAAGCATTTTTGAAATGGCGTAGAGCGAGAACGCTTCGGGAGAGCACTCCCGCGGCTCCAGAGGTTGCGGCAGCAATTCTTCGTGGCTGGTACGTAGCTAAAATTTTGGGTCAATTAGATGCCAAGGTTGATGACATTATGCGAGGTCCAGAAATATCAGTCTGGACTGGCCCTGGAAACAAGAAAGCTAGTTTTCCTCATCCGCTGATGAACAAAGGTTTTACGCCGCCATTTGATTATCCAGGCACAGTACTCAAGTCCATGTCAATCGCAATAATTCTCTGTAATGCAGAGGGCTCATTAAATCCCTTGGCTGCTTATCATCGCTTGATGGACCTCGGGTTTAAATCAGATGAGATTTGCCCTGAGCTGACTAAATGGGTTCAGGCCGGAACAGTTTCAGACAGTTCAGCACCATCGCCTTTGCCTGAACGGGCTGGAACGGCAAATGCTACAATTGAAGAGCGGAAAAAGGCAATTTTGAAGTTTTTAAATCAACAAGCGCAAGAGCACGCCGAAGATGTTATCAAGGTGACTCCCGGGGAAGATGTTCGATCTTATCCAATTACTTGGGAAATTCGTGAAGAGGTCTTAGAGGCTATTAACAGTTTGAAGTCAGCAATAAGTGCAATGCGCGCAGAAAGAAGTGGCGTCTAAAGAAATGAAGTCACTTTGGAATGAGGGGAAAGTGGCAATAGTTCTTTTCCCAAGCCGAGAATTATACGATTCAGTTTTTATGGAGATGCAGAAATGGACTGAGGATGGACTGATTAATCATGCTTTGTGGGTATTTCCAGAAAATGTAGAGGAACTAAATTTACAACCGGCCAATATTAAATCTCTTGTATGTGGAAAAAATAAAGATGGCGTGATGGAAACTATCGAAGTAGATTTATTCGATCAACTGGCGAGAGGTGAATTTGAGCAAGTTCGTTTAGTCGCAGTTAGGCTGTTAAATGACTCACTTGCCCAAGATGAGCAACAAAAAAGAAGTTTGACAACTCTGGCTAATTATGTGGAGTGGACCCTACCACTCCCTAGCGCAAGAGATGGTGACAAAAAATTTAAAACAAATCTTTTTAAAGTAAATTTGATCATTGCGCCTTCGCAAATGCATTCAGGTGAATTCAAGCTAGCAGCAGAAGAAACTTGGGATGTGAATGTAATCGCTTCACCAGAGGACAGGTCATCACCATGGTCAGGCGATGCATTTGTGCGAAATGACAAGAAACTCTCTAAATTCGCAGCTATGCACGCTGCGAGTATTGGCGGATTGTGGAGTGGCGTCGCTAGAAGTCCATTTGATATTTTGGAACGCGAGAGCTCGCAGCGTGGTCAGTTCTGGGTGTCACGAGTCTTTGTTAATGCTATTTTAACTGATGGAATCGCAAGAAGAGTTACCGCACAAGTATTAAACGAGATTGCAAATCCAAATTCAGATCTACGCAATCCCAACACAGGTGTAATGATAAAAGAAACTTATGTTCTAGATGATCAACATGCTGATGCTTATCTAAACTGGATGGTAGATACGGTATTTAAATTAGAAAATAGTTGTCTAAGTTTCAACAGACTTAGTGATGGAGAAGTGCCGGAAAAAGAAAAATGGTATGAGTGGAGTCAGATTAAAAGTTTCCTTATTTTTAGTTGGGACAAATTTAAAGTTATACCTTGGTGGATGTGGATTTGGTTTAGACGTTTAATTGGTAGGAAGCTAACTCGAATATTTCAAGGTGACGAGGGGCGAGCAACAATTGGTATCTCGCAGGATGATGCCATGGACGCTAGAGACAAATTGCTTTTGAAAGAGTTAGAAATTTTGGTACAAGAAGAGAGTTCAGCGAAAAAAGCGTTAGTTACTCCATATTTGAAGAAGTTAACTAAACCATCAGTAAATTTATGGAAAGACATACGGCGTTTGGTTTTCGGAATGTTAGATGGATCGGACCTAAAAAAATTTGAATTAGTTCCACAAGATAATAGAGTGCCGGTTTTTGCTCGAGTCTCTCAAGTTATCCAGGATCCGATGGATAGATTCCAAGTTGATGATGACATAAAAAGTGAAATAGGTATTGACTCGATCAACTGGGAAAATTTAGAGATCTCTGACTCAGTTTTAGCTGCAAGTAATAGCAAGCTTTTGAAAATTAAGTCAGAAATCGACCTAAACTTGACCAAAACAGTTGAAATTGATTCAAGAATTGCAGAATTGAAAAGTAAGTTAGCGTCGAGTAACCCAAATGTGCAAACGGTCTCTCATGGCTGAGGAAATTGATGAGTTACATCAATTAGTTGAGGGCAATTCACCCTCACTAGATCAGGGTTTGGAGGATGCTGCTAATCCAATATTAGATGAAAATGCTGTTGAAATGCCCGAATCTTCAAATGTTGTTGTAAGCGATGACTTGTTGGAACAAATAAACTCCTCTCCTGAGCAAAATTTTTCTGACAATTCGACCGAAGTAATCGAAGAACCATCGCTCAACAGAGAAAAAGCTGCAGAAGTAGATTTTCAAGCTGAAATCGATAAATTATTTATTACTCGCCAATCACTGGCTGAAGAAGCAGTATTATTGAGTGAGCAAGAAAAAACACAACATATTTCTACACAAGCGCTTCATCATTGGGTTTCTGAGCAAAAAGAATCTTTTCTTTGGAAAGTTCTAAATCGCATGAACATGAATAAAGCAGAAGTACAAGGTAGTTTGGACGGTTATCAAGATTTTATAGGTAAATTAGAGATACCAGCACCTGGTGCATTAGCGACAATTAGAAAGCGTTTTCACAAGCGATTAATGATCAATTGGTTGCTGGTGCTTGCTATTGGTCTACTTTTCTTTTATCTTCCAAAAATTTCAGAAAACTATCCACAGTTCAGTGAGTTATCTAGATTCGTCAATTCTGAAAGTTTTCCAAATAGATGGCAATTATTTTTTATTGTTATATCTCTTTTCTTAATTACAGTGATTTCGTTACTAATTCAATATTATAGAGATTGGTCCAAGTTTGAACGGAATGTAACCGTTTCACTTTGGAAGTTAAAAGAAATCTCTAAAAGTGTTCAACACTATCGAGAGGAACAGGCTCGACTGCAGGTTTTGTATCCACAAGTTCGGGATTGGCTAGAAATCCTTGGCCATGCGTTGCATAAGCCATGGGAAATTGATGAAAAATGGTTGATCAGTTCAATGAATGATATTCACCAAGATGAATACCCATTTGCATTAAGAATTGCCCAAGCGCAAGAGAATGATGTGGCGTCCGCAAAAAAGATAAGACGTGAAACTGCTGAAAGATATTTAACTCGAGGGTGGCGATCTAAAGTATTTGAAGACCAGGTGATAGCAGCTGGAGAGTTGATGGGAATGGATAAGGACCGATTAAATGTAGAAATTTTAGATGCGGATATTGCGTTATCTCCCGGTGGGCCAAGAGCCATAGTAAGAGAAAAAATAAAAACCGCAGAGTTACTCAAATCCGTTGCGAAAAAACAGCTCATTCCATTAATGAAAATAGTTCAGATTGAAGCTATTCCAGAATCTCGTCCGCGCGTTAGAGAGTATCGAAGCGATATTTTAGAGGCATTTAAGTCTGCAGATTTTGATTTAGAAATGAATAATTTACTTGCTTGGGATGAATTCCTATCAATCTCAATGGGAGACTCTAACAAACCTCGGACACCCATTAGTCCTCTGGCATTCTCTGAGAGTGGAATTCAAGTTGGTCATCATGATCGCGCAAAGACAATTTTCATTGCTCCAAATCGCTTGCTTTCAAAAGTCCCAGGTAATGAAACTACTTTTGCTGACAGTTATGGAGAGTCAACACGCTTACCCCTTGATATTGTGGTGAGAATGGACATCACAGGACCACTGCAACAAGAAGATATTTTAATACTAAAAAGAAGTGACGAAGAAAAACAAACTGCTCGTTCAAGCTATGAAAAAGCAATTAAAGATAAAGTTCAAGATTATAAACGCGGAGTTTAGGTCACGTACTAGACATCTACTGTAAATCCATAACCTATGCGCATAGTTGGAGTTGGGAAGGTTTTATTTTACTGCTGGATGGAATTACAGTTACCATAGGAGGCTTAGCAGGTCTTTCAAGAGGAGGAAAGTGAGTAAATTAATTCATATTTTGACCGTTAAGTTTCATGTGATTTCTCGAAAGATAATAAGTACCATATTTGCTATTTCTTTAACTCTGGCAATGATTCCTCGGGCTCACGCCTGGGATGAATACCGA
>Ga0194132_10008448_pt1 | contig 14711 bp, 6 predicted proteins | sample TA2KigOf80mmetaG_FD_148612 | JGI IMG/M metagenome (GOLD analysis project Ga0194132, IMG submission 148612) | Freshwater microbial communities from Lake Tanganyika, Tanzania - TA2015054 Kigoma Offshore 80m | ecosystem: Environmental > Aquatic > Freshwater > Lake | place: Tanzania: Lake Tanganyika... | reverse complement strand
GCGCTCGCCCTCGTCCGCGTGCTCGACCCGGAGCGCCGGCGCGGCGGGCCGATGACCGCGGAGCGCGTCGGGCTGGCCGCGGGATGGTTCGCCGCGGGCGACGAAGAGGCCGGGTTCGAGGTGCTGAACGCGGCGCGCGAAGTGCTGTTCGCGCCGGGCGACGTGTCGGCCCACGAGCGCACCGCGCTCGCGCTGGCCTACGCCGATGCACTCGGGTTCGCGCCGGGGGTGATCGCCCTCGGCCGGCTGGAAGAGGTGTTCCAGCGCCTCGGCCGCGTCGCGGTCCACGGCTCGTCGAACTGCTATTACACGCTGAACCCACTGCGGCTGATCGACGCCGCGGTGCGCGCCGTCGTGACCGACGAGTTCACCCTCGGTACCTCGGTACGCGCGTGGCTGGACGGCGACGAGTTCCTGATCAGGCAGCGCGTCCACCGCGACATGGCCGCGCTGTTGCGCGAAAGCGAGTTGGCGTAGGTGCTGGTTTTTTCGTGGGGCGGGCCGCTGGCCTGCCCGACGCCGAGGCAGGCCAGCGGCCCGCCCCACAATACCGAAGCTTCAGTCCGGGCTGGGCGGGGCGAAGGAGCCGTCCCAGTCTTGCGGCGGCTTGCGCTTGGTCTTGTCCATGACGCGCATGAGGCAGTGGGCCGCGGGGTCGGACGAGAACTGCGCGGTGAGGGCGTCGTAGGCCTCGGCCCACTGGCCCGCGGTGAACTGATCGACGATCCCGCTCCACTCGGCCCGCTGCCAGTCGTGGATGCTCGGCGTGTGCGCGGAGTACAGTTCGTGCGCCCACAGCGGATCGGGGAACCCCTTCGCGCGCACATTCCCCAGCGGGCGCGTCAGCATCTCGCGCCCGGAGGGGTCGCACGCCGCGATGCGCTCGGCCACTTCTTGCGACACGATGATCGGCACGCCGAACGCCTTCGTCATCGCTTCGAGGCGGAAAGTGAGGTTCACCACCGGGCCGTACAGGTCGACGACGGCGAGGTCGTGCGCGCCGAGCCGCCCGGCGACGGCGGTGCCGTGCGTGAGGCCGACCCCGCACCGCCCGGCCTGCGACCACGAGTTGAGCCGGCCTTGAATCGTCAGCGCCGCGCGCGCGGCCATCTCCACCTGCTTGTCCTGGACCTTCGGCCAGCCCCAGAAGCCGAGGACCGCGTCGCCACGGAATCCGCCCACCACGCCGTCGCGGTCGGTGATCGCGCCCGACATCACGCTGAGCGCGTTGCTCACCTCGCGCTGCGCGCCGAGCAGGTCCGATGCGTTCTGCGACGCGAACAGCGAGTAGTTCCGCAGGTCGCAGAACAGCGTGGTGATCTCCTTCTCCTTCGGCGCGAGCATCTTCTCCAGTTCGTCCGGGTCGTCGAGGAACTTCCACAGGCTCTGCGGCCACGCGCGGCGGATGACCTTGTTCTGCTGCGTGAGGCGGCTGACGCGCAGGGTCGTCTCGATCATCCCGACGAGGAGTTCGGCGATCTTCTGGTACTGCGTGAGGTCGTTGACGATCTTGTCCTGCGCGGGCTTGTCGAGCAGGTTCCACTGCCCCGCAGTCTGGCCGGCGACGTAGAGCGCGTACCGCGAGCCGTCTTGGAACGGGGTGCAGATGGCCCACGGGGTGACGCCGTGAACGTGGGTGTCGGCCATCGTCGGGTCGACCCCGGTCTGGCCCGCTTGGTCCGGGGACCAGCAGTGCAGGCAACTGCGGCGGCGCTCCATGATCGCGCGGTGCGAGAGCCGCTTCGAGGGCATGAACCCGTTCGCGCCGTGCGACGACTTGGGGCGCACGTTCGATTCAACGAGGACGATGCGCTGCTCGGTCGGCGGGTTGTCGAGCGGTACGCGAACAACGGCCGTGGCGTCGGCGCGCGGCATCGCGTCCATCACCACCTTCAGCATCTGGCGGAACAACCCCTGCTCGCTGGTGACGGCGCGGATCGTGGCCGGCAGTTGCTCCATCGCGCGCTGGGCCGCTCCGGGGTTCGCGAACGGGATCTCCTCGAGCTGCGCGCGGGTGCGCTCCTCCTGCCGCGGCGCGACGGTCATGTCGGCCGGACTTTCCGGTTCCGGTTCGCCGTCGCTGTGCAGGGTGAAGCGCGTCTGGCCGATCCAGAACGATTCGCCGCGCCCGACTTGGCACTTCCCGCCCGGCACCTCGACGAGTTTCTTCTGCTTGTCGTCGAATACGAGGGTCTGGTTCGCCGGGGGCGTGGGGTACGCGGGGGGCGTGGGCGGCCGCGTCTGAACGGTGAGTTTTTCCTTGCTCGGCTCCCAGAGCAGGATCGCTTGGAACCGCGAAATCTGGTCGTCCTCGGGAATGGCAATGTCCATCTTGCCCTCGTCCCGGCCGAGGTGCATGGGCTTGCCCGCGGCGAGGACGAACCGCCGCCCGTACTGTCGGGCCTGAACCGCGGACTTCTTCGGGTCGGCCTGAACCTCGGTGATCGCTTCGATCTCGGCCATCGTCTGAGGACTCCGTCCGTGCGGGCCGGGCCGGTGCGTGCGAACGCGCGGCGGTCCGGCTCACCCGTTATGGTACTTCCGGAACGGGGCGAGTGTGAGACGTGTGTTACCACTTTTCTATCGCGCACGGGGCCGGCGGGGGCGCAGTTCGCGCAGAGCGCGCCGTTTCGCGCGCCCGCGCCCGAAAGCGCGGCGAAACTGCTTGACCTGCCGGCGCGCCGCGGTATAGCCGCCGGTTCTCAGCGCACACCCGCGGACTCTCGGGGGAGGAAGCCGCATGGACGCGGTCCAGTCGAAAGCCACACGCCCGCGCTCGCGGAGCGCATTCGCCCGCGCGTTCGCGATGTTCATGCCCCTCGCGTGCCTCACGATTGTCGGGGCAATCGCGGCGCAGGCCCGGCAGCCGGTCGCACCGAAGCCGCCCGCGAACCCGATCCTCCCGGCCGGCGGCGACGGCCTTCGCGACCTCAAGAACCCGGACTGGTCCACGGACCCCGCGGACCCCTTCCCGATGCCCCCGGAGTTCGCCAACCTCGAACTGATGAAGCAGACCGCGGCCGAGTGCTACGCCAAGTCCGCGAGCTGCATCGGCTGTCACAAGGGCGTGGGCGACCCGCACTGCAAGGACACGCTCCGCATCGGCTGCACCGACTGCCACGGCGGGGACGCCACGTCCACCGACAAGAACAAGGCCCACGTGCTGCCGCGGAACGCACAGTTTTGGCCGACCTCCGCGAACCCGGTGCGCTCGTACACGCTGCTCAATAACGAGTCGCCGGCGTTCATCCGGTTCGTGAACCCCGGCGACTTCCGCGTCGCGCACATCAGTTGCGGCACCAGCGGGTGCCACCCGAAAGAGGTTCAAACGAACCGCAAGCAGATCATGAGCACCGGGTGCATGCTGTGGGGCGCGGCGGCGTACAACAACGGCACGCTGCCGGTGAAGAACGCCGTACTGGGCGAGGCCTACGGCATGAACGGCGCGCCGCTACGCTTGAAGACGTACCCGCCGCCGACCGAGGCGGAGATGGAGCGCGGCGTGATCGCGCAGCTCGACCCGCTGCCGCGGTTCCAGATGAGCCAGCCGGGGAACGTGCTCCGCATCTTCGAGCCGGGCGGCCGGTTCCTGCCGGAAATCGGCATCCCCGAGCGCCTCGACGAGCCGGGCCGGACGCGCGTGCGCCTGAGCATCCGCGGCCTCGGCACCGGGAACCGCACCGACCCCGTTCTGGTCAGCGCGAACAAGACGCGCCTGTTCGACCCGACGCTCAACTTCATGGGCACCAACGAGCACCCCGGCGACTACCGCCAGAGCGGGTGTACCGCGTGCCACGTGGTGTACGCGAACGACCGCTCGCCGATCCACAGCGGCCCGTTCGCGCAGTACGGGAACCGCGGCCGGAGCTTCAACCCGGACCCGATGATCCCGAAGCACGAGAGCGGCCACCCCATCGACCACAAGTTCACGAACTCGATCCCGACGAGCCAGTGCATGGTGTGCCACATCCACCCCGGCACGACCGTGAACAACGCCTACATCGGGTACATGTGGTGGGACGAGGAGAGCGACGCGCGGTTCATGTACCCCGCGAAGCAGCGGAACCCGACCGCGGAGCAACTCATCACGTCGCTGATGAGGAACCCGAACGAGTCCGCGGCGCGCGGGAACCTACACGACCCGGAGTTCGTCACCGAACTGACCAAGCTGAACCCGCACCTGAAGAACACGCACTTCGCGGACTTCCACAGCCACGGCTGGGCGTTCCGCGCGGTGTTCAAGAAGGACCGGAAGGGGAACCACACGGACCACGCCGGCGCGTTCGTCGGCCCGCTCACGGCGGAGAGCATGGCCGCGGCCGTGGAGTGGCCGCTGAAGGCCAAGAAGTTCCACGCCGACATCCGGTACACCGACGCCAACACGGGGCCCAAGAGCGCCCGCGCGGCAGAAGACAAGCTCAACGACTCGTGCCGCAACGGGATGCCCGTTCACCTCATGGACATCCACATGGAGAAGGGCATGCACTGCATCGACTGCCACTTCTCGCAAGACATGCACGGCAACAACCGGTTGCACAAGGAGGTGCGCGCGGCCATCGAGATTCAGTGTGTGGACTGCCACGGCACGGCGGCCGAGTACGCGAACCTGAAGACCAGCGGCCCGGCGAGTTACACGTCCGCCCCGGACGGCAAGGGGCGCAACCTGTACGCGCTCAAGACCCCGTTCGGCACGCCCCGGTTCGAGGTCCGCGAGGGGCCGAACGGCACCCGCCGCTACTTCCAGAACTCGTGCGTCGAGAAGGGGCTCCAGTGGGAGCTGGTGCAGACGAAGGACACGGTGACGAAGGGCCACGCCCGGTACAACGAGAAGTCCGCGATGGCGAAGACCGTGCGCTTCGACCAGAACACGGGCAAGATGGTGTGGGGCGATCTGCCCCCCGGCGACAAGGACAAGTGCGCGCACACCAACGATAACATGAGTTGCATCGCGTGCCACACGTCGTGGAACCCGAGTTGCTTCGGGTGCCACCTGCCGCAACGCGCCAACATCAAAGCGCCGATGTTGCACGCCAGCGGCGACACGCAACGGAACTACACCGCGTACAACTTCCAGACGCTGCGCGACGACACGTACATGCTGGCCCGCGACGGGTCCGCGACCGGGAACAAGATCAACCCGTCGCGGTCGAGCTGCGCGATCCACGTCACCAGTGCGAACGGCAACCGCGAGTCCATCTACATCCAACAGCCGACGATCTCGGCCGAGGGGTACGGCGGCATGGCGTTCAGCACGAACGTGCCGCACACGGTCCGCGGGCGCGGGGCGCGCGAGACGAAGCAGTGTACCGACTGCCACCTGTCGAAGAACAACGACAACAACGCGTGGATGGGCCAGCTGCTCATGCACGGCACCGGGTTCATGAACTTCGTGGGCAAGTACGCGTGGGCCGCGGCCGGCGAGGAGGGGTTGTTCGGCATCGCCGTGACCGAGACGACCGAGCCGCTGGCGGTGTTCGGCAGCGACCTGCACCGCTGGGCGTACCCCGACCATTACAAGGCGCACGCCGCGGCCGGCGGGCTGCTGAAGCAGTCGCACGAGCACCCCGGGCGCGACATCGCGAAGGGCGCGCTGCGCCCGCTCAAGAAGTCCGAGGTGCTCATGGTGCAGAACCGCGGCGAGTACCTGTACGCCGCGTGCGGCGAGGGCGGGGTCCGCGTGTTCGACATCGCGTTCATCGACGACAAGGCGTTCGCCGAGCGCATCACCACGGCCCCGGTCTCGCCGGTCGGCCAGAAGTTCTACCTCGACACCAAGTACGCCACGTGGGTCGCCGCGCCGACGACCGTGCCCGTGGACCCGACGCGGAAGATGATCCCCGGCAACAAGGAGCAGCCGATCCACCCGCTATTCGGGTACCTCTACATCGCCGACAAATACGAGGGCCTGATCCTCACGGGCGCGGCCACGACCATCGACGGCAACCCGGTCAACAACTTCTTGAAGAAGGAAGTGTGCTTCAACCCGGACGGCCTGCTGTACGACGCGAAGCACGTGCAGATCGTGGGGCACTACGCCTACGTGTCGTGCGCCGCGGGGCTGGTGGTGGTGGACATCGACGACCCGAAGAAACCGAAGATTACGTCGATCGTCGGCGAGAAGCACCTGAAGGGCGCGCGGATGAGCGCCGTTCAGTTCCGGTACTGCTACGTGTGCGACGAGGAGGGCGTGAAGATTCTGGACGCGACGGACCTCGCGAAGCCGGTGCCGAAGTCGGTGCTGCGGGTGCCCGAGGCGCACAGCATCTACTTGGCCCGCACCTACGCCTACGTCGCGGCCGGGTCGCGCGGGCTGGCGATCCTCGACATCACCAACGCCGAGGAGCCGAAGGTCGATCAGGTGTTCAGCGCCGGCGGGCACATCAACGACGCGCACGACGTGAAGCTCGGGATCACGTACAACTCGCTGTTCGCGTACATCGCGGACGGCAAGAACGGGATGCGCGTGGTGCAACTGATGTCGCCGGAAACGCCGGGGTACGAGGGCTTCGGCCCGCGCCCGACGCCGCGACTGGTAGCGACGTTCCGCCTGCCGCACGGGGGGCACATCAAGAACATCGCCCGCGGCCTCGACCGCGACCGCGCGGTGGACGAGAGCGGGAACCAGATCGGCGTATTCGGGCGGGTCGGGTCGCGCCCGCTGAACGAGAAGGAACAGCACAAGATGTACCTTCGGAACGGCAAGCCGTGGGTGGTCAGCGACGACCCGCGGGACGCCGTGTACGAGGAGAGGGTGCGCCCGCGGCAGCGGCGGCGCGGGCCGTCGCGGGCCCGGCGCGCGGCCGGCGGTTGCATCTGAGCGCGCGGCGGGCTAGAAAACGGGGGTAGCCCGCGCCGCACCCGTTCCGAGTTTGCGATGCCCGCAGACAGCCCCGACCCGAACCCGCGCCGTGGCGCGCCCGACCCGGCCCCGCCCGGCGACGACGGGGCCGTTGACCTCGGCGCGGCCGGCGGCACACTGGAACAGCACGGCCCGCCCTCGTGGGTGCAGAAGAGTACGGCCGCGTACACCGCGGGCGCGGGGGCGACCACCGGCGGCACGCCCGGCTCCGCCGACGCCTCGCGCTCCGGCAAGGCCGTCCACGAACTCGACCGCGAACTCGTTCGCAGCCAGAGCGCCGGCGGCACCGACGTGGCTGACGGGTACACGCTCATCAAGAAGCTGGGCACCGGCTCGTTCGGCGCGGTATGGGAGGCCGAGAACCGGCTCTCGCGCGAGCGCGTCGCCATCAAGTTCTTCACCGCGGGCGATTCGGACTGGGCCAAACTGTTGGGTGAAGTCGGACTGTTGCAAACGGTCGAGGGGTGTCGCGGGATCGTGATGGTGAAGGACGTGCGCCCCGGCGGGCCGGGCGCGCGGCCCCACTACATTATGCAACTCGCCAACAGCGGGTCGCTCGCGGAGTGGCTGAAGTCGGCCGGCGGTTTGGCCCCGCGCGAGCGCCTGCGCCGCGCCGTCGGGTTCTTTACCGCGGTCGCGCGGGCGATGGCCGTGGTCCACCGGCGCGGCATCCACCACTGCGATCTGAAACCGCAGAACATCCTGCTCCACAGCCCGGAGCCGGGCACGCCGCCGGAACCGCTGGTCGCGGACTTCGGCCAAGCGCACCTCGCCACCGACGACACGCCCGCGCTCGGCACGTTCTTCTACATGCCCCCGGACCAGATCGACGCGGCGCAGGCCGGCACCCCGCCGGACACGCGCTGGGACGTGTACGCGCTCGGCGCGGTCGTGTACGAGATGCTGACCGGCGAGCCGCCGCGCCGCTCGCCGGAACTGGTGGCCGCGATCAAGCAGTCGCCGCGGAACCTGACGGCGCGCATGAAGGTGTACCGCGAGGGCCTCGCCGCCGCGCCGCCGCCGGCCGCCCACCGCGCCGTCGCCGACCCGGTACTGGTGAAGATCATCGACCGCTGCCTGACGCTGCGCCCCGAGAACCGGCCCGCGGACGCCGGGGCGGTGGTCGCGCTGCTGGACGCCCGCGCGCGGTGGCGGCGCACGCGCCCGGTGCTGGGCCTCGCCGTCGCCGCCACGCTCCTCGTGGTGCTCCTCGTCGTGGGCCTCGGGGTGTGGGCCGCGAACGTCGTGACCGAGCGCACCAAGACGAACGTGACCGCGGAGGTGACGAGCAGCCTCGCGCGCACCGCCGGGTTCGGCACGCGCGCCATCGAGGACCGGCTCCAGCGCCACGTCGCCACGCTCGACCGCTGGGCCGACGACGTTCACAAGGAACCCGGCCTCGTGCCCGCGCTGAAGGGCGCGAGTGCGGTCCCGCGCGGGCGCGAGCTGCCCGGCCCCGTCCTCGCCGACGAGGGCCAGTCGGTGGCGCGCGCGTGGCTGGAGCGGTTGCACCGCGAGCGGCGGCAGCGCGCCGCCCCGCACGACCACGTTCCCAGTCTGGGGCTGATGCTCGTGACCGACGCGGACACCGGCGCGCCCGCGGCCCGCGGGTTCTACCTCGCGCGCGTCCAGTCCGACGGCACCTACGAGGACGCGGCCACGCAAGCCAGCGCCCGCGACCGTTCGTTCTTCTCGACCGACCTTTCCTACCGCGACTACTTCCACGCCGGACCGGGCGAGGCGAAGGACGACGGCACCCCGCACCCGGTGGTGCGCGCCGCGCACATCAGCCACCCGTTCCGCTCGCGCGGGGTGGACCGCACCGGCACCGGGGGCGCGCTCCGCGACCGCTGGAAGCTGAACGTGGTCACACCGATCTGGGACGACCCCGCGACCCGCGCCCGCGTCGTCGGCCTGATCGTGCTCGGCCTCGACGTCGAGTACGACGTGAAGCCCCTGCTGTACCCGATGGGCTTCGAGCGCTCGAGCGACACCGGGTACGGCATCGACCGACTGGTGAAGGTCGTCGTGACCGACCACCGCGGGCGCTGGGTGTGGCACCCGGACTGCGACGCCGTGCTACAATCAGACACGCCGGAGCTGCGGCACCCGCACGCCTACCCGGACCTCGTGCGCAAGCACGGGTACGCCGACGACCGCGCCGGGCCGTGGCTCGCCCTCGGCGCGGCGAACGGCTACACCGAGTCCGACCGCTACGTGGACGCGCTCGAGACCGAGTTGCGCGGCGACGCGCAAGCGGAAATTGCCTGCTTCACGCGCTTCGACCCGTACGCGCGGAGCCGGTACCGCGGGCACGACGCCACCGGCGCGCCGGCCGCGCCGCGCCGCTGGGTGCTGGCCGCACAGGTGGACCGGCAGAACGCCCTCCGCCCGCTCGACGAGATGCGCGGCCAGATGATGCGCGCCGGGTTCGCGGTCGTCGGCGCGCTGGCCCTCATCGCGGTCGCGCTCTGGGCCGGGCTGGTCGCGGTCCTGCGCCGCTTGGAGTTCGCGACTCATGGCTGACCTCGAAGCACTCACCCGGATCGAGAGCACCGGGCCGACCGGCTCCAGCAGCGGGGCCGCCGGGCAGTACAGTTGGCGGTACGCGCTCCCCGAAAAGAAGGTGCTGAAACTCGGCAGCGACCCCACCTTCTGCGACTGGGTCGTGGCCGAGGACCGCATGATCTCGCGGTTCCACGCCACCCTCGAGTGGACCGGCACCGCGCTCGCGGTCGAGCGCCGCGGCGTCATCAAGCCGGACTTTCCCACGCCCCCGCAGAACCACATCTGGTTCCACAACAAGCCGGTTGAGCAGTGCGTCGTGAAGCCCGGCGAGTGGTTCGTGATCGGCCAAACGCGGTTCACGCTCCGCGGCGACGCCGACTCCGAACCGGAGTGCCCCGTCGACGCCACCCTCGTGCAGCGGCAGGAGGAGCGCAGCCGCGCCGAGCTGGAGCACGTCCCGTTCACCAACCCGTCGATCCTGCTCAAGGCGATGGAGCAACTGCCGCAGTACCTGAAAGTGGTTCAGACCGAGGCGGCGCTGTTCCGCCAGATGCTGAAGGTGGCGCTGGGCGCGCTGCCGAAGTGCGACGCCGCGGCCATCGTGCGGGTGCCCCCCGACTGCCCGGTCGGGGAGCTGCGCGTCGCCCTCGTCGAGCAGAACGTGCGCAACCCCGGCGCGGGCGCGCAGGGCGAGTTCGTCCCGTCGCGCAAGCTCGTGCGCCGGGCCGTGTGCCAGCAGCGCAAGAGCTGCCTGCACGTCTGGTCCACCGACCCGAGCAACTTCTCCCCGATGGGCGGCTCGGACCACAACCTCACGCTCGGCGTGCTGCACCAACAGGGCGCGACCCCGTGGGCCATCTGCACGCCGTTCCAAGACAACTCCCAGTACGCGCTCTACGTCAGCGGCCGGTTGGTCGCCAAGCCGCCCGAGCCGAAGGCCGACCAGAGCCACCTGACCGAGTACCAGAAGTTCATCGAAATCTTGGTCGGGCTTCTCGAAACGACGCGCCGCACGATCCGCCTGACGCGCCAGAACGCGGTGATCCGAGAGGCGTGGCCCACCGGGGTGCGCAAGTTCCTCGACGACCCGGACAAGATCGACGCCCTGCTCAAACCGCAAGAGCGCGACGTGACCGTGCTGTTCTGCGACCTGCGCGGGTACAGCGGGTTCGCCGAAGCGCAGGGCGCGAGCCTCACCGCCGCGTGGGGCGAGATCCAGAAGGCGCTCGACACGATGAGCGGCGCGGTCACGGAAAAGGGCGGCATCGTGGCCGGGTTCCGCGGCGACGCGGTGCTCGGGTTCTGGGGCTGGCCGAACCCGCACCCGAACCAGATCGAGCTCGCGGCCGAGGCCGCGCTCCGCATTTACGAGAAGCTGTCCGGGTGGATGGTCCATCGCAAGTGCGGGCTCGGCCTGACGCACGGTCGCGCGCTCGCCGGGCGGCTCGGCGCGCACGACCTCGCCGTCGTCGATCTGTACGGCCCCGTTGTGAACCTCGCGTTCCGCCTCGAAGAGATGACGAAGGCTTACGGCGTCGGCATCGTGGTCAGCGACCACGTTGCGAAGCGCTTGCTGGCCGCGGATTCGACCCTGACCAAGTGGCGGCTGCGGCAACTCGGCTCGGTGCGCCCGCGCGGGATGAAAACGCCCCTCGTCGCGCACGAACTCTCGCCCGCGACCGCGACCGCCGCCGGCAACGACAACTGGGTCACGGGCGAATGGTACGAGAGCCAGCTCCAACAGTGGAACGAGGCGGTCGAGCTGTTCATCAAGGGCCAGTGGCCGGAGGCCGCGGAGCGGTTCAACGACCTGTTCCCCGAAGACCCGGCGGCGAAGTGCTTCGTGCGCTACATGCAGCGCACGCGCAACGCCCCGCCCCCCGGCTGGGACGGCGCGTTCACGCCGCGCCCGGAGGAGTAGGCGCTGGCCATCACCCACGAAAGCCCCGGTGGACCGCGCGATCACCCAAGAAAACGATCCCGACGATCCCCAAGATCAAGTTGATACCGTCAAGATTGACGATCTGGATGATCTGAAGCACGACGAGCGTGTGAGGGTCACGGCTCCGCCAACCGCCGCCGAGGAGTTCGGCACCTCGAACGATTGCGAGGATTCCCCAAATCACACCGAAGTACAAGCCCGGCCAAACACAACAGGCGAACGCAGTGAAGATGCCGAAGAACAGTGAGTTCAAGATCGCACAAATCCCGCCGGCGAGCAGCATCGCGCCAACGGCGGTCACTTTGCCCGGCTTCCCTCTCCGCGGAGGGAGGTAATCTTCGTCTTCGTCGTCGGAATCATCGGCGTGCTTTCGGCGGGGTTTCCGCCGGGGTGCGCTGTCATCGTCGTCACGAGATTTCGGCCAGTCATAGACTGCCGGCGGTGCTGCGGGTATCGGGGTCGGCGGAGGTAAAGGCGGTGGCAATGGGGGCGGTGCGGGCGGAAGTGGCGGCATCCCGCGCGGGGGAACTGGCCCCGATGGGCGCGGCGGTGTCGGTGGCGGCGCAGGAGGAGGCGGAAGCACACTCGGAACGGCAATCGCCACATCGCACTTCGGGCATTCCAGCGAAGTGCCGGCGCGGTCGTCACCGACGGTGAGCCGCGTTCCGCAACCCGGACAAAAGATGATGATTGCCATCGGGCGATCTCACTGTTGTGACGTGAACGAGGATTACTCGTTGGCAATCGTCCAGACGCCGTTCTTGTGGGTCACAATCACCTTGCTGTTGTTCTTCACCGTCGAACTGGCCTTCTCCGAACCGCTGGCGAACACCGCCAACTTGTGCTCGCCGGCGTTGGTGTTGAACACGACCTTTTCGCCGCTCTTGATCTCGGTCTTCGACCCGTTGCCGACCTTCACCTCGATGGTGCCCGGCGCTTTGTTCGTCACGGTCACATCGGCACGGGCCGCGCCCGCGCCCAACACGACAACCGCGAGCGCGGCAAGTACACGGTTCATCGCGACCTCCGTTCGAGCTTCAATCCGCCCGCTAATGAGCTTACCGCACCGCCCGCGAGGCGCGCCGAAAAAAATGCGCGACGGGGCTTGATCGAAACTGATATCTCGTATACTATACAATACGGGCGTTCATAATCGCCCACTGACGGCGCTCGCGCCGACCGGGACCGTAGTGAGAGGGGCATTCCGATATGCGCCGGTTGTACTCCAACTTCTCGTCTTGCAACTTCGGCGGCGCGCTCACGGCTCTCATTCTGATAAGCGCTTGTTGTACTAGGATTTTCCGTTTTGCAACTTCAGGGCGGGTCGAGGGGAGTTGGGCGTTGTGCAACCTCCTGCGCCGACACCCCGTCGCTGACGCTCCGGCTTCGCCGTGGGCGCACTCGTTGTGCAACTCATTTTGCTTTGTCCCCACAACAGAAGGGGAACGCGCTGTTGTGCAACCTGTTTGCAAAAGGGCATCACACTGTATTCGCGGGGGGCCGTATGACCGCCGACGCGTAGTTCCGGGCGTTGGACTTCCGCAGGTTTGCGCACCATAGTTCAGGTGCGAAACCCCGCCCGGGAACTCCCATGTCCACGACACTCCGCAGCCAGATGCACTCGGGCGCGGACAACGCTACGCGCGTGGTCCCGGCGGGCGCGCACCCTAATCCGTTGCCCCCGGCGTTCGCGTTCTTGCGCCCGGCGCAAGCGCCCGGCGAATTGGGCAGGCTCGGCGGGTACCGCGTCGTGCGGGTACTCGGTTCCGGCGGTATGGGCGTCGTGTTTCTCGCCGAAGACATGGCGCTAAGGCGCGAGGTCGCGCTCAAGGTGATGCGCATTCCGCCGGGCGAAGACCTCCTCAGTTGGCGCGAACGTTTCTTACGCGAGGCCCGCGCGCTCGCGGCGATTAAGCACCCGAACTTGGTGAGCGTGTATCAGGCCGGCGAGGACCGCGGCACCGTTTTTCTGGCGATGGAGTTGCTCCACGGTGAGACGCTCGAAGCGCGGATCCGCCGCGCCGAGCGGCTTACGGTTCCCGAAATCCTCCAAATCGCGCAGCAGCTCGCCACCGGGCTTGCGGCCATACACGCGCAAGGGTTGATTCACCGCGACATCAAGCCCGCGAACATCTGGCTCTCGGTCGAATCGACCCAAGACACGGAGCCACTCGACGCCGACGAACCGCCCGTTCCGGTGCGGGTCAAGATTCTCGACTTCGGCCTCGTGCGCGAGATCGAGGGCGACACGCACCTGACCGAGGCCGGGGCCATCATGGGTACGCCGGCGTACATGTCGCCGGAGCAGGTGCGCGGGCGCGACCTCGACCACCGCACCGACCTGTTCAGCTTCGGGTGCGTGCTGTACGCGCTCTGTACCGGCCGCCCGCCGTTCGTCGCGGAAAGCCCGATGGCGCAGGCTGCGGCGCTCGCGGCCGACACCCCGGCGCGCGTTCGCGCGCTCAACCCCGACGTGCCCCGCGCGCTGTCGAAGCTCATCGCGGAGTTGTTGGAGAAGGACACGGACGAGCGCCCCGAATCCGCGGCCGAGGTCGCGCAGCGCCTGCACACGGTCGGCGCGCCGGAGCGTGCAAGCGCCCCGGCCCCCCGCCCGGTCCTGCGGCGGCGCGCGTTCCAAGCCGTCGCGCTCGTGTGGCTCGTACTGGCCGCACTCGTTGCGGTTGTCATCAGTAACCAGCCGACACCGCGTTCCACCCCGGTCGCGCCACCGGACGATCCCGCAGCACGTGCCCCGAAGAGCGTATCGAAGCCGAACGCGCCGAACGTGCTGGATGGCGATGTTCAGTACCTGACGCGGTTGTACCCGATCAAGGTGCAGAAGTTCCCGCCGCCGGACCGCCCGATGCCGCCGGGCGTCGATGGGACCGTGCGCGTCGGCGGGGTCCGCGCGCAGCACGGCATCTTCATGCACGCGGCCCCGCCGAAAGACGTGCCGCCGTACATGACCTTCGTGCCCGGCGGCGCGTACGGCCGGTTCCGCGCCGCCGTGTCCTTCAACGACAGCGCGCGCGGGCTCCCGACGGCCTCGTCGCCGGTGGTGTTCATAGTCGTCGGCGACGGGCACGACCTGTGGACCTCGCGCGAGCACGTTGCGGGCGACCCGATGGAGACGTGCGACATCGACATCCGCGACGTGAAGCAGCTCTCGCTGAGCGTGGTGTTGCGCGGCCCGCGGCACCAAGGTGCGCACGCCGTTTGGACCCCTATTTCCCAGATGACCTTCGACTTTCGGCATGGCATGTGCGCCGGAACCCTGGGATTCCCAGCGTTTCTGCCTCTTTCCTGCCGAAATGACCGAGGAACCCAATGGGTGACCGCCGAAATGACCCCCTGCGTGTGGATTTCGACCGCGAGATCAAGTTGGAGTTCCACGGCTCGACC
>Ga0194132_10008447_pt1 | contig 14712 bp, 13 predicted proteins | sample TA2KigOf80mmetaG_FD_148612 | JGI IMG/M metagenome (GOLD analysis project Ga0194132, IMG submission 148612) | Freshwater microbial communities from Lake Tanganyika, Tanzania - TA2015054 Kigoma Offshore 80m | ecosystem: Environmental > Aquatic > Freshwater > Lake | place: Tanzania: Lake... | reverse complement strand
GCCGGCATCAAGGAGCAGATCGAGGGCGGCGCCTGCGGCCTCAAGCTGCACGAGGATTGGGGCACCACGCCCGCCGCCATCGACAATTGCCTGACGGTCGCGGACCGCATGGACGTGGCTGTCGCGATCCACACGGACACACTGAACGAGAGCGGCTTCGTCGAGACGACCCGAGCGGCGTTCAAGGGCCGCGCCATCGCCACCTTCCACACCGAGGGCGCAGGCGGCGGCCACGCGCCGGACATCATCCGCCTGGCCGGCGAGAAGAACGTGCTACCGTCGTCGACCAATCCCACGATGCCCTACACGGTGAACACCGTGGACGAGCATCTCGACATGCTGATGGTCTGCCATCACCTCGACAAACGCATCCCCGAGGATGTGGCTTTCGCCGAGAGTCGCATCCGCAAGGAGACGATCGCGGCGGAAGACATCCTGCACGACATGGGCGCCTTCTCGATGATGTCGTCCGACAGCCAGGCGATGGGCCGCGTCGGCGAGGTCGTGATCCGCACCTGGCAGACCGCCGACAAGATGAAGAAGCAGCGCGGGCGCCTCAGGGAGGAGACCGGCGACAACGACAACGTCCGTGCCAAGCGCTACGTCGCCAAGTACACGATCAACCCGGCGATCACCCATGGCATCTCGCGCCATGTCGGCTCGATCGAGGTCGGCAAGCGCGCCGACCTGGTGTTCTGGTCGCCCGCCTTTTTCGGCGTGAAGCCCGAGATGGTGCTGATCGGCGGCTCGATCGCGGTGGCGCCGATGGGCGATCCCAATGCCTCGATCCCGACACCGCAACCGATGCACTACCGGCCGATGTTTGGCGCCTTCGGCAGGAGCCTGGTCGTCAGCCCGGCGCTGTTCGTTAGCCAGGCCAGCCTCGCCAAGGGCATCGCGAAGAAGTGGGGCATCAGCCGGCCGATGCTGGCCGTGAAAGGGACGCGCCGGATCGGCAAGAAGGACATGGTGCACAACGCGCTCTGCCCGGCGATCGAGGTCGATCCCGAAACCTACGAGGTGCGGGCCGACGGCCAGCTCCTGACCTGTGAGCCAGCCCAGGTCCTTCCCATGGCTCAGCGCTACTTCCTGTTCTGATGAAGCGCGCGATCGAAGTCGTGCGCGCGGGAAGCTGGCCCGGCGCGGAGCGGATGGACACTGTCACCCTGCTGTTCGACGACCGCTACCGGCGGCGTCTGCGCATGCTGGGCGATGGCGGTCTCGACTTCCTGCTCGATTTGGTCGATCCGATCGTGCTGCACAGCGGCGACGGGCTCCGCCTGGAAGAGGGTGGCTACGTCGAGGTGAAGGCGGCTGTGGAGGATCTGGTCGAGGTGAGAGGCCGCGACGCCGCATCCTTCGCGCGGCTTGCCTGGCATCTCGGCAATCGCCATCTGCCGGCGCAGATCGAGGGTGACCGCATTCTGATCCGCGAAGATCACGTCATCATCGACATGCTGAAGGGATTGGGCGCAAAGGTGACGAAGGTGAAATCGCCGTTCGATCCCGAAGGCGGCGCGTACGGACAGCACAATCACGATCCCGACCATCGCCATGGCGCGTTGCATGCCGAGCGTCATGCCTGACGTCGCGCCCGATCGTCTCTATCGCCTGTTTGCCTGGTTGTCGCCGGCCTATCCGATCGGCGCTTTCAGCTACAGCCACGGCGTCGAGACGGCCGTCGAAGAGGGCTTCGTCACGGATCGCGTCTCGCTGGTCGCCTGGTTGGAGACGGTGTTGCGTGACGGCACCGGACGGGTCGACGGCGCTCTCTTTGCGGCGGCCTGGCGGGCGGCGACAACGAAGGATTGGCCAGCCTTCGAGGCCCTTGCCGAGCGCGCCGCCGCCTGGCGCGGCACCTCGGAAATGGCTCTGGAATCGCGCCAGCAGGGCGGCTCGTTCCTGTCGATCACCCGCACCGCCTGGCCGCATCCCGACCTTGACGCCGTGCAGGACGAGTTGGCCCTGCCGGTCGCCGTCGCCCTGGCGGCAGCGTGCCATGGCATCGCGCTGGAGTTGGCGCTTGCGGGTTACCTGCATGCCTTCGCGGCCAACCTGATCTCGGCCGCGGTGCGCACCGTGCCGCTGGGGCAGAGCGACGGGCAACGGGCGCTGGCCGCGCTCGAAGCGGCCGTGCGTCGCAGCGTCGACGCGGCGCTGGCGGTCCATGACCTCGACGAGGTTGGAACCGCCACGCCCTTGCTCGATTGGTGCTCGCTGCGCCACGAAACGCAGTACACTCGGTTGTTCCGCTCATGACCCTGCCGCTCGTCCTTTCGCTCGTCATCGCCTTCCTGGCGTTGGCCCATGCCTGGTGGGCCACCGGGCGAATCTGGCCGGCCGCCAGCGCGTCGCTGCTTGCCCGGGCCGTGATCGGCGACGGCCGGATCCGCATGCCGCCGCCCTGGCAGTGCGCTGGCGTTGCGGCGGCCCTCGCTGCTGTCGCTGCCTGGCCGTGGGTGATGTTGCGCTGGCCGGACAGCAATTTCGTCCTGATCGGCTCGATCGTGATCGGCGCGGTCTTCTTCCTGCGTGGGACGGCGGGCTACAGTCCGCGCTGGCGCGGGCGGTTCACGGCCCAGCCGTTCCGCACTCTCGATTTCTATATATATTCACCGCTCTGCCTTGCCTTGGGCGTGGGCTTCATCACGCTGCTGACGCAGGAGATGCACTGATGGTTTCGCGGGGGCCGTTGCGGGTGGGCGTCGGTGGCCCGGTGGGGTCGGGCAAGACCGCGCTGGTCGAGCGCCTGTGCAAGCGGATGCGCGAAGCCTACGACATCGCCGTCGTCACCAACGACATCTACACCAAGGAAGACGCCGAGTTCCTGACCCGCGCCGGTGCGCTCGCGCCGGAGCGCATCGTCGGCGTAGAGACCGGCGGTTGTCCGCATACCGCAATCCGCGAGGATGCCTCGATCAATCTCGCTGCCGTTTCGGACATCGTGCGCAAGTGGCCCAAGCTCGAAATCGTGTTCGTCGAGTCCGGCGGCGACAATCTCGCCGCCACGTTCTCGCCCGAGCTGGCCGACATAACGATCTATGTGATCGACGTCGCGGCCGGCGAGAAGATCCCGCGCAAGGGCGGACCCGGCATCACGCGCTCGGACCTGCTGGTGATCAACAAGATCGACCTGGCGCCGCTGGTTGGCGCAAATCTTGATGTCATGGATCGCGATGCCCGCAAGATGCGCGGCCAGCGGCCCTTCCTGTTTTCCAACTTGAAGGAGAACAAGGGAGTAGCGGATATCGCTTCGTTCATAGTACGGCAGGGCGGCCTGCCGGCGCGTTGAGACGGTTTTTGGAGGAGCACGAATGAAAGCCCGCATCGGAAGCCTCGCCACCCTGAGCCTCGTTCTGGCCGCGCCGGCCTGGGCGCATCCCGGCCACGACGGCGGCGCGGGCTTCCTGCACCCCTTCACCGGGGTCGATCACCTGCTGGCGATGGTCGGCGTCGGCATGTGGGCATGGCTGCTGTCGACACAGCGCCGGTCGGCCGCCTTCATGGTCCCGGCTTCCTTTCTCGCGATGATGGCAATTGGAGCAGCTGCCGGCTTCGCAGGCATAAAACTGCCTCTTGTTGAGGCGGGCATCCTAGCCTCCGTGTTTCTGCTTGGCGGCCTTGTGCTGGCTGCAGTGCGCCTGCCGCTGCCGGCCGCCATGGTCGTCGTCGGCTTGTTCGCGGTTTTCCATGGCTATGCCCATGCCATCGAAGCCCCGGCCATGAGCCCCGGCGGCTACATTCTGGCCTTCCTGAGCGCGACCGCCGCTCTGATCGGCGCGGGCTTCGGACTGGGCTGGTTGGCGCAAAGGCTGGTCGGCGAGGCGGCGATCCGGGGCCTCGGCGGACTGGTCATGGCCGGTGGAGCGCTTGTCCTAGCCGCTCAGTAGGACAATTTACGATTTTCCACAGGAGATTGGCACGATCTTCGCACCATCCGCCTCTGACGGGGAGTTCCGTCGACAATGAGGAGAGCGGGATGAAGTTGGGAACAATGGTGAGGACGGGCCTCGTCGCCGCCGGCCTTATGGCCGGTATCGCGGGCAACGCATTCGCCCAGGCGGGAGATAAGATCAAGGTCGGTATTCTGCACTCGCTGTCGGGCACGATGGCAATCAGCGAGACGACCCTGAAGGACGTCATGCTGATGCTCATCGAGGAGCAGAACAAGAAGGGCGGTCTGCTCGGCAAGAAGCTCGAAGCCGTGGTCGTCGACCCGGCCTCGAACTGGCCGTTGTTCGCCGAGAAAGCGCGCGAACTCCTGCAGAAGGACAAGGTCGCGGCGGTGTTCGGCTGCTGGACCTCGGTCAGCCGCAAGTCGGTGCTGCCGGTTTTCGAGGAGCTGAACGGCATCCTGTTCTATCCCGTGCAATACGAGGGCGAGGAAAGCTCGCGCAACGTGTTCTACACCGGCGCCGCGCCCAATCAGCAGGCGATCCCGGCGGTCGACTACCTGATGCAGAACGAGAAGGTGCAGCGCTGGATTCTGGCCGGCACCGACTACGTCTATCCCCGCACGACCAACAAGATCCTCGAGGCATACCTCAAGCAGAAGGGCGTCAAGCAGGAAGACATCATGATCAACTACACGCCGTTCGGTCACTCCGACTGGCAGTCGATCGTGGCGGAGATCAAGAAGTTCGGCTCGGCCGGCAAGAAGACCGCCGTCGTGTCGACCATCAACGGCGACGCCAACGTGCCGTTCTACAAGGAACTCGGCAACGCCGGCATCAAGGCCAAGGACATCCCGGTCGTCGCCTTCTCGGTCGGTGAAGAGGAACTGGCCGGCATCGACACCAAGCCGCTGGTCGGCCATCTCGCCGCCTGGAACTACTTCCAGTCGGTCAAGAGTCCGGCCAACGACGCCTTCATCAAGACCTGGCAGACCTTCACCAAGAACCCCAAGCGCGTCACCAACGATCCGATGGAAGCCCACGTGATCGGCTTCAACATGTGGGTCGAGGCGGTGAAGAAGGCCGGCACGACCGACTCCGATGCGGTGATCGACGCCATGATCGGCATCACCGTGCCGAACCTGACGGGCGGCTATTCGGCGATGATGCCGAACCACCACATCACTAAGCCGGTGCTGATCGGCGAGATCCAGGCCAACGGCCAGTTCGACGTGGTGTGGCAGACGGCCGGCACGGTGGTCGCCGAGGAGTGGTCGCCCTATTTGCCCGACTCCAAGGATCTGATCGCCGATTGGCGCAAGCCGATGAACTGCGGCAACTTCAACGCCGCCACAGGCAAGTGCGGCGGCAAGGGCAAGTAGAACGCCTGTCCGTCCAGGCCATTCGACAACCGGCAGGACGGGGCGACTGACTGGTCGCCCCGTTCCCATCTCCAGGCCAGTCCTCGACCATGAACCTTCTGCGCAGGCTAGCGGTGCTGCTCTCGGCGCTGACCGCCCTGTCGATCGGCACGGCGACGATGGCGGCCGATCTGACGGCCCTGGTCGCCAACCTAACCGTCGGCGGTTTCGGCGAACGTGAAGCGGCGATCGGTGCGCTGGCGGCCTCGGGCGATGCGCGCGCGGCGCCGATCCTTGAGGCGTTGGGCGCGGGCCGGCTCTATGTGCGCAAGGCCGACAAGGTCGTGGTCATCGCCAAGTCCGAGGGCAATCAGCTTGTCCTGACCGACGCCGTGACCGGCAAGGCTGCAGGCAGCGCGATCGAGGCCGAACTCGACCGCGTGCGGGTCAACAATCGGCTGCGCGGCGTCATCGACGCGGCGGTCGGTTCACTCACTTTGATGAATCCCGATCCGCGCGTGCGCCGCGGCGCCGCCGAGTCGCTGCTGAAGCGGCCCGATCCGGCGGCGCTCGCTGCCCTCGATGCCGCGCTCGCCGCCGAGAAGGACGTTCGCGTCAAGGCCGCCTTCAGCCAAGCCCGTGCCGCGGTGGTGCTGGCATCGGATGCATCCAAGGCCGACAAGCTCGCGGCGTTGCAGGTGCTGCGCGACCGCAGCGACCGCGATGCGTTGAGCGCCCTGCAGGCGGCAGCCAACGTCGCGACCGATCCCGAGATCAAGGTGGCCGCGGCGGACGCGTCGGCTTCGGTGCGCCAGACACTTGCCGTCTGGGAGGCGGCTCAGAACGTCTGGTACGGCATCTCGCTGGGCTCGGTTCTGCTGCTGGCGGCAATCGGGCTTGCCATCACCTTCGGCACCATGGGCGTCATCAACATGGCGCACGGCGAGATGGTGATGCTGGGCGCCTACACGACCTTCGTGGTGCAGGACGTGATCCGCACCTCCGCCCCGCACCTGTTCGACGCCTCGCTGCTGATCGCCCTGCCGCTGGCCTTCCTGGTCGCCGGTGCGGTCGGCATCGCGATCGAGCGCGGCGTCATCCGCTTCCTCTACGGCCGGCCGCTCGAAACCTTGCTCGCCACCTGGGGCCTGTCGCTGGTCCTGCAGCAGGCGGTGCGCTCGATCTTCGGCCCGACCAACCGTGAGGTCGGGGCGCCGTCGTGGATGTCGGGCGCCTTTCAGGTCGGCCAGATCACCGTCACCTACAGCCGTCTGTGGATCGTGATCTTTGCACTGGTGGTGTTCGCCGCTCTGATCCTGGTGTTGCGCAAGACGCCGCTTGGCCTGTACATGCGCGCCGTCACGCAGAACCGGCCGATGGCGTCGGCGATGGGCATCCGCACGCCTCGTGTCGATGCGCTGACCTTTGGTCTGGGCTCCGGCATCGCAGGCCTTGCTGGCGTGGCGCTGAGCCAAATCGACAACGTCAGTCCCAATCTGGGGCAGGGCTACATCATCGACTCCTTCATGGTTGTGGTGTTCGGCGGCGTGGGCAATCTGTTCGGCACGCTGGTCGGCGCGCTCTCGCTCGGTATCGTCAACAAGTTCCTCGAGCCCTACGCCGGCGCCGTGCTCGGCAAGATCCTGGTGCTGGTGTTCATCATCTTGTTCATCCAACGGCGGCCGCGCGGTCTGTTTGCGCTCAAGGGGCGGGCCGTCGAATGATCACGCGTTTCCTCTGGCAAGGGCTGAGCCGCAACCTGCGCCTGTTCGTATTGTTGGTGCTGCTGGTCGGGGTCGCTCTGCCCGTGCTCAATCAGCTCGTGCCGCCGAGCCAGCCGCTGCACGTACCAGCCTGGATGCTCCAGCTCATTGGCAAATATCTCTGCTATGCGCTGTTGGCGCTGGCGGTCGACCTGGTGTGGGGATTCTGCGGCATTCTCTCGCTCGGTCACGGCGCTTTCTTCGCACTGGGCGGCTACTGCATGGGTATGTATCTCTTGCGTCAGATCGGCAGCCGCGGCGTCTACGGCAACCCGATCCTGCCCGACTTCATGGTGTTCCTGAACTACAAGGAGCTGCCCTGGTTTTGGCACGGTTTCGATCAGTTCTGGTTCGCCGCCATCATGATCGTCGTGGTGCCGAGCCTGCTGGCGTTGGCGCTCGGCTGGTTCGCCTTCAGAAGCCGTGTCACCGGCGTCTACCTCTCGATCATCACCCAGGCCATGACCTTCGCGCTGATGCTGGCCTTCTTCCGCAACGATATGGGTCTTGGCGGCAACAACGGCATGACCGACTTCAAGGACATTTTGGGCTTCTCGGTGCAAGCCGACAGTACGCGCGCAGCGCTGTGCTTCGCGTCCGCGCTGGCCCTGGCGCTGGGCCTGGTGATCTCGGCTGCCGTCGTGGGCTCACGCTTCGGCAAGGCACTGACCGCGGTGCGCGACGCCGAGAGCCGCATGCGCTTCCTCGGTTATCGCGTCGAGGGCTACAAGCTCTTCGTGTTCGTGCTGTCGGCGGCCATGGCAGGCGTCGCGGGCGCGATCTACGTGCCGCAGGTCGGCATCATCAATCCCAGCGAATTCTCGCCGGCCAACTCGATCGAAGCGGTGATCTGGGTGGCAGTGGGCGGCCGCGGCACGCTGATCGGGCCGGTGATCGGCGCGTTCCTGGTCAACTGGGGCAAGACCTACCTCACGGGTGCACTGCCCGAGGTCTGGCTGTTCGCGCTGGGCACGCTGTTCGTTGCCGTCACCTTGTTCCTGCCGAAGGGTGTGGTCGGCCTGTGGTCGCAGGTCCGGTCGCGTGGCGTCACGCGAAAGGCGAGAGTCCCAGCATGAGCATGGCCGATCAGAGAAGCACCTCGGCGCTGCTCTATCTCAGCGGTGTGACGGTGTCGTTCGACGGATTCGAGGCGCTGAGCAACCTCTCGCTGCTGGTCGAACCGGGTGAGATGCGGGCCATCATCGGCCCCAACGGCGCCGGCAAGACGACCATGATGGACGTGGTGACCGGCAAGACCCGACCGGACGAAGGCGAGGTCGTGTTCGACGGCAAGGCCGACCTCACCAAGCTCGACGAGGCCGACATCGCCACGTTGGGCATCGGACGCAAGTTCCAGAAGCCCACCGTGTTCGAGAATCACACGGTGCGCGACAACCTCCTGTTGGCGCTGGCGGGCTTGCGCAGCTGGTACAAGCTTCTGCTGGCATCGCCGACCAAGCTCGAGAATGACCGGCTGAACGAGATCCTGTCGATCGTCCGTATGGAAGCGCAGCAGAACATGCTGGCGGCGCGTCTCAGCCACGGTCAGAAGCAGTGGCTGGAGATCGGCATGCTGCTCGCCCAAGACCCCAAGCTGCTGCTGGTCGACGAGCCGGTCGCCGGCATGACCGATGTCGAGACCGAGACGACCGCCCAGGTGCTGCGCGAGATCAACAAGACGCATTCGGTCGTCGTGGTCGAGCACGACATGAGTTTCGTGCGTGCGCTCGGCGTCAAGGTGACGGTGCTGCATGAGGGTTCCATGCTGGCTGAAGGCACCTTCGACCAGGTGAGCGCCGATCCGCGCGTCGTCGAAGTCTATCTCGGGCGCTGATCATGCTCTCGGTCCAGAACGTCGACCTGTCCTACGGCGCCGCCCAGGCTTTGCGTTTGGTGTCGCTTGGCGCAGCCGTCGGCCGCGTGACCTGCCTGCTTGGCCGCAACGGCGTCGGCAAGACCAGCCTGCTGAGGGCCATCTGCGGCTTGCAGCCAATCGCCGCGGGCTCGATCGTGCTCGACGGCCACGACGTCTCGCGCCTACCGCCCTATGAGCGGGCCAGGCGCGGCGTGGCGTTGGTGCCGCAAGGTCGCGAGATCTTCCCGCTGCTGACGGTGAAGGAAAATCTTGAGACCGGATTCGCACCGCTCGGCCGCGATCAGAAGAAGATCCCCGACGAGGTGTTCGAGCTCTTCCCCGTGCTCGCCTCTATGTTGCGGCGGCGCGGCGGCGATCTGTCGGGCGGTCAGCAGCAGCAGCTCGCGATCGGCCGCGCCCTCACCATGCGGCCCAAGCTCCTGGTGCTCGACGAGCCGACCGAGGGCATCCAGCCGTCGGTCATCAAGGATATCGGCCGTGCCATCACCTTCCTGCGCCAGCGGCGCGACATGGCGATCCTGCTGGTCGAGCAGTATCTCGACTTCGCCCACGAGCTCGCCGACGACTTCGCGGTGATGGACCGCGGCGAGATCGTGATGAAAGGTACTCGCGAGGCTTTCGATATCGACACGGTACGCCGTCACATGACGGTCTGAGCCCCTCGCACCAGCCGGCCCGGCAGTTCCCCGGTCAGCTCGTCGTTGCTCACCGTTTCGATGCCGGCGTTGAAGGTATGGCGATAGCCGGTCGCCCGCTGGATCAAGCGGCGGCCGCCGGCCGGCAGATCGTAGATCACCTCGGGCCGCTCGAGCGCGAGGGCGTTGAAGTCGATCACATTGATGTCTGCCTTGTGGCCCGGCGCCAGCAGGCCGCGGTCGCGAAGCCCGTAGGCTTCGGCGGTGCCGTGCGTCTGCTTGGCGACCAGAAATTCCAAGGCAAGCTTCGGGCCGCGCCGGCGGTCACGGCCCCATAGCGCGAGCAAAGAAGTCGGCGATGAGGCATCGCAGATCACGCCGACATGGGCGCCGCCGTCGGCCACGCCCAGCACCGTGGCCGGATCGGTCAGCATCTCGTGGACGACATCGAGACTGCCATAGGCATAGTTCTCGAACGGCAGCATCAACAGACCTTTGCCGTCGTGCGCCATCAGCGCGTCGAGGGCTACGGCCCGGGGTGGGCGGCCGCTGCGCCGGGCGATCGCTGCAATCGAGTCGTTGGCGTCGGGTTCGTAGTCGGGCCGCTCGCCGACGACGAACATCTTGTGGAAGGAGGCGGCCATGACGGCGCGCGGTCCGCTGGGCGCTTCCTCTTCGATCAATCGACGGCGAAGTTCGGTGTCGGTGGCGAGCCGCCGGTAGCGCTGGGCGGGCGTGAGCTTGCGCAACTCGAGCCAGGCCGGATGGGCGACGAAAGGATGGACCGTCGTCTCGAGCCCCATCAGAACGCCGATCGGCCGCGAGCCCACCTGGGCGTTGGCGGCACGGCCGGTTTGCCGGACGGCGTGAATCTGGTCGAGCGTCTCGCGCCACAAGGTCGGTTGGGCATCGACTTGGACCAGCAGGCAGGACAGCGGCCGCCCGGCTAATGCCGCCGCCGCTGACAACGCCTCGAATTCGCCAGGGCCAAAGTCGGAGTTGACCTGCAGCACGCCGCGTCCGGCGCGTTTCATCCCTTGGGCGATGCCCAGGAGCTCGGCTTCGCAGGCGCTGAGCGAGGGCGTGAAACGGCCGTCCTTCGCCTTGTGTTTGGTCGTGCGTGAGGTCGTGAAACCCAGTGCACCGGCGCGTAGCGCCTGCTCGGTGAGCCGCGCCATCTCCTCGATCTCGCGCTCGGTCGGTGCCTCGGCGTGATCGGCGCCGCGATCGCCCATGACGTAGAAACGCAGCGCGCCGTGCGGGAGCTGGGCGGCCACATCGACGGAACGGCTCATCGCCGCAAGCGCATCGAGATAGTCGGGAAAGGACTCCCAGTCGAACTTGACGCCTTCGGCCAGCACCGTGCCAGGGATGTCCTCGACGCCTTCCATCAGATTGACGAGATAGGGCGACTGGCCCGGTCGCACCGGCGCGAAGCCGACGCCGCAATTGCCGAACACCGTGGTCGTCACGCCATGCCACGACGATGGCGTGACGAACGGATCCCAGGTCGCCTGGCCGTCATAGTGGGTGTGGATGTCGACGAAGCCCGGCGTGACGATCAGACCGTCGGCGTCGATGTCGCGTCGGCCGGTGCCCAGCCGAGGACCGACGGCGGCGATCCTGCCGGCGTCCACGGCCACGTCGGCGACCCGCCGCGGGGCGCCGCTGCCGTCGATCACCGTGCCGTTTCGGATGACGAGGTCAAACATGGCGGCAGGATAGGCCGCAGCCGGGCCGTCGGTCTATGTTCGGGGCTCGACAAGCCATCCCGTCGCGGAGACCGACCCTTGCAGAAACCGCTCCTCTTCTCGCCCTTGCCGCTGCGCGGCGTTACAGCGCCCAACCGCTGCGTCGTGTCGCCGATGGTGCAGTATCGGGCAACGGACGGTCAGGTGAACGACTATCACCTGGTGCATCTCGGCAAGTTCGCCTTGGGTAAGTTCGGGATCGTGTTCACCGAGAATTGCGCCGTCGAGCCGCGCGGACGGGTCACGCAAGGCGATCTCGGCCTGTGGGACGACCGGCAGGTCGAAGGCCACAAGCGGCTGGTGCGATTCCTCAAGCAGGAAGGTGCGCTTGCCGCCACCCAGATCACCCATTCCGGCCGCAAGGGCAGCACGCCGCGTTCGTTCGACAAGCCCGGCCAGCTCGGGCCCGAGGGAGCAGGTTGGCAGAAATGGCAGGTGGTAGGTCCCTCCGCACTGCCGGCCGGCGAGGGCTGGTTGGTGCCGCGCCAACTCGAGGCCGCCGAGATCGAGGCCCTGGTCGGGAAGTTCGGCGAGGCGGCGCGCCGCGCTGATGCGGCGGGCTATGACGTGATCGAAATCCACGGCGCGCACGGCTATCTGCTGGCCGAGTTCCTGTCGCCGGTCAGCAACAAGCGCAACGACCAGTATGGCGGCGATCGTGCCGGCCGCATGCGCTTTCCTCTCGCCGCCGCCCGCGCAGTGCGCGAAAGCTGGCCCGCCCACAAGCCGATGTTCATCCGCGTCTCGGCGGTGGATGGCGCAGGCGGCTGGGAGGTCGACGACACGGTGATCTTCGCCAAGGCGCTGAAGGAGCTGGGCGTCGACGTGATCGACTGCTCCTCGGGCGGCCTGACGGGCCTGTCGACCGCGCTGCCGGTCAAGCGCACCCTCGGCTTCCAAGTGCCGTTCGCCGCGGCGGTGAAGCGTCAAGCAGGTATCTCGACCATGGCGGTGGGCCTGATCCTCGATGGTCCGCAGGCCGAAGCGATCCTGCAGGCGGGCGACGCCGACCTGATCGCGATCGGCCGGCAGGCGCTGTACGACCCGTTCTGGGCCCTGCACGCCGCTCAGGAACTGGGCTGCGATGATGCTTTCGACATGTGGACGCCCGAGTACGGATGGTGGTTGGACAAGCGCCGGAACAACCTTGCCGACATCAAGCGGCATCAGAGAGTAAGCTGAAGACGACGGGAAGCGCACGATGACAGGAATTCTGACCGGCCTTCGCATCGTCGAGGGCTCGGCGTTCATCGCCGCCCCTCTGGGCGGCATGACGTTGGCGCAGCTCGGCGCCGACGTGATCCGCTTCGACGACATCAAGGGCGGCCTCGATAACGACCGCTGGCCGATCACCGAAGACGGCCGGTCGATCTACTGGGCTGGCCTCAACAAGGGCAAGCGCTCGATCGCCGTCGATCTGCGCAGCCCGCGTGGCCGCGAGCTGCTGACAGCCCTGATCACCGCACCGGGCGAGGGCGCTGGCATCTTCACGACCAACATGCCGGCCCGTGGCTGGCTTTCCTACGAGGAGCTGTCGAAGAAGCGCGCCGACCTGATCGCCCTCAACATCGTCGGTGCGCGCGATGGCGGTGCGCATGTCGACTACACGGTGAACGCCATCACCGGCTTTCCCATGGTCACCGGCCCGGTCGGCCATCGCGGTCCGGTGAATGCCGTGGCGCCACCTTGGGATCTTGCGACCGCTTACGCCGGAGCGCTGGCAATCGTCGTGGCCGAGCGGCACCGACGGATGACCGGCCAGGGCCAGCGCATCGTGCTGCCGCTGCAGGATATGGCGCTCGCCGCCACCTCGGCGCTGGGCTACATCGGCGAGGCTGCCATCAACGATGTCGACCGCCCGCGGTTCGGCAATGAGATTTTCGGCACCTTCGGGCGCGATTTCAGAACCAAGGATGGCCGCTTCGTCATGATCTGCATCTTCTCTGACCGCCACGTCGATGCCCTGGCGGCCGCCGGCGGTTTTGTCGAGGCCTTCGAGAAGATCGAAGTGGCCAAGGGCGTCGATCTCAAGACCGACGCCGGCCGTTGGCAGGCGCGCACCGAGCTTTGTGCCGTCATCGAGCCATGGGTGGCGTCGTTGAACGCTGCCGACGTAGCGGCGGCGCTCAAGAAGGCGGGTGCTCTGTGGGCGCCCTATCAAAGCTTCCGCGAGCTTGCCGCCGACAAGACGAACGTACTCGACAATCCGATGTTCACGATCGTCGACCAGCCGGGCATTGGCCGCTATCCGGTGGCGGCGACCCCGCTGCAGTTCGGCGCCGTGACGCGCGAGCCGCCCCGCCCCGCGCCCCTGCTCGGCCAGCATACGGACGAGATCCTGTCGGGCATCCTAGGTCTGTCGGATCGCGAGATCGGCAAGCTTCATGACGACAAGGTCGTCGGTGGCCCACGATAGGATCCTGATTGCCGGCGGCGGCATCGGCGGGCTCGCCGCAGCGCTTGCCTTGGCGCAGAAGGGCATGGCCTCGCTGGTGCTGGAGAAGGCCGCGCAGCTCGGCGAGATCGGCGCCGGCATCCAGCTCGGACCCAACGCCTTCCACTGCTTTGATCGCCTGGGCGTCGGCGAGGCGGCGCGTGGTATGGCGGTCTATATCGACCAGCTGCGGCTGATGGATGCCCTGGCGGACGGCGAGATCACACGTATCGATCTCGGCCAAGCATTCCGCGCACGCTTCGGCAATCCCTACGCCGTCGTTCATCGCGGCGACCTGCATGGCGTGTTGCTGCAGGGCTGTCGCGACAGCGCGCTGATCGAGCTGCGCACCAGCGCCGAGATCGTGGGCTACGCTCAGGACGGCAGCAGTGTCGCAGCGCGGCTTGCAAGCGGCGGCGAGGTCCGCGGCGCGGCTCTGATCGGCGCCGACGGATTGTGGTCGAACATCCGTCGGCAGGTTACGGCCGACGGCCCGCCACGCGTCTCGGGACACACGACCTATCGCTCGGTGATTCCGACCGAGCGCATGCCGGAGGATTTGCGCTGGAACGCCGCCACGCTGTGGGCCGGACCGAAGTGCCACATCGTCCACTACCCGCTATCGGGCTGGAAGGTCTTCAACCTGGTCGTGACTTATCATAGCGATGCTCCCGAGCCGGTGGCCGGCAAGCCGGTGCCCACCGAGGAGGTGCGCAAGGGCTTCTCCCATGTCTGCGCGCGTGCGCAGAGCATCATCAGTCATGGCAAGGATTGGCGCATGTGGGTGCTGTGCGATCGTGAGCCGACGGACAGGTGGCTCGACGGCCGCGTGGCATTGTTGGGTGACGCCGCGCATCCAATGTTGCAGTACATGGCGCAGGGCGCCTGCATGGCGATAGAAGATGCCGTCTGTTTGGCCGACTCGCTCCATCGCACCGAGACGCCGGAAGAAGGTCTTGCTACCTATCGTGACCGACGTGTCTTGCGTACGACACGCCT
>Ga0194132_10008444_pt1 | contig 14714 bp, 23 predicted proteins | sample TA2KigOf80mmetaG_FD_148612 | JGI IMG/M metagenome (GOLD analysis project Ga0194132, IMG submission 148612) | Freshwater microbial communities from Lake Tanganyika, Tanzania - TA2015054 Kigoma Offshore 80m | ecosystem: Environmental > Aquatic > Freshwater > Lake | place: Tanzania: Lake... | reverse complement strand
AAGTTTATTTTTTTACTTTTTAAATTAATTTTTAATTTTTAATATATTGGAATATTATATTTTGAAAATATAATATTATTTATTCATTATAATATATTTAAAAAATTAATTTTATTTTTTAATAAAATCAATTAAATAAAATTTAATTATTAAAATTATTTTCAATAATTTAAAAATAATTATTATTTATAGATACTATTTCATTACCATCAAGTTTATAAAAAAAATAAAATCAAAGTCATTAAACTAACTCGTTCGGGCTTAAGAAGGATATAAAAATAAATATAACCTCATAATTTACTCTTCATTTTTTATTTTCAATTATTATTCCTTAAAAATTAAAAAAAAAATTTTAAACTTCTTAGAAAAAGGGATAATACATTTGTTATTTATATACCAATTTGATCATTTTATAATACAAAAAAATCCTTTCTCATATATTACTTTTCCATTAAGACTATAAAGATTAGAAAATTTTATTATCAATTAAATATTAAATATCGTTAATTTTTATAATATATATATATATGATATAATATAATTATTAATAATTTTTTTCATTCTGTTGAGCATAGCAATGAGACACCTCTCAACTTCCATTTATGGGGTTGACTTCCTTCGCATTATAGTCCAACTCTAAAGATAATATACCTATCTGTCTTTCTCGGATACTTGTAAACTGGACACTAATATTTGTTACTTCTTTCAGAATCATTTTATTTTTTCTTATTTTGAGCAGTTACATATAAAATGGGGAGTGGAGCAAACATTTTTTTTGGCTCTGAATCATCTAATCCTGTCTTTAACCATCTACATCCTTCCAAGAAAAGTCCATGAATAAAGATACCTTCGCTAGGTATTTCTTTGATGAGTTCATATTCTTTTTCTTTAACTTCTGTTTGATAGATGACATCATCTAAAGACCAAGCTTCTTATTATTTTTCTGGCTTCTTGTGCATTCTGGTTACCTCTTACTTCATACCAGTAAGGAATCCTTGGGGATTGAAAAATCCAGTTAACCAATATGTATTTGGTCTTGTATTTGTCTTGAGCCAGTCATTCAATTATTTATTTCTATCAAGAAGAGAACTAAACCAACTACCGAGAGTTGGTAATATCCATGATATTTCAGCACCTGATGGATCAACAAGCCAAGTATTTGGTACCTTGGCGTCAAAAATAGCATTGATAGCATCCAGAATATCAGGAGTCATGATAATTACTCCATCAATCGCATCTACAGTATCGTTTAATGTTTTTTTAACTATACCTATGATTTTTTGCATTCTTTGAAGTTCTTAGTACAAAAATATATTAAGAGGTACACTAAGACCTCTATCACTCAACTATTTAGGTCCAGGTAATTTTTTCACCATTTCTCTGACATCATTATCAATATAATCAGGAGGTAATTTTGAAAGTAAATCTTTAGCTTTGTCTTATACTATTTCTTCTCTTGTTTTCCCTCCACCTGAACTTGAATCTTTAGGTCTGTTTTCCATAATTGTATTCATCATTTCAAGTGATTCTTTAAGTCTGAAAGTAAGATCTGCGTTAGCATGTAATCCAAAAACTTCTGGGTTATCATTACTAGGCACGTTTTAACAATATTCATTGTATTTAGATAATTCGGCTGTTTGATTTGCTGGGATCTTATATTTAAACTTCTCTTTAGAACCACCTCCTGTATCAGTTTGTATTTCTGCAAAGGTATACTCATTCCCAAATATTCCCTCCTTTAAATAGTCATCACCATATGCATTGAAAAGTTCTCTATCCAAATCATCTGTTATTCTTCCTCCGTATTAGACTTCACAAATCATATATTTAACGACACTCATCGAAACAGGAAGATTTGGTGAATTTACTTGAGGAACACTCATTAGGTTAGTGAGATACTTTTCAATGAATAATAAAGAAGCTTCTAGATCAGAATAATTATATTCATAAGGTATACACCATCCTAAAGGTCCAAATTTCTTCCTTTCTATGACTATTGAATGTAAGAAGCATACTGTGAAGATTAAAGATCTCCAGTTAGGATGGTCAACTTTATCAACAAATTCTTGAGTGATAATTGTTGTGAATGTTTTTAGTAATCCTGCCTTTAATCCTCTTGGAGGTTCATTTGTAACTTTAATAGTTTTTTATAGTAATCCTAAGGGGAATCTGGGATCTTATTAACAAGTGATCCAAAGTCTGAAATCTTCGTGTATTGCTGTATTCAAAGTGCTTCCCTCTGGAACTATCATAGTCTCAATTTCTTCCATAAATTTAAGACCTAAATGACAATTTTGTAAAATAACCCAACCACCATCTTTAGCTCTTTCTTCAATAGCTTTTTTAGCAAATCTTTCTTATCCTTCACCCATCGAAACTTTTTCGGTAGGGAATTTCTTCTTCTTTTTAGCTAATTCATCTATTGATGATGTAGGATCAGCACCTGCTGATAAAAGGAATAGGACAGGATCAAGTGATGTAGATTCCTCCCAAATTTTGTCTATAGGGTATGATAAAGGATCAGTGAACATTTTACCTAGTATGTAATTAATGAACATTGATGCGGAAACTAAAGTTCTGTCTTCTCTTAAAGATCTTACAAGGCATAGCAACATGAAAGATCCAATTTCTTTTTCAGCTATCATTCTTTCAGCAAATTCAGGAACTGGGAAATTCTCTGGATCATTTTTATCTATCCATTACTTCCATAGTTATTCGTTTTAAGAAACTCTATCAGGTAATTCTCTAAAGAATGGTGAAGCTTCTTTACCAGGTCCAAAACTATGTTTAGAAAGAGCCAAAATATTTAACCATACTTTGTCTTGTAAGAAAGCAAAAGGTTTAGCTTTTTCTGCTGTCTTTATATCTAAAGCAGCACCTGATTTAAGGAACATTGAAATATCTGCTCCTGTAATTTTCATCGCGGTAAGCATAATCTTGAAGCACATCATAAGTATGAATGTAATTTTATCTTTTTCGAAAAGCCCCCTGTTTACGTATTTATAAACAAAATAAGTCAGATATTCTATAATATTTTCTACTCTCTTTGAAGGTAATTGAGCTTTTTCTGAATTATTGATACTTAGCATAAAGAGGTTAAGGAATTATTCCAAAGATGAATTGTACATCCAATTTACTTAAGCAACTTCTATCATTGTGAAATATAATGCAGATCCTCTTATAGCTACTGGTCTATATTACTCTCTTTTTTCATTTATTTCCTTAGATTTAATTTCGGCATCCAAAATCGAAGCTGCCACTTCTTTGGCTCTTGTTTTAGTATTATTTAAGACATCCATTAATTCAGTATCATCTAGAAGGTTACCAGTCGATGTTGTCAGTCTGTCCAATAACTTAGCATCCAAATTTTGTAGCTCTTTCTTACTTTGATTGACATCTGACAATAATTAATTTAGAGAATCTTCTAAAGATTTTTATTCTTTTGAAATAACTTTTCCTAAAAGTTATTGTTCTAAACCACCCTGTGTAACTGTAAAGTCAATGATCGTTGTCTTGGCTGAAAGTTCTGGAGAAAAAGCTGGATTAGATAAACGACATGTCATGAACAGTTTAAATTCTGGTTAATACTCTAATTATGTTCCTCCTACATCGATGAATCTTGTTTTACCTTTTATTTACACTTATTTTTCTAAGACTGGATCTAACATAGGATCAACTTCATTTTCGATATTTTCTATTATAAGACATTTTCCCTCTTCCATACAGTATTTAAGGAAGTAATCTTTGAATCTAGGATGTTAAAGTGTTGTTATTGATCTATTAACATCAATAAATTCTTCTAATTTTTTTTTTATCCAACTTGATCCTTATGATTAAGGATCAATGAAGAGAGGGTATCTTGTCGAATTAGTAACCATAATACCGTTTTAAATTGATAAATCATCTTTAGGCAGACCTTAAAGATTCCATTCACCTATCGTAGCATCATCAACCAAAAACTACACAAGATCAAGACCTGGAGTGACTGGAATTTATTTCTTTTTCATATCTCCGGTGAAAAAATCTACTGCTAACATATTTCTGAAGTCGGCATTAAACGGTCCACAGTATGAAATAAATGCAGTAGCTAATGAGGAGTTTCCCACCAATCTTCTCTTTTGTTCACCTATCTCTTAAGCTCCTTTATCCCACCTTTCCTTTTCTGAAGTAAGTGAATAAATCAGTTATCTAGCTGTATTAATCTTTTTCTTGGTTTTTGCTGCTCTTGCTTCTAATGCATTCTTGGCTTCTTATTATACACTAAACTTTTCTTTTAATTTAGCTAAATATTATTAAATATCCTTTAATTCAGCTTAAGCTCTAGCTAACTCTTTCTAAGCTACAGCCAATCTACCTTCTTAAATAGCTAAAAATATTTTTTTTGGCTTAACAATCTTAGATTTTTCATGATACTCATTAATAGCTAAAGCCCATTTTAATATACCGGAAGCGGCAACTGAGGCTTTCTTACCAGTTTCTTCATTAAACCAATCGCCTTATTGTTTCATATAAGGTTCAAGGAGTTCGATTGTTTCATCATTAATCTAATCTCTCTTAAAATCAACCAGATTTTTCATAAATTACATATCATTAAGAGTTGCTCTTCCACCTTCTTCCCATGAGTCCTTCATAAACTAAACAACTTTGTTTTCTTTTTTGTTAAACACCTTATCTTCGATGCTAATAGCTGCTATTTTACCTTAAAAGAAAATCACGACTGCGTCCATGATATATTTAATGATATCAAGTGGTGATCTGTTAGTTTTCATTTCAACAATATCTGCTGGTTTTAATCCAGCGACGGCCTAATGAGCTTTTTCTAATGCAGGCATGGCTGCTTACAAATCCTTTTCGGCTGCTTCTCTTTCTCTACTTATCATATCAGCTTATTCTTAGCATTATTTTGTAGTCTATTCAACATCATCTGCCTTTTGATTTGCTTTTTTCTACTCAATTGATAAATCGATCATCAATTTATCTGTCTTATCACTAGCTTCTTTTAATTATGTTTCTTCCTCCTTCAACCCTACTTCCATATGAGCAATACTAACACTAGCTTCTTTAATCTTAGCAAGTCCTACCTTAAACGAGCTTTCTTATTTATCAAGTCCTTGATATTTATTAATATATAAATCTTTGTAACTATTAAGATAACTTAAGAATGACTTAGGTGTAACGTATACTGCTCTCCTCATTTTTTGTAAATAAAGATCGCAAGCTGTATTAACCATCAAATGCACATTACCCATATGTTACATCAAAAGTTTTTTCGTTTCTGCACTTGTATCTAATTTGCTGAAATTCTTAATGAAAGTTTCAGCAACACTCACTAAGGCTTCTTCGGGCCATGGAAGGAACCAATCAATCGTACATTCATTAAATAATGCTGGGAATTTTCTAGCTCTATCTCTGAACTTTTGACCAACTGGAGAGAAACAAAGAACTATATGTAAGTTATCTCTACATCTCTCAACAAAGTAAGCCCATAAATCTTGTGGTGAAGGATCAACATTTCCTAAAACTTTGATTTTAACATATTCATTTCTAATATCAGCTTAAATGACTTCTTTTTCATCTTTTGCTAGGAGACCTGGTATTTCTCCTGTGGATAGAATCATATTTATATATTCTAAGAATTCCTCTTTTTTAACTTCTGCATCTGTCATCAAAAAGGTAGTTGGTTTTCCTTAATGGCCTGCATTTGTAAATAATCTCTTTATTTCTTCCTTTAGATCTTTTTCATTGAAGCTCTTTGTAACTACAATCTAATGGCACCAATGTCTACCAATTTCAGCTGCCAATCTAGTAAGTGATTATTTTCCTGAACCACCGACTCCTACCAATAAAGCAGAAGATCTGGCTTATTATATACTTCTCGAAATTCTTAATAAATGTTTCATTGCATCATCGAAGATAACCAAAGGCATTTTTTTAGAAGTATACTTTGCGTTATAATCATCAAGCAAATTATAAATTCTTGCCCTCAATTTTTCTTTATCATTAATAGCCTCATATATTTTTTCAGCTTAAATTTCTACTATACCTTCTTCATTTTTGGTATCTTCTCTAAGGAAATCACAGAATTCAAATGTTTTATCATTAGCAAACTTCTCATTAATTTCAGCTTCTAATTACGAGAAATGTTCGGCGCACATTTCATTTATGTAATTCCTTACAGTGTCTTTATCCTTGTTATTAATCAGTTTATCAGCAAACACTCGTTCACTTTCATTTCTCCAAAGTCCTACTAGAAAAACTTCTGGTTTACAATTATTAACTCCGACAGTTGATGAAGATGTAATTATTTCTTTTCTAACTTAAAGAATACCTTTAAAGATTCTAGATAACTCTCTCATATTGAATACATAATGGAATTTTTGTGGTGTAGGAAGCATGCTTTATTTTACTTTATTCCAAAGACCAACTGTAGCTGATGTTAATGTTTCTACTATTCTGTTAGTCTCTGACGAGAAATATTTTTCTTTAAAAATATGTTTTATAATAGGCTTAAAAATTCCGTCAATTACAGCAGGAAGTATCATGTTAAAGATAAACATTTATCTTTTTAATCTATTTGGTATATCATTTCTTCCACCACCTGGGTGATTCATAGCACCAATATAGAAAAGGTTCTTAATATTCTTGAAATTTCCTCTCATAGTCTTATCAAGCATATAGAATCCACCTTATTCAATTAACTGTCTGACTATTTCCAAAGTGATTTAATCTCCCCATTTATTGACAAAAGGCATAGAAATATCGTCAATGAAAACTGTTAGACATTTACCGCTTGGTGGTCCGAAATCTTTCTAAGTAAACTTAAAGTCACATTCTGTATCTATAATTTCTTAAAACATCTGAGGACTTGTTGCACTTGAAAAGTTAATCCTCTTGAAAAGCATTTTACTTTTATCAAAATCCTAGGAATACATAAGAACTGAGGAAGTTTTGGCAGATCCGGCAACACCCAAAAGTAGGCATGCATTATTACATGTATGTGTTTTTTCTTATCCTAGAATAAAATCTAGAAGTTTTTTAGCTTTGAATGAGTCCTCGGTGGGCATTAAAATTTACGAGAATTAAATATTCCCAGATCCAGGTTTCCATTCCTCTGGGTTATTAAATTTCCAATCGAAGTGATCAGGACTTACATAAAAATCGAAAATTGTATCTAATTCTTTACCTTTTGGAGGTAATTCGATTTATTTGGTCAATAAATATTCATAGAATATGGCTCTGTCATTACCCTCATATAAACCTCCGATTGACCAGCATAGTGAATAAATAACAAATCTTTCCAATTATTTTTCATCTAACAATTTATTTGACTAAATTAAAGGTCTTAAGCAACCAGTTAGCATGTTAAGAACATTAAGAACTTTTTGCACAGCAGATGTTGACATTGCAGGTTCTTTCATTATTTTTTCGGTGGATTCTACTATTCTCATCTAAATGAAATATTTATTAAAAATCTTATCCAATTTATCAACTTCATCAGCTCTTTATTGGTTTTGTGATTTTCTGTTCTTAAGCCATCCTTTGAAAATACTTTCGTATCCTAAATCTACAGGTGATACGTATACCTAACCGCATCTGCTGACTGTAGCAGGTGATGCGTTGTTAAGATTTTCTACCTCGAACACCATTTTACAATTCTCTGTCATTTGTATTCTTTCTCCGTTAGCCAAGGTTAAGATCTTATTATCATCAAGAACTGTATTGAGATTTTCGATCCAAATAGCATCAACAGGACCATCACATGTGATCCAAGTTGTCCATTTATTTGATCTTTTATTTGACTTCTCCCAAATAGTACTAAATATTCCTGGTATCCAATCATCTGAGATTTCACTCTTCACTCCATACATTTATTGAGCTGTTATAGCCTTAGGATTTAATCTAATTATTCTATGTGCTAAATTTAAATCTGACAAACAATCAGTAAGAATATTCATAATAGTTGTTTTACCAGTGCCGGAAGGACCAACCATCATGAATCCATGTCGCACCAAACTATTTTCATAAAGCTAAATAATTTTTAATTGATAAGAGTCTGAATTAATTGCGTACGTATATTTTGATTTGTTAAAAATTTGAGGTATCATCTTTTCTACTGAAGGGTAAACTTTCTTAGGAACACTTGTCTATTTCGGAAAAATATCAAGTAAAAGTCCATTGAATAGAGGTATATCATCAGCTACAAGTTTAGAAAGATTCATATCTCGTAGAGATCTCATAATAAGCATTTCCTCATCCGCTTTTTGTTCCAATCTTTTAGTATTACCAGCTGCTCTTAATACGGATAATATATTTCTTAACCCAAAGTCATAATGCCTTTATTTAGATAACTATTCCTCACATAATTTATATAGAACATTGAATTTTTTAGCTAATGCATCAATTGCTGTATAACCCACTGATGCAAGCTTGACTTTCATAATAATTTCTCTGTCAGGCACCATCATAGTAACTCCTCTAAAAAGTACTTTTAAGTTTTCTGGGAGTTCTTATCTTCCAGCATAACCTGGGTTCATTGTAATGAAATAAGAAACACTACTTAATAGTTCAATTTACTTTTCCTCTTCTGGGAAAAAGAACATATTCATATGTTATTTTCTGGCAGTGGTAATTGCCTCGACCTACATAGCAACCACGGATAACACTTCAAGATCAATTCTGTTAAATTCATCAAAACAACCCCAAAGACCACTCTAAACTAATCCTTTAAATATTTTTGCCATATCTCTATATCTATGTTAATCACCACAATTTGTGACTATTACACAAACTCCTAGACTTCTACCCATATCTTTCACTGTTTCTGTTTTTCCTGTACCAGCTGGTCCTGCCGGAGCTCCTCCATAGTGCATACTCATAGCTTAAGCTAATGTGATATAGCATCTGTCTGTTAATGGAGTGATACAAAGTCTTTCCTTAGCACCCAAGAATTCATAAGAATAAATAGCATCCCAATCTGTTATGCTAATTTGGCAATTATCAATTTCATTGTTCCATATTATTCTTGTTTATTTTTACCATTCAAAATCATTTATATCTTTGCTTTTAAGTTCCAAGGTAATATCTTTTTAATGTACCATGATTGTGACCAATGTCTCAGTTTTAAGTCTTTCAACTGATGAGGTAAATTCTTCCAAGCACATAGCGGTTAATGTACTCATCATTTCTGATACTTCCTTTCTTTTTGATTCCATTGCATTCTTCTCATTCTTTGAGAGTTTTTCTAGACCCTCATTTACCTTAAGAGTCCAGAGGATCTGAATACCAAGCAAAGCTATTTAAGATCTTTCATTTTTACAAAAATCCCTTAATCCTTAATTTAGAACTGATATAGCTGCTGCTCTCGCAATATCTAAAAGTGTAGATTACATATTTGTTTCGAGAGCTTTTAACCATTATTCAATATTATTTTCGCATTTTACAATATATCTTAAATTTATAGTTTCATTATCTAATCCTAACTTTTAGGTAATAGCTGTTATCATCTGTTCATTGCTTCCTTTTTTTTCCATGTTCTTTTCGAATGTAACCTCATTAATGGCATCGAAAAGCTTTTCTAAATCTTCTTAAACCGAATTTGGGTTTGAACCTTGTGATAAAATTTTTAATAAGGTAGGATTTGATACAAAGTAAAATCTAGGGAATCTTTTTCTTTTATCTTCAAGGTAAGATTCCAAAGATTTTTAACAATCTTCTAATTTTTCTTACAGATTAGGAAGGAAGTCCTTCAACATATCATTGGCGCAACATTAAATAACTTTTTTAGTTTCTACTGATTTTTCCATAATTTTCATCCAATTTTTGTCAATACCAATAAAGTTCTTGGCTTAGACAGGCATAGCTTTGGCAATATCCCCTCCAGTAAATACTGGTTCCAATGAACTCCAAAGTTTTTAAACATTAATCCACTAATCTAATGTTTCATTAACGTCTGAAAAAATTTTAATTTTGGTTTCTACATCCCCTTTGAAAGGTGTTACATGTCTATTAGCGTTTAGTGTTGAAAGAGTCATTTGATCTTCATCAAGTCTCTCAATGATTTCTCCGACTTTTCCGCCTGCCAACATGCAAGGGGATTCTCTCTTACCCCAGCATACAAAAGCAAATTCCGCATCGGCCCAATACGCCGAGATTTCATCTAATGATGCTGCAATCTTCAGTTATTTATCGGCTGATTCAGCGATATCCAAAACATCTTCCTGATATTATAATAAATTAGCTTATAGTAAATCCTCAATCAACATTTAATCTGGATTATCATAGTTCAATTTCTTTCCTGTAACTTCACATATTTTTATCCAATGTCTATCTTTAATTGATTGTTTTTTAAGTTCAGTTACTAGAGGGAGAACATCTTTCAAACTATCTATTTTCTTTTTAAGTTCCTTGTAAGCGGCCCACTCTTTTAAATCTTTTGGTAATTTAACACATTGATCTCCATATTTTATAGCATCTTCTTCCATTTTTAGAAGTTCATCCTTAGTTATATCTTACCAATTTCTATCTCTGAAATTGTTCATACTCTTTATGACTGTATCGTAGAGATTGTAAAGTTTGTTTAAATTCTTGATTTCAGCCTCTGTTTTTTCGAGTTCTGGGTAAGTTTATTTTTATAAACCAAAAAGTTCTTCTCCATTCTTATATGTTAAGAAATACCTATTTTTCACCCAATATTCCTCTTCAAATCTTCTTAGTCGTTCCATAGCATCATCTGGAGAAATTCCCTCTACCATTGGTCCTTTCTTTTCATATTCCTTTCTAAATATAGCTACATCTTTCACAAATTCTTTAATTTATTATTTGAGATCCTTCAAATGATCTCTTTATTATACTTAAAGCACTTTACTTTTACTCTAGGATTAAGTAATCAATTAATCCCAGTTTCGTTTTAACATAGATCTAGCATCCATCTCATCTTTATCAGATATACCACCTTATAGATAATTGTCTAATAATGCATACATCTCATAAACAGGTGTAAAGTTAAGTTCAATTTGAGCTTATTCAATTCTAATTTCTTCAAGAGTCCTCATTACATCACCAAGAGCATCTATATTAGTAACTTCTTTTTGTAATTTTTAGGATAAATATTTTGTTTTTTCAGTAAGCTCATCTAATTTCAATCTAGCTTTTTTATGTAAAGTTTCACTATATTCCTTTTTCCAATCTTTGGATTGAAATTTAAGACTTTCTTTAATATTTTTAGTTAGCAATTGCATTGCTCCTATTTTGAAAATTTCATCTACAGAGTCAATTTGATCTTCGATTTCAGAGAATTTTTTCAATTAATCCTCATACTATTATAGAGTAGGGTGTTTCTTTGTGAATTTCTTAATACTATCGATTATACTATCTTTGCATAGCCAATCATATTTATTGAAAGTGTCCAAAAATTCATTGACCTTGTTTTTAGTACCTTGAATAGAACCTGTCAACAAAAGAATGACTTTCACAATTTCTTTGTCTTGGGCAATCATATCATAAAAAGTGGCTTTTTTGTCACTATCCTTACTTTGTTCCCAATTGTATAAAGCTTTTGAACATCTCAAAACAGCTGTTGCAGCCTTGTTGATTGATCTTTGGATCATGTCTAGCGAAGGTGATAATTTCACCTCTTAAAGATCTAACTAAACGTCAACTTCAAAGAAAGGTTTGAGATTCTATAATTAATTGGAACCGGTTGTTTTTTTACCACATACTCTATATTTCATTGAGTTTAAGGAATTTTAAGTTGAGTTTAATAGAGCTTGATAGAAATACCAGAAATAATATCTTTTGATTCTTCTAGTTTCTTCAGGAATAACAGGATCAACATGTGGATCAAGAGGATATAAAAGGATTGTTTGTAATAAATCATCCACTGCTCGTTCGACCTCGACATTTTTTGACATAAGTAATTCTTATTTGGATTCAATGTAATCATTTTACATTTGAACGAAATTATCAAGTGTCAAAGGTTTAGTATCTTGTGGAAGTGATACCAAAATAACTTTAGAAACATTCTTCAAATTGTTTTCAATTCTATTCTCAATAATATCATTAACGTTTATTATAAGTTATTCTAGTTTTTTCAATCCTTAATGAACATGAAATAGATATGAGTCTATATTCATAGAAGTCCATGTTAAAGTGACCATACCTGGACGAAGTTTGAGTTCCAAATCCTCAACATGTGGAGCTAAAAGAGCTTTGCATATGGGTTTTATCTTAGAAATAATTCTTTCATATTCTTTCAAGGCATATAGTAATTCATTATAGTACATCTTGAATTTCTCCTCTTGTAACAAAATTATTCTAGCTGATTCTGGGATCTCAATTGTTTAACGATCTAGGCACTTAGCTTCTCTTATTAATTACATAATCTCTAAATCAAAATTGACATAAAGTTTTTTATTTTCCTCATGTCTTACAATAAGAGTAGCTTATAAAGCCGCCTTACTTCTCTCAATCTCATTTATCCAATTCTGATAATACCAAGTTTCATAGATAGTGAGTTATTTCCCCAACGAATTGTAAGAGGCATAATATTTTCTTATCTCAGCTGAATTTATAACATTTTCTGGGAATAAAGAAATAGGACCAGTAATTTTCTAAAAAAGATGTCGAGACCATATTATTTTACCAGCTTCAGGTGGCATATTTCTTACAATAGGTGGTTGTAATTTTTAATCTTAGAAAGCTCTCTATATGCAGTCTAATTCAGTGGCATAATTTTGCAATATAGCATTGTATTTTGATTATAAGTTGTGTTTAAGACTGTCTCTTTTTATTGTACTCTCAAATTTCCTTAAAAGTTTTAGCGAATACTCAATGTTCTTGAATCTTGTAAAGTTGTTATCGATAAAGTTTTAAAGTTCAACATCTAGTTTAGATATTTCGACATTGAATTCTACCCAATCTCTATCAAATTTATTTTGTGAAGTATCTAAGAGATCATGCCTGTTCTTCTTGAAACTCTCAATGATTTGGTCAAATTTATTGGTCAATTTGTCCATGTCTTCCAAATTATGCTTAGCAAGAGCTCGGAACTATTGAATATTTGAAAAGATGTCAATCAATTTTTAAAGTCTCCTAACAAAGGCCTCAAATTTACCAAATATTTAGGTTTCAGAGAAGTCAAATGTTTTTCCTTTTGGCATATCGGCTACTTTATCTTTGGTTTCAGTGTAACAAGACTTATATTCTCTATACAATTTGATGCAGCTACCGAGAATCTCAATTAACTCAGCTGGGTCCCTCTTCCATAAATCATCTATCTTCTTACCATTGAGTATTCTCTCTTTACAATTTCTTATCATCTGGTTTGTAATCTTCATGAAAAGACCAGTCATTTTGTCAGCTGTATTATAAAATCTCGCTATAGTATGAATCATTTTTATGGCATTCATGAGTGCTGGAAGGGTATCTATAATCTGTTAAGAGTTCCCTTTATACAAAGGTTCAATAAATTTCTCTAAAGTTGTTAGATATTTGACATTATCTTTAGCCTCATTGAGTTTATCTGTAAGTAAAAGATCTAGTCGGTTGTACTCCATAAGGCACTTTGCGATGTTCTCTTCACCTCCTCTTTTGCTCTAACCCTCATGTTACTTATGTCTTTAAAGTGTTATTTTGACTAACTAAAAATCTTTACTCTTCAATTGCTCGTTCCAGTTTGTAATTTTCTGCATTCGACTTCTCCAGTATTCAAGTTCTGTGTGTGGTCCGTCTTCTGGTTTATCTTTTCTTAGATCTGTATCATCTTAAAGCAGGGAAGAGATATGAGAAATCCACTGAGAAAATTTCTTTTCGAAGTAAGAAATTTTTTCACCTTCATTTGCTGATGTATTGAATCTTTGCATTTCATCTTGATCTAACTTGAAAAGTTCTTATCCAGGAGACATTAATCCTATAGCTTCGTGTACTTCTTCCGCAAATTTGTTAGTATGAGCTTGGAATTCTTTGATGGCTTCCTCTTCAGTTTGACCCCAATCTTAAGTTTTAAGATTTTCGATGAACGGTGAATAGATATACTCCATCATATGATTAAGATGTGGAACGGTGTTGTTAGTTATTTCCCCAAACAGGATTTCATCATCACATGCATTTTCGAGTCTTACTAATTTCTTGACTTTCACATCAGGAGGTTAATTTCGGAAAAAGAAAACTGCCTTTTCCTTGAGTCTTTCCTTGTCTCCATAATTGATAAAAAGTGTTGGTTCATTTCCACCTGTGTCCTTTATATCGTCGTTCTAAGCCTGTAACGGTTAATTTTTTTAATTTAAAAAATTACTTGTTCATGAACTTGGTAGTAAATGAATATTTTACTTGGGCCATCGCCTATCAGGAATAGTTCCAAAAGTTCTTTGTTCTTCTCGTGGCTGATGAAAGCTTCCTAATTTAAAAATATTTAAAAATATTTAATTACCTCAATTAACTATGCCTTTAATCCAAGAGAGTCTTCTATTACACTGATCATCCACTGCACTCTCGATGATGCTAAATAGCTTGATGATAATGACATTTCTTGCGCCTTTTAAACTAAAATTTTGAAAAATTATTTTAAAAATTATAAGATCCAAAATTTGAAACTCCTATTTATACTCCAAATTAAAAATAAAATTTAATTAATTTTATTTAGTGATAAACAAAACAGTTAAATTTATATATAAATATAAAGATAAAGATAAATAAATAATATTATAATCAATTTAATT
>Ga0194132_10008438_pt1 | contig 14722 bp, 12 predicted proteins | sample TA2KigOf80mmetaG_FD_148612 | JGI IMG/M metagenome (GOLD analysis project Ga0194132, IMG submission 148612) | Freshwater microbial communities from Lake Tanganyika, Tanzania - TA2015054 Kigoma Offshore 80m | ecosystem: Environmental > Aquatic > Freshwater > Lake | place: Tanzania: Lake... | reverse complement strand
TCCGGCTTTCTTGGCGCCGGCAAGACCACGTTGATGAACCACATCCTCAACAACCGCGAAGGCAAGCGCGTCGCGGTCATCGTCAACGACATGAGCGAGGTGAACATCGACGCCGACCTCATCCGCGACGGCGGCGCCGATCTGAGCCGCACCGAAGAGACGCTGGTCGAGATGACCAACGGCTGCATCTGCTGCACGTTGCGCGATGACCTTCTCAAAGAGGTGCGGCGTCTCGCTCAAGATGGCCGCTTCGACTACCTTCTCATCGAATCGACCGGCATTTCCGAGCCGCTGCCCGTGGCGGCCACATTCAACTTCCGAACGGAAGAAGGCGAGAGCCTCGAGGACGTCTCGCGCCTCGATACGATGGTCACCGTGGTCGATGCCGCGAACCTCCTGCGCGATTACGCCTCGACCGATTTCCTCAAGGATCGGGGCGAAGCTCTGGGCGAGGAAGACAACCGCACGCTGGTCAATCTGCTCGTCGATCAGATCGAGTTTGCCGACGTCATCGTCTTGAACAAGGTTGATGCCGCATCGCCGGAACAGCTCGATGCCGCGCGCAAGATCATTCGCTCGCTCAATCCTGACGCCGACCTGATCGAGACGAGCATGTCGCGCGTGCCCCTCGACAAGGTCTTGAACACTGGCCGGTTCGATCACGACAAGGCGCAGGAACATCCGCTCTGGTTCAAGGAGATGTACGGTTTCGCGGACCATAAGGCGGAGACGGAAGAGTATGGGGTGCGCAGCTTCGTGTATCGGGCCCGCCGCCCCTTTCATCCCGAGAAGTTTTACGCTTTCATCAACGCGTCGTGGCCGGGAGTTATTCGTGCCAAGGGGCACTTCTGGCTGGCCACTCGTCCTGAATGGGTCGGCGAGCTGAGTCAAGCCGGAGCGCTTGTCCGCCACGAAGCCATGGGCTTCTGGTGGGCCAACGTGCCCAAGGAGCGTTGGCCCGATAATCCGGAGTGGCGACAGCACGTCGCCAAATCCTGGGACCCCGTCTACGGAGACCGGCGCCAGGAGATCGTTTTCATCGGCACCGACATGGACGAGGCCGCAATCCGCCGCCGCCTCGACGCCTGCCTTGTCGGCGACGCCAACGCCAAGACCATGCAGCCCGCAGCGTGGAGAAAGCTGAAGGATCCATTCCCGGGCTGGAAGCGTGCGGAACCGTCATGAAAGGTCCGTTGGTGTATCTCCACAGCGAGGCGGCCGGGACCCTCTCCGCATTGGTGCCCGGAGTCGCAACATGCGATGCGTCGGAAGGCCTCGCTGCCATCAACAAACCCGACATGGAGCTTGTGATCTGGCGGCGCGTGCTCCCATTGTGTTTGCGGGACTGGCTCGAACGACTGGATGCTTCGTGTCTTCCCGACCTGCGCGTTCTTGTCCGACCCAGCGATCTCCGGCGTGCGGTGGGTCCTCATTTTGACAAGTGTGGCGTACCTCCGGGAGACATGCGGAACCTGCTGCTTAGCGATGTCGACGATCTCGTCTTGGCGTTCGCCAGGATTACCCAAAGTGATCTCGTTGATGTTCGGCTGGAGCGCGTCAGCCACGATGCCTGCTGGAAGTTCCACCGCGACTGCGTGGAGGCGCGCCTGCTGTCGACCTATTGCGGTCCCGGGACCGAATGGGTCCAGCCGATCCACGCCGGGCAGGCGTTGCGCCAGCAGAAGCGGTTCAAAGGACCGGTAGAGCACCTCCTCATCCACGACGTGGCGATTTTCAAGGGAAGCTGCGCCGGAGAGGGCAGCGGAATCGTGCACCGCTCGCCGCCGATCACGGGCACTGGCCAAACGCGATTGTTGCTCTGCCTCAACAAGCAAACCGCCATTTCTCCAGGGCCGTGGCCGGAAACACACGAACATGAGACGCCGCCGTCATGAATGCTGAACGCCCGATTGTTTCGGTATGCACGCGTTGTCGGCCGCAGGACTGGTCGGAGACTGCAAACTCCGAGCGTCCAGGCGCTCTGCTCGCGGGTGCCTTGCGGCAGGCCCTGGCTGGCGCCGACTTGCCGCTATCTATCAATCTGCGCCGCGTGCGCTGCATGAGTCAGTGTCTGCGCCCCTGCGTTATTGCGTTCTCGGATCGCGATCGATTTACCTACGTGTTCGGAGATATCGATCCGGCGCGCCATGTCGACGACGTTCTTGTAGTAGTCAGGATATGGCTGTCGCGAGGCGATGGGTTCATGGAGCGTAACAAGCGGCCCCCGAGCATGCGAAGCGGAATCCTGGGGCGTATTCCGCCGATCATGTCGTCCCATGAGATAGTGGAAGGCGAAGTTGGGTTCTCCTAACCAATTCAAGACAGCCACATTGCCGCGCTTGGACCGGCGCGCCGTTGTCATTCGATGTTTTGGTGCTCGCCATGCTTTTTCTCGATGGCACGCGCCTAAAAGCGCCGTTATTGGGTCGGCCTTTGCACTGAGCGCGCCAATCGCCTCGACGGCAAGCGATCGTAGAAGGCGGCCTCCGCCGCTCTCCTCTTGACCAAACCAGGCAGTTGCTTTCCGTCACCCCACACCCACTTCTGTAACTCCGCCGGCACCTCCGGGTGCTCTTCGCGATTGACCTTACGGCGGAGCATCGAACGCTGAAGTGCGCCGGATCTATGTCATCGCCGACAACAGGCTTGCGCTCGACACGGGCTCCCCCTTGCACTAAGCTCCTGGAAGGAGCGGCACATGTTTTTTCGACGCATTGTGATTGCTGCGCTGCTGGTGGGGGCGCTGTCGGGATTTCTTCTGACGGCGTTTCAGACTTGGCAGGTCGTTCCCATCATCATGAGTGCGGAAACCTTCGAGGACAAAGGCGAGCCTGCCGCTCAGCCCGCACACGTCAACGCGGGCCAGCCGGCCGCGGCCCACGATCACGCCAAAGGCGAAGAATGGGCGCCGGAAGATGGGATCGAGCGGACGGTCTTTACGCTTCTCGCGAACGTGTTGACCGCGTTCGGGTTGGCCTTGGTTTTGATGACCGCCATGGTGACCGCGCTTAGGGCTAATGCTTCGACCAAACTCGACTGGCGGCACGGGATGCTCTGGGGCGCCGCGGGTTACGCCGTGTTTTTCCTGGCGCCTTCGCTTGGCTTGCCGCCCGAGATTCCGGGGGCGGCGGCGGCACCTCTCCATACACGACAGTTTTGGTGGCTATTCGCGGTGGCATGCACGGCGGCGGGGCTCGCCAGCGTGGCCTTCGGTAAATCACCCTGGCGCTGGGCGGCTCTCGCGTTGCTGGTGGTGCCGCATGTGGTCGGCGCCCCGCATCCACCCACAGCCATGTTCGCGGACCATCCGGCCAAAGCCGCGGCTGAACTTACCAGGCTTGCCAAACAATTTATCGGCGCAAGCGCGCTTGCCAATGCCGCGCTTTGGCTTGCCCTTGGGTTATCGTCGATCTGGGCCGTACGGCGACTTGTCCTGCCCTCGCTGCAACACGCTGGAAATGAGGAGAAATAACCATGACTCATCCGATTTCGACCGCCACCGCTCCGCGCCCCATAACCGCTTCGACGACGGTCGCGAAGCCGGTTCAGCTTGTCGGCGCATTTCTGTTGGGGTTAGTGATGCTTTACGGTGCGGGCTTCGTTCAGACGTCGGCGGCGCACAACGCGGCCCACGACGCGCGCCATTCCATGGGCTTTCCCTGCCACTAATTTCGAGGGTGGCGAACGCGGCCGCGCAGCGACCGGAAGTCCGCTATGGACCGGCGGCGGCTTGCTCTTGATCTATAATAGGGAACCCCCATGGAAGCCGCTCACACCCAAACCGACGCCGAGTTTTTGCCCGCCGAGCGGGATGCCGTGTACAAATGCATTTTCAACCGCCGCGACGTGCGTGGACAATTCCTTCCCGATCCGATCCCCGACGACGTGCTGGCGCGCATTCTCCGCGCCGCGCACCATGCGCCGTCGGTTGGCTTCATGCAGCCCTGGGACTTCATCGTCGTTAGGGATTCCGCAGTTAAACAAAAAATCCGGGATTCGTTCCAGGTCGCGCATCGGGAAGCGGCCGAGATGTTCGAGGGCGATCGCCAACAGACCTATCGCAATCTCAAGCTGGAAGGCATCGTTGACGCGCCCATCGGCATCTGCGTGACCTGCGATCGATCCCGATCCGGCCCCGTTGTCCTCGGGCGGACCCATCAACCCGAAATGGATATCTATAGCGCCGTCTGCGCGGTGCAAAACCTATGGTTGGCGGCCCGGGCGGAAAATGTCGGCCTCGGCTGGGTGAGCATCATTCGGCACGACGATCTGCGGGATGCTCTCGGTATCCCGGTCTCGATCCAACCGATCGCTTACCTGTGTTTGGGATATGTCTCTCACTTCCTCCGCAAGCCCGAGCTGGAAACCGCAGGCTGGCGCAAGCGGGTTCCCCTGTCCAATGTATTGTGGATCGATCGCTGGCAAGCCCGCCGCGACTCGGACCCCCTCTTCGAACATCTCGAGTGATGAGCTAACGCGGCGGCGGCGCGGCTTCCTCGCTGAGCGCCAGCGCCGCCTGCAATCGTCGCCATTCCGACTCGTCAGCCGGAAGGCCAAATCGCAGCCACGTGGGCTGGCTCGGGAAACGACGTACCACGGTTCCCGCAAGCCCAAGTTGGCGAAAGAAAGCAGACGCCAACGGCGTCCGCGCAAGTCGAAACAAAGGCGTCCCTCCGACAATCTCCATGCCCGCTCGCGACAGAAGGCGATCAAGCCGCTCGGCGCCAACGGTCAGTCGGGCGCGGGCCGTCTCCGCCCAGGAACGGTCTGCCAAAGCGGCTTCGGCAATGGCGATCGCCGGTCCGGCGACCGCCCACGGCCCCAACAGGGCGTTCAGGCGGGCCGCGATTTCCACTCCGGCGATGGCAAAACCAAGCCGCAGTCCGGCAAGTCCAAAGAATTTACCGAAAGACCGGAGCACGATCATATTGCCGCGCGCGACTTCGGCGGCTAGGCTCGCGTCCGGCGGGCCGACATCCATGAAAGCCTCGTCGACGACCAAGATTACGTTTCGCGCCCGCAAGCGATCGGTGAGGGCGATGAGCGTTTCCTTCGCGACGATCCGTCCGTCCGGATTGTTTGGGTTGGCGAGGAACACCACGTCGGTGGTCTCGATTTCGCCGATGTGGGCAACGTCGATCACGGCGTGTCCGGCCAGCGCCGCCACCCGGATATACTCGCCGTAAGTCGGGCCAAGCACGGCGGCACGACCCGCCGGCACCAACGCAGCCACCATAGGCAACAGGATTTGAGTGCCGGGCGCCGCCACCACATGGGCCGCGCTTGCCGCCCCATAGGCCCTGGCGGCGACGGCACGCAGCCGATCGACCGCGGCCGGCAACGGCAGGCGGGCGAATACATGTGCCGACAAGTGTGGTATGGGATAAGCAATTGGATTGATTCCTGTCGACAGGTCGATCAAGGGTTCGGGGGCTTCCGGGAACATCCGCCGGGCGGCGTCCAAATTGCCGCCGTGGATCAACGACGCCCCATCCATGTGGATGACAATGACTTTCGCACTCGCTTTGCTGGCTCTGCTGATCGAGGTTATTATCGGTTACCCGGGTCGGCTAGTGCGTTCTATCGGCCATCCGGTGGCCTGGATGGGCGGCCTGATCGGCGTATTGGACCGGCAATTGAACCGCGAAGCCGCGGGAGACGCGCTGCGCCGCGCGGCGGGAATGGCCGCCATCCTCCTTCTAGTCGGTATCGTCGCCGCGCTTGCCGGCGTTTTGGAGCACGGCCTCCTGCTTTTTCCGTTTGGGCTTTTCATGGCTGCGATACTCGCCAGCACGTTGATCTCCCAACGAAGCCTGCACGAGCACGTTTCGCGAGTCGCCGCCGCGATCGAGGATGCCGGCCTTTCCGGCGGCCGCGCCGCGGTATCGCATATCGTCGGGCGCGATACCGCCGCGCTCGATGAGGCCGGAGTCGCCCGCGCGACGATCGAAAGCTTGGCGGAGAACTTCTCCGATGGAGTCGTGGCGCCGGTGTTGTGGATGATGGTCGGGGGGCTTCCTGGCGCGGCGGCCTACAAGGCGATCAACACGGCCGACAGCATGATCGGCGTTCGCACGCCCCGTCACCAAGCTTTCGGTTGGGCCGCCGCGCGGCTCGATGACCTGATCAATCTTCCGGCGTCGCGCCTCTCAGCTTTGCTGATTATCGCCGCCGCAGCCACTATAAAGAGCGCTTCGGCGCCGGACGCTTGGCGCGCGGTACGGCGCGATGCCTCGCGCCATCGTTCTCCCAACGCAGGATATCCCGAAGCAGCCATGGCCGGGGCGCTAGGTCTCGCGTTGGCCGGCCCGCGCAGCTATGGCGGCGCGCTCGTCGACGACGCGTTCATGGGAAACGGCCGGCGCGAGGCGACCGCCGCCGATATCCGCGCCGCGCTCGCCGTGTACCGTCGCGCGGACGCTCTTCTGATTGGCCTTGTGGCCGTATTAACGGCCCTGCTCATCGCGACAGGTTGAGCAGGTGATCGAGATCGATGTGCGCTGCAAGATGGGCGGCGAGCCGATCGAGGGTTTCATCGATCAGATGATCGTAAGCGATCGTGGCCGCGCCGGCCGCGAAACGCCCGAGCCACGCGGTGCGCTGCCGATCGTCGGCAAATAACCCATGAATGTAAGTTCCGATCACACGGCCATCGGCCGAGATCGCGCCCTCGGGCGATCCGTCCGCGAGATGCGCGAATGGGCGTCGGCGGTCCGCGCCCTCGGTCACGCCCATATGCATTTCGTAACCCGAAAACGGCATGCCATCGCCAGTTGTGCCGCGTACCGATTCGAGCCGTTTTTCCGGCAACAGCACAGTCTCCACGTCGAGCAATCCGAGGCCTTTAACGGCACCGGCGGGCCCCTCGATGCCCGTCGGATCGTGGATCGTGTTTCCTAGCATTTGATAGCCGCCGCACAGTCCGATGACCATGCCGCCGCGGCGCACGTGCGCGGCGATATCGACATGGAGGCCCGCTTCGCGAAGCGCGGCGAGATCGGCAATGGTGGTCTTGGAGCCCGGCAAAATGACAAGATCGATGTTGCCCGGAAGGGCCGATCCGGGCCGTAGGCGTACAAGATCGACCGTGGGTTCGACGTCGAGAGGATCGAGATCGTCGAAGTTCGCGATATGCGGCAGGATCGGAACCGCGATCCGAATTCGTGCTCCGGGCTTCGACGGGCGCGCCCTGTCGAGAGTCAGCGCGTCCTCGGCCGGCAATCGTCCCGCGTCGGAAAAATACGGGACGAGGCCGAGCGGCTGCCATCCGGTCGCGCGCGCTATCGTCGCCATGCCGTCGGCGAACAACGCGGGGTCGCCGCGAAACTTGTTGACGAGAAAACCGCGGATCAAGGCCGCGTCGTCGACGTCCATCACCACCTTGGTGCCGACCAGGCTCGCGATGACGCCGCCACGATCGATATCCCCGATCAGCACGACCGGGACATTGGTCGCGCGCGCAAACCCCATGTTGGCGATGTCGTTGGCGCGCAGATTTATTTCCGATGCGCTGCCCGCGCCCTCGACGAGCACGAGGTCGGCTTCCTCCCGCAAGCGCGCGAAACTGGCGAGCACATAGGGCATCAGCTCCGGCTTCATCTCCTGATACATAGAAGCCCTGGCCGTCCCGTGGACACGGCCATGGACCACGATCTGCGCGCCCACGTCACTCTGTGGCTTCAGCAATACGGGGTTCATGTGCACGCTCGGCGGCGTGAGGGCCGCGCGCGCTTGTAACGCCTGGGCACGGCCGATTTCGCCGCCGCCGTCGGCGATGGCCGCGTTGTTGGACATGTTTTGCGGCTTGAACGGCCGCACTACAATCCCGCGATTGACGAAAGCCCGCGCGAGCCCGGCAACGATCAACGATTTGCCGACATCCGAGCCCGTGCCCTGAAACATGAGCGCACGAGCCGCCATGTCAGAACTCAATTCCCGGCTGCGCCTTTACGCCAGCGGCAAAATGATGTTTGACCAGCGTCATCTCGGTGACAAGATCGGCGGCGGCGATCATCTCGGGCTTGGCGTTGCGGCCGGTGACGACGACGTGCAATCCGGATCGACGCCCCTTCAACGCGGCAACAACCGCATGAAGATCGAGATATTCGTAACGTAGCGCGATGTTGATCTCGTCGAGAATCACGAGCGCGAACGTCGGATCGGCCATGATTTCGGTCGTTTTCGCCCAAGCGCGCTCGGCCGCCGCGATGTCGCGCTCGAGATCCTGGGTTTCCCAGGTGAATCCTTCCCCCATCGTATGCCACGAAACTCGATCGCCGAACGCCGCCAGGGCGTCACGTTCCGCCGAATGCCACGCCCCCTTGACGAACTGCACGACGCCGACGCGATGGCCTCGGCCCAACATGCGCAGGGCTAGGCCGAAGGCAGCGGTGGATTTGCCCTTGCCGGTACCCGTGTGCACGATGAGCAGGCTTTTTTCGATCGTCTTTGCGGCGACCTCGGCGTCTTGCGCCGCTTTGCGCTTCGCCATCTTGGCGCGGTGACGCCCCGCCTTGGAATCTTTAGCCGCTCCGCTCATGAATTTTCCTTTACGACAAGCGGCAATCCCGCCACGACCAGGATTACACGGTCCGCCCGTGCGGCGAGCCGCTGATTGAGAGCGCCCTGGATATCGCGGAAGCGGCGGGCAAGCGCGTTGTCGGGCACGATCCCGAAGCCGACCTCGTTGGTGACCGCCACGACCGGGGCCGGCCGAATCAACGCTTTTTCGAGCCGCTCGATTTCCGCGTCGATGTCGGCGTTTGCGATCAGTAGATTCGAAAGCCACAACGTCAAGCAATCGACCAGGACCGGGGCGTCGCCGCACGCGGCAAGGGCCGCGATGAGATCGCGCGGCGCCTCCATGGTCCGCCAGCCCGTGCCGCGCCTCGTTTGGTGGAGGGTGATGCGCTTCGTCATTTCGTCGTCGCGCGCTTCCGCCGTTGCCAGATATATCCACGGGAGCGGCAGCGCGGTGACCAGACTTTCGGCATAACGGCTTTTGCCGGAGCGGGCACCGCCAAGGATAAGCGTCAGCACCTCAACCTACCGTGCGTCAAAGAAGCGTCCCATTGATCGAGTTGCGGGGTCTTGGATCCCGCCAGCGCGGGAATCGACGGCTTTCGACTATATCCGCGACCGGACTATTTTCAAGGTTGCGGAAAGCCCAAACGGCAAGGCGATGGACTGGGGCAGGATCGCATTGACAAACGGCCGGCGGTAGGCGTTAAGTTGCGTCGACTGACGGCCTCTCGTGAGAGAGTGAAGAGGGAATGCGGTGCGGAACGCTTTGTTCCAAATCCGCGGCTGCCCCCGCAACTGTAAGCGGCGAGCCCGTGCCACAGAGCCACTGGGATGAACCCGGGAAGGCGGTGACGGGCGGCGACCCGTGAGCCAGGAAACCTGCCGTCGTTCAATCGCGCGCTGGGCGGGGTGCCTCGGCAACGGTTGGAGTGCGGATTGTTGAGCCCGAATTCTTCGGTTGAAGCTGTTCGAGCACCCGAGTTCCGGCGAATCGCGCCGAGGAGTGACACGGGTGATGCTCACCAACGCCACGCATGACGCTGAGTCCGACACGGAAACCGGCGCCTCGACCACGATCTACGTCTGCATTACCTGCCGGCGTCCCGGCGATCCCGACAACGCGCGGCGAACCGCCGGCGCAGACCTCGCCCGAGCGACCGCGCGCGCCGCCGAAGGCGCCGACATCGCCGTGCGGGAGATCAGTTGCCTGGCGAACTGCAAGCGCGGCCTCAGCGCCGCGATCCGCCACCAAGGCGCCTGGACCTACGTGTTCGGCGATCTCGATCCGAATAGGGACGGCGAAGCGCTGGTCGAAGGCGCCCGCCTGCTCGCCCGCTCAAGTGACGGACTGATGCCGTGGGACGGCCGACCCAAACCCTTGAAACGCGGACTCATCGCCCGCGTGCCGCCGGTCGATTTTCGGGAGTATTGAATGGCCGCTTCCCTTGCGCGGGTGCCCTGCACCATCGTCACCGGCTTCCTCGGCGCCGGGAAGACGACGTTGATCCGTCATTTGCTCGCGGAAGCGCAAGGCCGCCGGCTGGCCGTCATCGTCAACGAATTCGGCGACGTCGGCATCGACGGCGAGATTCTGAAAGGTTGCGGCGATGCCGCCTGCCCGGAAGAAAACATCGTCGAGCTAACCAACGGTTGCTTGTGCTGCACGGTCGCCGACGAGTTCGTGCCGACGCTCGACATCATCCTCGCCCGCGAGCCCAAGGTCGAGCATATCGTGATCGAGACATCCGGCCTCGCGTTGCCCAAGCCGCTGGTGCAGACGTTCAATTGGCCGTCGATCAGGGGCCGGGTCACCGTCGACGGCGTGATCGCGGTGATTGACGGCGCAGCGCTCGCCGAAGGCCGAGTCGCCAACGATCTCTATGCGCTCGCCCGACAGCGCGCGACCGCCGACACGCTCGATCATGACAATCCGATCGAAGAGGTGTTCGAAGACCAAGTAGCCTGCGCCGATCTCGTCGTGCTCAATAAGCGCGACTTGCTCGGCGGCGACGGGCTGGAGAAGGCCATGGCCGCCGTTGCCCGCATACTGCCGCGGGCGGTGAAGGTAGTTCCCGCGTCGAACGGCCGCGTCGCCACGACGGCGCTGCTCGGGCTCGGCGTCGGGACCGAAACCGATATCGCAAATCGCCATGCCCACCACGACGACGAGCCGGACCACGACCACGACGACTTCGACAGCTTTGTCGTCGCCATTCCGGAAATCGCGGATTCCGCCGCGTTCGCCGATCGCGTCGCCAAGGTGGCTGAAGAAGCCGGCGTGTTGCGGATTAAGGGTTTCGCGGCGGTGGCGTCCAAGCCGAGGCGGCTGTTGATCCAGGCGGTCGGGCCGCGCGTGAATCACCAGTACGACCGGGTTTGGGCGGCATCGGAGCCACGCGAAGGCCGTCTCGTAGTAATCGGCATGAAAGGCATCGACCGCGTCGCCGTCGCGCGCGCATTGATCTGCTGACCATGCACATACTTGCCATCAGCTCGACCTCCCTCGACGAGATTGCCCAGCCGGTCGATCTCGGCCAATCGCCGGGAGATATCGCGGTGCTGTCGTTCGCCGATAGCGATCTCGCCGGAATTTCCGCCGCCTGGGCCGACGAGCGAGATCGATTGCCCAGCGTGCGACTCGCCGCCTTGCGCGATTTGCGGCATCCAATGTCGGTCGATCTGTGGATCGACCGCGTCGGCGCGCACGCCAAGGTGATCCTGGTGCGCCTGCTCGGCGGGATGGATTGGTGGCCTTACGGCGTCGAACGGCTTGCGGCGCTCGCGCGCGAACGCGGCATCGCTCTCGCGCTATTGCCCGGGGAAGATCGCGACGACCCGCGTCTCGTCGGGTCCTCGACCCTGCCGGCGGACGATCTTGCTACTCTGCTCGCGTACTTTCGCGGCGGCGGGCGGGAAAACATGCGCGCGCTTCTCCGCCGGCTCGCGGGTCACGCCGGCGCGCGCCTGGACGTCCCGATGCCGCGTCCGTTGCCGCGCTGCGCGGCGTATCTTCCCGACGAGGGTTCGATCGATCTCGACCGCCTCGTCGCGCGTCTCGCGCCAGGGCGGCCGGTGATCCCGATCTTGTTCTATCGCTCCGTGTTGCTTGCCGCCGATACCGCACCGATCGACGCGCTTTGCGCGGCGCTGATCGCGCGCGACCTGGCGCCCGCGCCACTGGTGGTCCCGAATCTCAAGGACGCCGATGCGGCGGATTTCGCGCGCACGGCGTTGGCGCGGCTGCGGCCTGCCGTGGTGGTCACGACAACCGCGTTTGCCGCCGGCGACGGCAGCGAAACCCCGCTCGATCATGCCGGCGTGCCGGTGCTGCAAGCCTTGATCGCCACCACCAGGCGCGACGCTTGGCGCGACAACCCGCGCGGCCTGGGCGCCGCCGACCTGGCCATGCACGTGGTCTTACCGGAGATCGACGGGCGGATTCTCGCTGGCGTGCTCGCGTTCAAGGATCCGCTGCCGGCGGAGCAAGGGCTTGCCTTCACCGGATTGACCAACCGGCCCGAGCCGGATCGCGTGGCCATGGTCGCGGACCGCATCGCCGCGCTGGTTGGGTTGCAAACGACGCCGCGCGCGCGGCGCCGCGTCGCGGTGTTGATGCCCGATTATCCCGGCATGGCGGGACGCACCGGCTACGCGGTCGGCCTCGACGTGCCGGCAAGCGTCGTTGCCTTGCTGTCCGATCTCGCCGAGGCGGGGTATGCGGTGGACGACGTGCCCGTCTCGTCGCGCGCGCTGCTCGATCGGCTCGAGAATAGCGACGCTGGCGCGGCGCTTTCGGTCGTTCGCTACAAGGAATGGTTGGCGGCGCTGCCGGACGACGCGGTCGCGCGCATACGCGCGGCCTGGGGCGAGCCGGAACATGATTCCGACGTCCGCGACGGCGTCTTCCGTTTTCGCGCGTGCGCCTTCGGTAATATCTTTGTCGCGTTGCCACCCGATCGCGGACGCCCGACCGAGCGGCGCGCGAACTACCACGACCCGGCACTGCCGCCGCGTCACGCGCTCGTCGCGTTCGGCCTGTGGCTGCGTCGGGTCGTCGCGGCGGACGCGCTCGTCCACATGGGCGCGCACGGCACGTCGGAATGGCTGCCAGGCAAGGCGGTAGCCCTGACCGCGTCCTGCTTTCCCGAAATCGTGCTTGGACCGCTGCCGGTCGTCTATCCGTTCATCGTCAGCAATCCGGGCGAGGCGGCGCAGGCCAAGCGGCGCATCGCCGCCGTTACCATCGGCCACGTGCCGCCGCCGCTGGTCGGGACAGAATTGTCGGGCGAGACGCGCGAGCTGGAGCGATTGGTGGACGAATACGCCCAGGCCGACGGCCTCGACCCGCGTCGGCGCGGGCAACTGGCCAAGCTGATTGTGGAGACAGCGCAACGCGGGTCGCTTGCGCGCGAAGTCGACATCGCGGCGGTTGGCGACGAAGAGGCCCTGCGCCGCATCGACGCCTGGCTGTGCGATCTCAAGGATCTCGCCATCAAGGACGGATTGCACGTGTTCGGCCGTGCGGCCATCGACGCCGACCCGGTTTGGAGGGCGAGCGCCGAAGCCGAATGCGCCGCGCTGATCGCCGTACTGGACGGCAAACGGATCGCGCCCGGCCCGGCCGGTTCGCCCGCCTGCGGGCGGCGCGACGTGTTGCCGACGGGCCGCAATCTCTTTACCGCCGATCCGCGCACGTTGCCGACGCCGACCGCCATGAACCTTGGCCGGCTCGCCGCCGACGAGCTGATCCGCGTCCATCTGCAAAACCACGGCGAGATGCCGCGCGCGCTGGTCATCGACCTGTGGGGCAGCGCGACGTTGCGCTCGGGCGGCGAGGAGATCGCGCAAGCCTTCGCGCTGATGGGTTGTCGGCCGACCTGGGACGCCGCGACCGGCCGCGTCACCGGCATCGAGGTGTTGCCGCCCGCCGCGATCGGCCGCGCGCGCGTCGACGTCACGTGGCGCATCTCCGGCCTGTTTCGCGACCTCTTTCCGGCGCAGATCGCGTTGATTGACGCGGCGGTTCGCGCGGTCGCCGCGCGCGAGGAGAGCGACGAGGAAAATCCGCTTGCCGCCGTTCGCCGCGCGTCCGGCCCGGCGGCGCTCGCGCGCGTTTTCGGGACCGCGCCCGGCGCTTACGGCGCCGGCATCGAAAGCCTGCTCGGCCGCGAGATCGACCGCGACGCGCTCGGCGCCGCTTATCTTGCCGCCACCTCGCACGCCTATGGCGGGGACGCCGGCGGGGGAACGGAGCAACCGGGCGCGTTCGCCGCGCAAGTGGCGATGGCCGATATGCTCGTCCATCCCGGCGGCGACCCGGCGCGCGATTTGCTGGAAGGCGAGGCCGATGTCGCGTTCATCGGCGGCTTCGCCGCCGCCGCGGCGTCGCTCGACCGCGCGGCCGACCTTATCATGCTCGACACCATCGACCCGCGCCGTCCCCGCGCGCGGACGCTTTCCGCCGCGCTCGCGCGAATCGTACGCGCCCGCGCGATCAGCCCGCACTTTATCAAGGGTCAAATGCGGCACGGCCCGCGCGGCGCGGCCGAACTCGCCGAGACCGTGGATCGATTGGTGGCGTTCGCGGAAACGACCGACGCGGTGCCGAGCGCGCTCATCGATCTTATCCATGACGCCTATGTCGCCGACAGGCGCGTGCGCGATTTTCTCAACCGGGAGAATCCGGCGGCCGCCCGCGCCATCGCCGAACGGCTCGACGACGCGCGCCGGCACGGCCTGTGGCACCCGCGCCGCAACGATATCGACGCCGATCTTTCCGCCCTGGGGCTGGGGGCCGCGGCATGAACGCGGACCTTCGTCGCGGCGCTTGCCCGGCCTTGGCCGCGCCGATGGCGACGGGCGACGGCCTGCTCGCGCGCGTCATGGCGGTGGGCACGATCACGCTCGATGCGTTCGCGGGCCTGTGCGCGGCCGCGCGCGCGCACGGCAACGGCATCGTCGAGATCACCGCCCGCGGCAGCCTCCAGGTGCGCGGCCTCACGCCAGTATCGGCGCCTCTTCTGGCCGACGCAGTGGCCGCGCTCGGCATCGAGGCGGCGGAAGGCGTGCCCGTCGTGGCCGACCCGCTGGCCGGACTCGATCCGCTCGCGGCGTTCGACGCCGGCGCGCTGGCGGCGACCGTGCGCCGTGCGCTCGCCCGGAACCCGCGCCCGCTGGCGCCGAAGACGTCGGTGTTGAT
>Ga0194132_10008435_pt1 | contig 14732 bp, 13 predicted proteins | sample TA2KigOf80mmetaG_FD_148612 | JGI IMG/M metagenome (GOLD analysis project Ga0194132, IMG submission 148612) | Freshwater microbial communities from Lake Tanganyika, Tanzania - TA2015054 Kigoma Offshore 80m | ecosystem: Environmental > Aquatic > Freshwater > Lake | place: Tanzania: Lake... | reverse complement strand
CCTTCGCCAGCCGCTCCAGCGGGTCCCCCGCCGCCGACAGCCACGCCAGCCGCTCGTCCGTGTCGAAGAAACCAGCCTGTCCCGCCATCCCCGCCTCCGGCCATCGCCAGAGGTCAGAGAATCAACCCGCGACCCTCAACGCCAGAGGTTTTCGAGGTGCCCAACCGTTTCGCGCCCGGCGCGCGCGATGCGGGCGACCGTGGGCATGTAGTGTTCTTTCAGCCGGGGCAGCGGCATCACGGTGTCATAGCCCGCCACCCGGCGGATCGGCGCCAGCAACGCCGTCAGCGCTCGCTCCGCCAGGCGCGCCGCGAGTTCGCCACCCAAGCCTCCGGTCAGCGCAGCCTCGTGGACGATCACGGCGCGGCCCGTCTTGCGCACCGATTCCACCACCGTCGCCTCGTCCAGTGGCCTCAGGGTGGCCAGGTCGATCACCTCGGCCGCGATGCCTTCGCGCGCCAGGTCGGCCGCCGCCGCCAGCGTCTCCTTCACCATGGCGCCCCAGGTGATGAAGCTGAGATCCGTGCCCGGCCGCAGTACGAAGGCGCGATCGAGCGGCAGCGCCACGCCGTCGTCGCTAACTTCCTCCCGCAGGGCCCGGTAGAGCCGCTTCGGTTTCAGGAACACGACCGGATCGGGGTCGCGGATCGCCGCCAACAGCAGGCCATAGGCCCTGGCCGGCGAGGAGGGAATGACCACGCGAATACCGGGGATGTGGGCCAGCATGGCCCCCGCGCTCTCCGAATGGTGCTCGGGCGCGTGAATGCCGCCACCAAAGGGTGCGCGCAGCACCATCGGGCAGGAGAGCCGCCCGCGCGTCCGCGTACGCAGGCGGCCGGCGTGGTTTACCAACTGGTCGATCGCCGGATAGATGAAGCCCATGAACTGGATCTCGGCGATAGGCCGCATCCCGGCCGCGGCCAGGCCAACGGCGATGCCCGCGATTACGGCTTCTGACAAGGGGGTGTCGCAGACCCGCCCGCTGCCGAAGCGCTGCACCAGGCCGTCGGTCGCGCGGAACACGCCGCCGTCGATGCCGACGTCCTCGCCGAACAGCACCACGCTCGGATCGTCCGCCAAGGCACGGCCCAGCGCCAGCCTGACCGCTTCGACTAGGGTCAGTTCAGGCATCGCCCGCCTCCGCCAAGGCACCGGCCCGCTGCTGCCGCAATTCAAGCGGTGGCTCGGCATAGGTGAAGTCGAAGATCGCGGAAAGCGGCTCTGGCTTGCTTTCCAGATAAGCGGCCGCGGCTGCCTCGACCTGTTGTCGCGCCTCCGCCAGCAGCGCTTCCTCCTCGGTTCTGCCCCAGGCACCGATCTGGGCAAGATAGGCGCGCAGCCGCCAGACCGGTTCCTCGCGCCAATGCGGCCTTACCTCGCTATCCTCGCGATAGCGCCGGGCATCGTCGGCAGTGGTGTGGTCGGCCAGGCGATAGGTCAGCGCCTCGATCAGCGTGCCGCCTTCGTCGGCGCGGGCGCGCGCCAAGGCGCGGGCGACGGCCTCGTGCACCGCGATCACGTCGTTGCCGTCGACCTGTTCGCCCGGCAGACCTGCCGCCAGCGCCTTCTGCGCCAAAGTCGCCGCCGCCGTCTGTTCCCCGCGCGGCACGTAGATCGCCCACTGGTTGTTGGCGATGACGAAGACCGCAGGCAGCCGTTAGACGCCGACCAGATTGAGTGCCTCGTAGAAATCTCCCTTCGAGGTGGCGCCATCGCCGCCGATGGCCAGCGCCACGCGTGGTTCGCGCCGCAGCCGCATGGCCAACGCCACGCCCGCCGCATGCGGGAATTGGCTGGCGACCGGAATGCAGGCCGGAAAATCCTGCCTCGGACCGGCGAAGGCGCTGCCGCGTTCGTCGCCGCCCCAACAGAGCAGCAGTTCCGTCATGGCGACGCCGCGCCACAATTGCGCCGCATGATCGCGGAAGGAGGGCAGCAGCACGTCCTCGCTCCGCATGGCGCTGGCCAGGCCTGCGCCGATCGCCTCCTGCCCCAGCGAACTGGCATAGGTGCCAGGCGGCCGGTGCGCTGCAGCGCCACCGCCTTCTCGTCGAATAGCCGCGTCGCGACCATGACGCGGTAGAGACGCTGCAAGAACTGGCGATCCGCCGCGAACGGCGGCAACTCGCCGAGCGGCCGGCCTTCGGCGTCAAGGAAGGCGCGATAGGTGATGGCAAAGCGCTCGGCTATCCGCTGCATCGGTCCATGCTCCAGACGCCGCAGCCGGCGGTCTTGATTTCCATGCTGCGACTTGCAGGTTGGCCGGGCTCTGATCGCGATCAAGTCGCACCCAGCCGCTGATCCGGCCGACCCGAATTGCCGGGCGTGCCCGATTGCGCTGGGTCGAACGCCGGTCTGACGGCCTTGGCTGACCCTTGGCCGCCGCCGACGCGGCGGCTGCCGACACTCGCACGCAGAGACCGCCGACGCCGGATTGGTGCATACTGCGCGTCGATCGCGCCACGACCGAGTGGGGGACGGCGATGTCGGGAAAACCTTTGGCGGTGCAATTGGGCGAATTCGCCAGCCGCCTGCGCTTCGAGGATCTGCCGGCGGCCGTGGTCGACAAGGCCAAGGCGGTGGTCAACCACGCCCTGACAGTGGCGATGACCTCGACCGACGTGCCGTCGGTCGTGGCGGCCCGCCGCGCGGTACTGGCGGCCGAGCGGTTGGGACCCGGCAACATCGGTCCCGGCCAGGGTGCGACCCTCTGGGTCACGGGCGAGCGGGCCACCCGGGTCGGCACGGTGTTCGCCAACGCGGTCGCCATCGCCGTCAACAACCAGTGCGACTCCTACCACATGCTGACGCATCCGGGCGTGCTGATCGTGCCCGCCGCTCTGGCCACCGCCGAGGGCCAGGGCTGCGACGGGCGCCAGTTGCTGACCGCGATTGTCGCCGGCTACGAAGTGCAGTGCCGCTGCTCGCGCGACTTCATTCCGTCGACCCCGGCGCGCGGTTTCCGGGCCAGCCCGGTCTATGGCCTGCTTGGCTGCGCCGCGGCGACGGCCAAGCTGTTGGGTCTCGACGGCGGACAGACCGCGCATGCCATTGCTCTAGCCGCTAGCTTTGCCGGCAGCCTGATCGAGGGCCAGCGCACCGGCGCGCGCGATTCCCACTTCGCCGAAGGCCAGGCGGCTCGCACCGGCATGTGGGCCGCCAGTCTGGCGGCCGAGGGCTTCCAGGGGGCGCCGACCGCGCTGGAAGGCGACGGCGGCTTCTACAACGCTTTCACCGGCAACAATCGCGGTGAGCTCAGCTACACCTTCACCGGGCCGCCTAGGGCGGCGCTGTCGGACATCGTCGCCGAGTTGGGCAGCCGGTGGGAAATCCTGGACGTCAAGTTCAAGATCTATCCCACGCCCGGCTTCAACCAGCCGGTCGTCTGGCTGGCGCACGAGATGGTGGCCGAGCACGGCCTGGCGCCCGACGCGGTCGAGAGCGCCGTGCTGGAGATGAACTATCTGGAGACGCTCTACCCCTCGCCGCGCTTCCCGCAGGCCCCGGCGGCGGACGGCAGCCGGTTTGGCCACACCAATTTCATCCTTGCCTACACCCTGGTGATCGGCGATTACCCGGTGCTCGATCGCAATATCGAACATGCGGGCGATGCCGGCGCGGCGCTGCCGCCGGACCGGGCCCGGCTGGTGGCGGAGCTCAGCCGACGGGTGGAGATCGTGGGCGCGGTCGGGCGCAATTGCTTCGCGCCGCGCCTCAGCCTGACGCTGCGCGACGGCCGTCGCCTGCGCAAGGAATACGATGGCCGCGAGCTGATGTGGGATTTCGCCAAGGACGCGCGGATCCTGCGGCGCTTCATGCCGGGATTGCCGATCCCGGCCGAGCGCTATGACCGCCTGGTCGGCGCCGTCGCCGGCCTCAACCGAGCGGCCTCGGTGGACGACCTGCCGCGGTTGATGCTGCGTCAAGGCTAGGCCGACGGAGGCCGTGGCCCTCCACCCCTGGGAAGGCGTAGAGTGCCGGCATGCCAAAGCCATCGCCCTCGCCCGACCCGCCCGACACCGCCGTCTTCGACCGCGTCGAAAGCGGTGTCCGCAGTTATTGCCGGCTGTTCCCGCGCAAGTTCGTGCGCGGCCGCGGCGCCTGGCTCTACGACGCGGCGGGCGGCGCCTATCTCGACTTCCTGTCCGCCTGCGGCTCGCTGAACTACGGCCACAACCACCCGGTGCTCAAGGCAGCCCTGCTCGACTATCTCGAGCAGGATGGCCTGGCCATCGGCCTCGACCTCCACACGGAAGCGAAGGAACGTTTCCTGGCGGAGTTCGAACGCAGCATCCTGCGGCCGCGCGGCCTGGACTATCGGCTCATGTGCACCGGCCCGACCGGGGCCAACTCCGTCGAGGCGGCGCTCAAGCTGGCGCGCAAGGTAACCGGCCGGCACAACGTGATCGCATTTACCAACGGCTTTCACGGCATGTCGCTGGGCGCGCTGGCGGCGACCGGCGACCGTACCAAGCGCGAGGGGGCGGCCTTGCCGCTGGGCGGCATCACGCGCGAGGGCTTCGAAGGCTATTACGGGCCCGCGATCGACACCGCCGCCCTGCTGGAACGGCGCTTGGCCGACCCGTCATCCGGTCTCGACAAGCCGGCGGCGATCCTGCTGGAAACGGTGCAGGGCGAAGGCGGCGTCAACGCCGCCTCGGCCGCCTGGGCTGGCCGCATTGCCCAGCTGGCGCGGGCCGAAGGCGCGCTGCTGATCGTCGACGAGATCCAGACCGGCTGCGGCCGCACAGGCCGCTTCTTCGGCTTCGAGGAACTGGGGCTCAAGCCCGATATCGTCACGCTGGCCAAATCGCTGTCCGGCCTGGGCCTGCCGTTCGCCGCCACGCTGTTCCGCCCCGAGCTCGACATCTTCATGCCGGGCCAACACAACGGTACCTTCCGCGGCAATTGCCATGCCTTCGTTACCGGCGAGGCCGCCTTGCGTCAGTTCTGGCGCGACGATGGGCTGGAGCGGGAGGTGGCGCGCAAGGGCGCCCTGCTGGCGGCACGGCTGGCGGCGATGGCGGCCGCCCATCGGCCGTTCGTGCGGCGCGCCAAGGGTCGCGGCATGCTTCAAGGCATCGAGTTGAGTTCCGGCGCCCTGGCCGCCCAGGTGATCCGCCTGGCGTTCGCGCGCGGTCTGGTGATCGAGGGCAGCGGCCCGCATGACGAGGTGCTGAAGGTGATGGCGCCGCTGGTGATCGGCGAGGACGAACTCATGGCCGGCCTCGACATCCTGCAAGGCGCGCTGGAAGAAGTTCTGGTGCGCCAACGCCGGGTCGCCGTCGAGTAACCGCTCAGGCGTCGCCGTCCAGCGCGCGCAGGCGCTCAAGCGCGATCGGTCCGCGCAGCTGGGCGAGGGCGGCCGGGCCATAGCTGCCCGCGTAGCCGTGCCCTTCGCGCCGGAAAGCTTGCGGCAACGCGCGCCAAGGCAGCCGAGGGTGGCGATGGTGCACGCCATGCAGATTGAAATGCAGCAGCAACCAGGCAAACGGCCGCGGCAGCCGCAAGTTGCGGGCATGCGAGACCTGATCGGTCCGGGTGCCGTAGTGATAGATGTAGTCGAGAAAGGAGATGCAGGCGGCGCGGCCGGCGAGAAGGCAAAGCGCAAGCCACCAATAGGCGCCATAGCCGTATAGGCTCGCCGCCAGCCACAGGCCGATCGCCGCGCCATCGAAACGGATCTCGCGGATTGCCTGCGGCCGCATGAGGTGCAGGGCGGCAAGCGCGGCGAAGCTCTCGGGTGCGAGATAGCGCCGCCTCGCCCAAACGAGCCAGCGTCGGCGCAGGATGAACGCCAGCGGGCTCAGGATCTGTGACAGATAGAGGCCCAGCAGAAGCTGATAATAGTAGCCCAGCGCGGCCGCGGCGCGGGCGGCGCGGGCGGGATCGTATGCCTCCGGCCGGTCGAGTGCGGTGCGATTGAAACGGTGATGCAGCAGGTGGCCGACGGCAAGGATGCGCCAAGGCGCACCGAACAGGATGGCAAGGCCGCGCCCGGCCAGGCGATTGAACCGCGCCGCCGGATGGAAGCTGCCATGGATGGTTTCATGCAACAGCGACCAGAGCGGATTATTCAGCGCGGCGAGCGGCAGCAGGCTCAGCGCCCACCAGGGACTTGCCGGCAGAATCCACAACGGCAGGATGAAAAACTGGTAGAGATGGATGGCGAGATGCGCAAGGCCAAGGGCAAGATTGATCGGCACGGGCGGATCCGGGACGTTTGCTGGCGGCCGGTCGGCACGCCGGACGGCGGCGGCCGAGACCGGCGACCGGAACCTTAGGGGAAAGCGATGGACCTGTCTCCGGTTCTGCGGCTGCTTGCCAAGCGGCGGCTGGCGAAGCTGCAACGCATCGACCCGGTGGCGACCCAGGAGCGGACCCTGCTCGGATTGGTCGGACGGGCGCGCGATACGCGCTTCGGACGCGATCACGACTTCGCCCGCATCCGTTCGGTGGCGGATTTCCAAGCGCGCGTGCCGTTGCGCCAGTTCGAGGATTTCTGGACCGACTACTTCAAGGCGCTCTGGCCGCTCCTGGACAACGTGAGCTGGCCCGGCCGGATCCCGTTCTTCGCCAAGACCTCGGGCACGACGACCGGCCGCACCAAGTACATCCCGATCACCCGCGAGATCATCAAGTCGAACGAGCGTACCGGCTTCGACCTGATGAGCTTTCACCTGGCACAGCACCCGCGCAGCCGGCCGTTGGCCGGCCGCTCGTTCATCGTCGCCGGCTCGACCGCCTTGGAGGAAGTGGCGCCCGGAGTCTTTGCCGGCGACGTCAGTGGCATCAACACCAAGCTGACGCCCTTCTGGGTCAGACCGAACATCTATCCCACCGCGGATCTGGCGCTGATCTCCGGCTGGGACGAGAAGCTCGACAAACTGGCCAGGGGCGCGCTCGACCTGCGCATCAGCATGATGTCGGGCATGTGCAATTGGCTATTGGTGATGCTGGACCGCATCGCCGAGTTGAAGGCCGAACGGGGTCTGCGCGCCGGCCCGACGCTGCCGGACCTGCAACTCCTCATTCACGGCGGCGTGCCGATGGAGCTTTATCGCGAGCGCCTGATGGCGCATCTGGGCGGCGCGCCGGTCGAGGCGCGCGAACTCTATCCGACCAGCGAGGGCTTCATCGCCTGCGCCGATCGCGGCCCGGGCGAGGGTCTGCGGATGATGCTGGACAACGACCTGTTCCTGGAACTCGTGCCACTGGCCGAGATCGAGAGCAAGACGCCGACCCGGCACTGGGCGGCCACCATCCAGCCCGACATTGACTATGCCTTGGTGCTGTCGAACAACGCCGGCCTGTTCGGCTATGTGCTGGGCGATGTCGTGCGGTTCCTCGACACCGCGCCGCCGCGCTTCCTGATCATGGGGCGGATCGCACAGAAGCTGTCGCCGTTTGGCGAGCACCTGATCGGCGCCGAGATCGAGCAGGCGGTGCAGAGCGCGGCGCGCGAACTGGGCTTCGCCGTCGCCGAATACACGGTCGGTCCGGTGTTGCCCGCAACGGCGGGCGGCCGCGGCTATCATGTCTATATCATGGAGACGAGCGATACCGTGCCGGCACAGGCCGTGGCGCACCACCTGGACCGGGTGCTGCGCGAGGAGAACTACGACTACGAATGCCAACGCGCCGGCGACAAGGGCGTGCTGCGGCCGGTCGTCCACTTCGTCGCGCCCGGCACCTTCGCCGGCTGGATGCGCGCCAAGAACAAGCTGGGCGGGCAGAACAAGGTGCCGCGCATCACGGCCAAGGCGGTGCCGTTCGCCCAGATGGCGGCGGAACTGGGTGTCGCCGTCGCCACCGCCGCCCGAAGCGAGCATGTCCCCGTCGGCCAGTGACGGCGCCAGGCGCGTATTGGTGACGGGCGGGGCGGGCTTCGTCGGCGGTCACCTCGTGCGATTGCTGGCGACGCGCGGCCACGAGGTTACCGTGTTCGACCTGTCCTCGCCGCCGGCGGCCGACCCGCGCGCCCGTTACGTTCAAGGCTCGATCCTGGACCGCGCGGCTTTGCGGCGGGCGCTGGACGGTGTCGACTGGGTGTTCCATCTGGCGGCCAACCCCAATCTGTGGGCGGCCGACGACGACGAGTTCTTTCGCGTCAATCACGCCGGAACCAAGACCGTGCTGGAGGAAGCGACGCTGGCCGGTGCCAAGCGCATCGTCCACACCTCGACCGAGTCGATCCTGGTGTCGCGGCTGCGCGAGCGCAACGCGGGCCTGGTCGACGAAACCGTCGAGCGCAGGTTGGATGACATGTGCGGTCGCTATTGCCAGTCGAAGCTGCTGGCCGAACAGGAAGCCTTGCGGGCGGCGGCGGCTGGCGCGCCGGTCGTCGTCGTCAATCCGACCATGCCGATCGGCGAGGAGGACCATCGCCTGACCCCGCCCACGCGCATGCTGCTGGACTTCCTGCGCGGCCGAAACCCGGCCTATCTCGAATTTGCGTTCAACCTCGTCGATGTGCGCGACGTGGCACTGGGCCACTTGCTGGCGGCCGAGCGCGGTCGGGTCGGCCAGCGCTACATTCTGGGCGGCGTCAATGTGACGCTGTCGCAGTTGCTGGCCATGCTGCGCGAACTGACCGGCCGGCCCATGCCGACCGTCCGCATTCCCTATGCCGTGGCCTGGACGGTCGCCGCCATCGCCCAAGCGCTGGCGGATCACGTGACCGGCAAGCCGCCGATGGCGACCTTGACAGGGATCCGGTTGGCGGGAGCCGGCCTGCGCATCGACGGCGGCAAGGCGGCGCGCGAGCTGGGCTATGTCGCCGGCCCGCTCGGCGAAGCCGTGCGCCGGGCCGTCGCCTGGCTCGTCGCGGCAAAGCATCTGCAGCTCGAACCGAACGGGGGAACGCCATGAAAGTCGGACCGGCCATCGCCGAGATCCTCAAGCGCGAAGGCATCGAAATCGTCATCGGCTATCCGGTCAACCACATCCTGGAGCACGCCGCCGAGGCCGATATCCGGCCCATCGTCGTGCGGCAGGAACGGGTCGGTCTGCACATGGCGGACGCGATTTCCCGGCTGACCCGGCGCAAGCGGCTTGGCGTCTTTGTCATGCAATACGGGCCCGGGGCCGAGAATGCCTATGGCGGCGTGGCGCAGGCCTATGGCGAGTCGGTGCCGGTCCTGGTCATGCCGATGGGCTATCCCCGGCGGCTCGCGCATGTGCCGCCCAATTTCAACTCGACCATCGCCATGGCGCATGTCGCCAAGCATGCCGAGCCGCTGTCGCAGGGTCGCGAATTGCCGAACGTCATGCGCCGCGCCTTCGCCGCCTTGCGCAACGGCCGCGGCCGCCCGGTAGTGATCGAGGTGCCCGCCGACGTGTTCGCCGAGGAAGTGGGCGACAGCCTCGACTACACGCCCAGCTTCGCCGCCCGCTCCGCGCCGGACCCGCAGGCCGTGCGCGAGGTGGCGCGCCTGCTGGTCGCGGCGAAACGGCCGGTGCTCTATGCGGGCCAGGGCGTGCACTGGGCGGAGGCCTATGACGAACTGCGCGCCCTGGCCGAGCTCTTGGCCATCCCGGTCACCACCAGCCTGCAGGGCAAGAGCTGCTTCGACGAAACCCATCCGTTGGCGCTGGGCTCGGGCGGCCGGGCCTACGGCAAGCCGGTGCGCGGCTTCCTCGACGCCGCCGACCTGATCCTCGGCATCGGCTGCAGCTTCACCGAGACCAATTTCGCCATCGCCATGCCCAAGGGCAAGACCATCGTGCATGCGACGCTGGATCCGGCCGACCTCAACAAGGATGTCGCGGCCAGCCACGCGCTGGTGGGCGATGCCAAGCTGACCCTGGCCGCGCTGCGGGACGCCGCCCGCGCGCTGACCGGCGGCAAGCCGCGCGATGGTAAGGCCGTCGCCGCCGAGATCGCCCGGCTCGAGGCCGAATGGATGGCCGACTGGCGTCCGCGGCAGACCTCGGCCGAGACGCCGCTCAATCCCTACCGCGTGCTGGCGGAACTCCACCGCACGGTCGATGTCGCCAATACCATCATCACGCACGACGCCGGCAGCCCGCGCGACCAGCTCTCGCCCTTCTGGAAGACCACGGCGCCCCTCAGCTACATCGGCTGGGGCAAGACGACCCAACTTGGCTATGGCCTCGGCCTGGCGATGGGCGCGAAGCTCGCCTGCCCGGACAAGCTTTGCATCAATGTCTGGGGCGACGCCGCGATCGGCTTCACCGGCATGGATTTCGAGACCGCGGTGCGCGAACGCATTCCGATCCTGTCGGTGCTGCTCAACAACTTCTCCATGGCGATCGAGTTGCCGGTCATGAAGGTGGCGACGGAGAAGTATCGTGCGACGGACATTTCGGGCGACTACGCGGCGATGGCGCGGGCCTTTGGCGGACATGGCGAGAGGGTGACCCGACCGGAAGAGATCGTGCCGGCGATCCGGCGAGCCATCGCCGAAACCAAGGCGGGCAAGCCAGCCCTGCTCGAATTCATCACGGCCAAGGAACTGGCGGTGTCGCGCCCATAGCGGCCGATCAGGCGTTCAGCAGGTGCCTGGCGGCGACGGCCGGCAAGGTGGGCGGCAGCAACCCCTCCTCGATCGCCTTGATCTGCATGGCCAGATATTTCGAATAGATGCGCACATGCGGCAGCCCGCCGGCGGTGAACCAGAGCCCCGGCTGCGCCGTGCGCCGCCACATGTTGCGTTGCTCGCCGCCCTCGTCGAAGCCCCAAACGACGCCGATCCGCTCGGCGATCTCCTCGCCCAGGCACTGCCGCACCACATCCTGCTGGTTCTTGTAGCCGGTCGCCGTTACCAGCAGTTCCGCCGCATGCACCCTGCCGTCCTTGAGCCGCACGCCCTGCGGCACGAAGCGGTCGATGTCGGCATATTGGATGAGGCCGATCTTGCCCTCGACGATCAGGTCCGAGCAGCCGACGTTGAAGTAGTAGCCGCCGCCGCGCCGCAGATATTTCATCTGATAGCCGGTGCCGTCGGGCGGCCCGTTGTCCAGGCGGAAGCCGCGCGCCGCGAGCCCGTCCAACAGCTTCCCGTCGGCCTGCTGCATAGCCCTGGCGGCGATCTGATAGCCCTTGACCAGCACCGGGTAGGGCACCGCCGTGGCGATCAGGTCGCAATCCTCCAACGGCGGCCCCTCCTTGTAGAGGTCGTAAACCGCCTGTGCGGTGTCCAGGTTGACGATCAGCGTGGTGTCGCGCTGGATCATGGTAACCTGGGCGCCGCTCGCGTGCAGATCCTGCGCCACGTCGTGGCCGCTGTTGCCGGTGCCCATGACCAGCGTTCGGCGACCCTTCCAGGCATGGCCGGTGTCGTAGTCATGCGAATGCATCACCCGGCCGGCGAATTGTTCGAGGCCCGGCAGCCGCGGCCGGATCGGAATGGAACTCACGCCGGTGGCGAAGATCAGATGCCGCGGCCGCACGGTGCGCAGCGTGCCGTCCTTGCGGCGCAACGCCATTTCCCAGGCGCCCGCACCCTCGTCGTAATGTCCGCTCGCCACCTCGGTGCCGGTCCAGACGTTCAGTTCCATGGCCTCGGCATAGAACTCCATCCAGTTGGCCAGCTTGTCCTTGGGGATGAAGACCGGCCAATTGGTGGGGAACGGCATGTAGGGCAGGTGATTGATGTAGACCTCGTTGTGCAGCGTCAGCGAGTGGTAGCGCTTGCGCCAGGCATCGCCCACCCGCTCGTGCCGGTCGATCACCAGCGCATCGATACCCAACATGCCGAGCGCGGCGGCGATGCCCAGACCCGCCTGCCCGCCGCCAATCACCAGCACCGTCGGCTGGTGGTCCGCGTAGGCCAGTGCCTTGGTGCGCTGGTCCTGCCAGTTCTCGCCGCCGAAGCCGCGGGAATAGGCCTGTCCGCCGGGCCGCCGGGGACCGATGCGTTCCTCGTGCCCCTTGATCTCGTCGAGCGCGGTCAACAGCACCCAGGCACGCAAACGGCCGGCGGCCTGGGGATCGGGCACCAGCCGCAGCACGCCGCTGGCCCGGCCGAGGCGGGTCTCGAAGGCGATCAGCGCCTCGATGGTTTCGCTGCCGGCCCGGCTGACCAGGCGGGGCGGTGTGCGGCCGGGTGCCACCCGGAACGCGGCCGGGCGGACCTCCGGCAGCGACCGAGCCAGCGCCTGGCCGATCCCGGCTCGACCATTCATGGTCAGAATGTGCCAAGTGAAGGCCAGCAGGTCCCGCCAATGACCGTCGGCCAGGAACAGCGAAGCGGCCGCCGCCGCATCGCCCCGGTCGGTCGCCGCCTGGAACTCCGCCAGCCATTGCCGGGCGGCGGCATCGGCATCGATTGTTGCAAGTGTCATCGGCTCCGCTCTCGTCTGGACATGCCGCAGAGACAGTAAGGTCGGCCGGCCGCTTCCCGGTAGCGCCTCGCGGCCATGGCTGGCCCGCGTCAGCCCTTGATGCAGAGCAGCGGACGCAGCCGTGCGACGCGGCGGGCGAGCCCTGCTCGCTCGGTGACTTCGACCACCGCGCCCACGTCCTTGTAGGCGCCAAGCGCCTCCTCGGCGATGCCGCGCTGCGAGGAGCTGAGCACCAGGATGCCACGCGCCGCCAGTTCGTCCTGCACCTGCCGGCCGCTCCAGCGCTTCAAGGCGGCATGGCGCGACAGCGCGCGGCCGGAGCCGTGGCAGGCCGAGGAGAGAGCGCGCGCTTCGCTGCTGGCAAGGCCGGCCAGGATGTAGCTGCCGGTCCCCATGCTGCCGCCGATCAGCACCGGCTGACCCGCCGCGCGCAGCGGCCCGGGCAGCGAGGGATGGCCTGGGCCCAGCGCCCGGGTGGCGCCCTTGCGGTGCACGAACAATGCGCGCGGACGGCCGGCGATGTCGTGCGTCTCCGCCTTGCAGGTATTGTGCGACACATCGAACAGCAATGTCGGCTTGGCGCCCGGCAGCAGCTCGCGCAGGATCTCGCCGGCGCGGTGCCCCAGGATCTGCCGGTTGGCCAGCGCGCAGTTGATGGCGGCGCGCATGGCACCGAGGTAGCGCTGGCCGAGCGCCGAATCGAGCCGCGCGCAGGCCAGTTCCCGGTCGGGCAGGTGCAAGCCCTGCTCCGCCGCCGCTGTGGCCATTTCCAGCAGGAACTCGCTGCCGATCTGATGCCCCAGGCCGCGCGAGCCGCAATGGATGGTGAGCAAGGCGGTGCCCAGTTCCAGGCCGAAGGCCGCCGCGACCTCTGGCGCGAAGATCTCCTCGACCGCCTGCACCTCGAGATAGTGGTTGCCGGAGCCAAGCGTCGCCACCTCGCGCCGCATGCGCTGCTTGGCGCGGGCCGAGACCGCCGCCGGCTCGGCGCCCGCCACACGGCCCCGCTCCTCGATCCGCGGCAGGTCGTCGGCACTGCCCCAGCCGCGGGCCACCGCCCATTCGGCACCGCCCGCCAGCAAGGCGTCCATTTCCGCCGCTTCCAGGGTCAGGTCGCTGTGCCCGCCCAGACCGACCGGTATCGCCTCGAACAGGCGCCGGCCCAATGCTTCTTGACCGGCTCGATCTCGACGGCGGGCAAGCCGGTCAGGATGGTGCGCACCCCACAAGAAATATCGAAGCCAACGCCACCGGCCGAGACCACGCCCGCCTCGGCGTCGAATGCCGCAACGCCGCCGATCGGGAAGCCGTAGCCCCAATGCACGTCCGGCATCACATAGGACGCACCGACAATGCCAGGAAGCATGGCGACGTTGCTGGCCTGTTCCAGCACCTTGTCGTCCTTGCCGTCGAGCAGCGCCGCGTCGGCATAGATCACCACCGGCACGCGCATCTGCCCCTCTGCCGGCAGTTGCCAGGTGGTCTCGTCGATGCGGTTCAGCCGGGCGCGGTCCATCGCCCGCTCCTATAGGTCGATGACGCAGCGCGCCCGCCACAGGCCGTCCGCCTGGCGGGCGACCTTGAGCAGGGTGCAGGTCGCTCCCTTGGGCTCGCAGGCGGGGGCGTGGCGAGCAACGTCCAGCGGCTCGCCCCAGGCCTCGCCCTCCAGCCGGCCATCGCTGATCCGCACCGCGAAGCGATGGAACAGCATGCAACGCGTCGCCATCTCGAAGATCACCGCATTGAGCCAGGCGACCAGCAACAGCTCCCGGTCGGCGGCCGCGCAGGCAATGGCTACGCTCTGCCGTTCCTCAACGGCGGCGTCGGTGACCAGCGCGGTCAGCGCGCGGGCCGCTTGCGCGAACGCCGTTTCGACGGTGCGGCCGCGGCCCACGATGCCGATATCGGCGTCGTGCGGGAAAAACTCGAAGCCGGCATTCGCTTGCACGGCCTTGGCGGCTCCTTGTCCCCTGTCCGGCCACTTGTGACCTGGCGAACGGAAATCCGCCTAGTGTCCCGATTCCGAAGTTCGTAAGTGCATGCGGCCATTCTCATGCGAACTTCGGAATCGAAGGGACACTAACAACCCTATGATTCTAATGTGACTTTGGATTTGAAGTTCCTCGCCGAGTCGGCCGCCAAGATCGAAGGAACTTCAAATCCGCCACCCTAGGTCATGAACTCATAAATGGGATTCCCAAAGTTGGCGAAGGGTGATTCAAGGGTCCTCGAGGAGGGTCGAGGATGCCTGCACGCCGCTACGAGATCACGGACTTCGAATGGTCGATCCTACAGCCGCTGTTGCCGAACAAGCCGCGCGGGGTTCCACGCGCCGACGACCGGCGCGTGCTCAATGGCATCTTCTGGCGGCTGAGGACGGGCTCGCCGTGGGCGGACATCCCCGAGCGCTACGGGCCGGCGAC